>Ga0209536_100006591_pt1 | contig 17700 bp, 20 predicted proteins | sample DeeMarSeWOR28_12_FD_187461 | JGI IMG/M metagenome (GOLD analysis project Ga0209536, IMG submission 187461) | Marine sediment microbial communities from White Oak River estuary, North Carolina - WOR-2-8_12 (SPAdes) (version 2) | ecosystem: Environmental > Aquatic > Marine > Intertidal zone >... | reverse complement strand
TCCCTGATTCCCAGATCTCCGGTTCCATACTCCCCATTGTCCCCAGCTCAATCCGGGAGGGTCTTATAATTACCAGGCAGTAACTGGGATCATCGGGGCCTGAGAAGTAGTTGTTCAGATCATCAAACCAGAAGGCATCACGTTCTTTCTGGTCCGTCGATACTTCAGCAGTTCCCTGTACCTGTAGCCAGTTTCTGGCTGTCTCGAGACTTGTCACTCCAAGAGATACGTGAACAGCAGGATTTTTCCTTATCTGGCCGACCTTCCTTGATTCCAGATGGGTGCAAAAACGAAAGACCAGGTTACTGTCAGCTTTAGCCATGACATAGCGCACCCAGGGTTTGCCGTCCTCAGTGATGCTTGCCACATTCGTTAACTGCAATTCCTTTGCAGCATCATAAATCCTCTGTTTTAAATCACTCATATGACACCTCCTTAAAGTATGCTCTGGGTTCAGTACCTGAAGGCTCCGCGTGTTATAAGGATACAACAATGCTGTATGAAATTGGAGATGACAGCATTCAGAAGTTTTGCCGCTTTGGCCTTTTGGCTCTGTGGTACTATAGTGCATGGTTCTCAACTATATCTGGATTGGATTTTTCCTGACTGCCTTTGTTATCGGAATTGTGAAACTCCTTTTCTTTCATGATACGCAGGTATTCACCGAGATAATGAATGCCACCTTTGAGTATGCCAAAACCGGTTTTGAGATCTCTCTCGGCCTCACAGGGGTTTTAACACTCTGGCTGGGTCTCATGAAGATAGGTGAAAAAGGCGGCATTGTCAGGATTTTTTCCCGGGCTGTGGGCCCTTTTTTTCACCGCCTCTTTCCTGAACTGGACAAGGACCATCCTGCAATCGGTTCAATCATGATGAATATTTCAGCCAACATGCTGGGCCTTGACAATGCTGCGACACCCCTTGGCCTGAAGGCAATGCAGGAAATGCAGCAGACGAACAGCAACAAGGACAGTGCATCAAATGCAATGATCATGTTTCTTGTTTTAAACACATCAGGTCTTACGCTTATCCCGGTAACGATCATGGTCTACCGCTTCCAGCTCGGCGCCGCTGATCCCTCTGATATTTTTGTTCCCATTCTGCTTGCAACATCTTTTTCAACACTTGCAGGCCTCATCAGTGTCTCCATATACCAGAGAATCAATCTGCTCGACAGGGTAATCCTTGCCTATCTCGGGGGATTCATGCTGTTTATCGGTATTGCCCTCTATTATCTTTCCCGGATGAGCAGGGAAGAAATTGCAGCCTTCTCCGCTGTCTCAGCAAACCTCCTGCTCTTTTCCATTATTATTCTTTTCATTCTTCTTGCAATGATAAAGCAGGTAAATGTATATGAGACGTTCATCGAGGGGGCAAAAGACGGATTCAATGTGGCCATAAAAATCATTCCCTACCTTATTGCCATACTTGTTGCCATTGGCGTCTTCAGGGCATCAGGTGCGATGGACATGGTTGTAATCCTGGTCCAGAAAGTCCTTGTCTTCTTTCATATTGACGCCGACTTTACAGGAGCACTGCCTACTGCATTTATGAAGCCCCTGAGCGGAAGCGGAGCACGAGGAATGATGGTGGATGCCATGAACACCTATGGAGCTGACTCATTTGCAGGCAGGGTGGCTTCAGTGGTGCAGGGATCGACTGATACGACCTTTTATATTATCGCTGTCTATTTTGGGTCAGTGGGAATAAGAAATACCCGCTATGCCGTTACCTGCGGTTTGATTGCAGACTTTGCCGGTATTGCGGCATCCATACTGATTGCTTACCTGTTCTTTCATTAATATGACTTACGTAAATAAAAGCAGGTCTGTATTCAGAACGAGCATGATAAAGAACATATAGAGGTTAATAGCCCCGAATGCCTTTCTGCAGGCTTCACTGCTGCCCTTTCCCTGAAACAGACTGAAGCCTTTATGCAGAAACCAAATGGTCACAAACAGCAGTGCTGCAGATGATATCCCTGCATTGAGAACACCATAGAGAGGCATCAGAAGACAGGACACAGATGCCGCCGTCATCCAGACCACGGTAAGCCTTGTCATCTGGTTGAAGCTGAAAATCCTGCTCATCACCGGCATGCCTGATTTTTCATAGTCATTTCTGTTTGCAAGAAGCAAAAGCCAGAAATGGGGGACCTGCCAGATAAAGAAAAAGAAAGAGACTGCCAAAAGCCTGTAATCTGATAAGGTCGCCCCTCCGGCCAGCCACCCTATTGCAGGAGGTACAGCACCGACAAGAGCACCAGGCAGGGCGGCAAAGGCAGTATATTTTTTCAGAACGGTGTAAAAGCCGTTATACCATATGACTGCAAACATTCCCAGCCCCGCAATACGCAGATCTCCTGAACAGGACAGTATCAATATCCCTGAAATAACAAGCACGCATGACAGCTTCAATGCATGCGCAGCACTTACTTCCCCAGAGGGAACCGGTCTATTGTTTGTCCTCTCCATTTTTGCATCAGTCCATCTTTCCTGATACTGGTTCAAGGAGCTGGCACCGCATGCCAGAAGAAACACTCCTGCAACGGTGATGAAAAAGGTCACATTGATCCCTGTTCCAGAGAGTATAAACCCCGTTGATGCAGAAAGAGTGGCAAAAACTGATATCCTGATTTTACAAAGCACGGAGTATGTCTGCAGTGTACGGAGTAATCCATCTAAAGACAGATTTGCAAAGGTCAAGCTGTATCCGGAAGATTGCTTATACATCACTACTCTGTTCCGGTTCATCCCGCTGGATATCGTTTTTTTCATTTTAGTTGCTTGAGACAGCCGGTTTTTCTTTTTCCGATTCCTCTGATACATGGCGGGTGATTTTCATAAAAAGGATCTCAAGCTCTTCTTTGTCATCATCAACCTGCATATATGATTCATGCACCATAATAAGTCTGTCTGTGGGATAAACGGTAACGGCACCGGAATAAATCTGAATATCATTGTAATGTAGATTCATACCAAGGGGAATGCTCTTGCCCCGCCTTGATTTTACGCTGAACGTCACCTCAAGTTCTCCCCCGGGAAGGGACACATTCTGATAGGTTTCATCGTTTTCCGGTACAATAAACTCACTGGTAAAGACCCTGTGGCTCCACAGAGTTTTGCGGTACTGATTCACCTCATCCTCTTCGAAAATATCAAGAATGGTTCCAAGCGTTCGGCGGGAACTGTCATCTGCATTCTTCAAATCATCAAGAATTTTTTGTTTCCGCTCTGTCAGGATCAGCTCCATTTCATGAAGCCTGCCAATAATATAGGAGTTGTCTGTGTAAACATACTCAAGATTCACAAGAATCTCTCCTGCTGCAGCGAATGATGCACAGAGCAGCAGGAGAACATGGGCGGCGAATATCCAGGGAATATATTTTTTCATCGTACTACAGTTTAATATAATTCCTTATTTTATTTTCAGGTTCTTTTCGTCCGGACCAGCCTGTTCAAGGTGTCATTGTGACCCTGCCTGACAACAGGCAGGGTTGTTTCAGAATCTCAAAATATCAACAGGTTATATCACCCTGATATAAATTCAGGATGATATAAAATCATTTCCTCAGCAGACACTATTCACGTTCTATGACAATTATCATTGCCGAAACAATAATTTTAGCTTAGGATTATAATATATACCGGAAATAAGAGTTTCAGCTCTGTACAGAAAAAGAGGAAGAATTGTTGTTCTGGGATTCTGTTCATTCAGCCATGCATGTGATGACCAACTGGGATACCTATATCGTTGTCCTTGGTTATCTTGTACTTATGCTGGCTCCCATTGTGCTGCTCTTTCTCATTCTTCATAAAAAGCATGCGCTCAGCACCAGGAACTTCAGGAAACTTTTCCTTCCTGCCATAGAAGCAATTGCAATTGCAGGGGCTGTGCTGACGCTGTTTCCAGTAATGCTGGGTATGGGTGAAAAGGCCTTGTGGGGATTCCCTATAAAGGTCATGAAGCTATTTCCCGGTGGGTTTCTTGGACTTCTGGGCATTCTCATCATCCTGGCATATCTCATCGACATTATCCCGAAATTCAGAAGGCTCCAATCAATGAAAACCTTTGTACTCGGCGGCGTGTCTCTCGTCTTTGTACAGATTGCCCTCAATGTACTGAATCCCATAGTGGATGTAGAACTGTCATATTTTGTCCCTGGTTTCTGGTTTGCCTTTGGGATCATACTCACAGCAGGTATTATTTCTAATCTCGGTCATTTTGTTTTTGTATCTCTTGCACGGGTGCTGGGGAATAAATTCAAAATAAGAGAAGAAGTTGCCGAACTGCTCATTCTGCCTCTCATCACGACTATGGGGTTCCTGCCTCTTTTTATTTACGGTGCGTGGCTGTCGTAATAGTCTTCTTGCAGCGGGGGCTAATGCGCAGATTACCAAGACTGTCGAATGCTTACGATAGGACTCATAACTCTTTAGTTTTTCTTTGAAGCGTCCTCAACCCTATCCCGAGTTGTTCCGCTGCACGTGTTTTGTTGTCACCGGTTCTGTCAAGCACAATTTTTATTATTTCCCGCTCAATCTCTTCTAATGTCAGATTCTGAGGAATCTGATAAAAGTCACCCTGCTGAGACTGTGAGAAAAGGAGAAATGATGGAAGATACTTTGGCTCAATAATATCTTTTTCGGACAGAGCCATTGCTGATTCTATTGTATTTTCCAGTTCCCGCACATTTCCTGGCCATTTATAGTTAAGCAGCATTTGCATTGCCTCTCTGGATATTGCTTTGATATGATACCCTTTCTCTGAATTCATTTTATGGATAAATGAGCTTACCAAAGCCGGTATGTCATCTTTCCTTTCCTTTAAAGCGGGTAACTGAATATTCACTACATTCAGGCGGTAGTAAAGATCTTCTCTGAACCTGTTCTGTTCTATAAGATTATTCAGATTTTGATTTGTCGCCGCTATGACCCGTACATCAACCTTGATGGTCTCATTGCCCCCTACCCTTTCAAACTCTTTTTCCTGGAGTACCCTGAGCAGCTTGATTTGTGTACTGAGCGGCATATCCCCGATTTCATCTATAAAAATAGTCCCGCTGTCTGCAAGCTCAAACCGTCCAACTCTTCTCGTTATGGCACCAGTAAAGGCCCCCTTTTCATGACCAAATAATTCAGACTCAAGAACACCCTCACCAAAAGCAGCGCAGTTCATCTTAATAAAAGGGGCTGATGTCCGTTGACTGTTGTAATGTATTATGTTTGCAATCAACTCCTTTCCGGTGCCGGTCTCACCGGTGAGCAGGATGTTCACATTCTTATTCGCCACTGATTTGACAATTTCAATAACATTTTTCATAGACTTGCTTCTGCCAACAAGTTTCCCCGGGTCAAACCTTTTCCTGATAGTTTTTTCCAGCTCAACCTTTTCTGCGTAAAGATTCTGTTTTTCCAAAGCCTTTTCTATAATGGTTGTCAGCAGTCGTTTGTTCACAGGGAACTCATAAAAATCGTAGGCGCCGTTTTTCATGACTTCGATCGCCTTGGATAACGTCGGATTTTCTGAAAGAAATATTACCTCGATAGAGGGCCTGATCGTCTTCATTTTAATCAGAAAATTCAGGATATTGGTTTTTGATAAATTATGGTCTGCAATTACAATATTTACTTCTTCTTTTTTTAAAAAACTTATTGCATTTTTTGTCGAACCAGCTGTGAGAAGAAGAAACCCTTTTCTTTTTAAATAGGCTACAACTTTTCGCCATTCATTGTTTTTGTTTTCTGAGATGACCAGTATAGTCGGTTCCATGCCTGTCCCTGCTTTAAAATGTCGCTAAATTTCCTCGATTTCCAACTGATTATATCACAAGGTACGTCATTTTGGCGCACTATAAATTGTAAAGCCTCTACAAATGTGCCATTTTGGCATCATTAAATCACTCGCTGGAGAGAGGAACTGCTCATAACTCTCCCTGGCAACAGGTGTAATTCTTTGAATTTAATACATTTTTAAAAGCATCAAATTGGCACGATTTTTGTATATCAATAGTCATGTTCGCTGCTCTATGTGAAAGGAGATAGATACAATGAATCAACTTCTCTGTTTAGCTTTTACGCTTGCGGGCGTGGTTACTATTCTTACTGCATGCAGTTATGAACACAAGACATACTTAGAGGGTGATCTAAATCATGAGCATGAGTCCATTGAAGACAGCGCTCACAGGCGATAAATGAATGCGCATTGCGGATGCTGTCTATATAACTACCGTTTAAAGAAAGGAGGTTTTGCATGAAAAAACTTACCATGCTTATTCTGCCCCTGCTTCTTCTGATGATGACGGGAATCAGTTCTCTTGATACTGTCATGGCGGCAACTGAAGAGGAGCAGGAGGAGCAAATTCAGGAAGAAAACCGGATGTATGAAGAACTCCAGAAAGATGATCTCAGAGATGATGAATGGAAAGATGTGCCCGAAGAAGAGCTAAATCCGGACGAAGAAGATAAGGAAGATGAAGAAAAGGAACGTTAAATCCTGTATGAGTGAGAGATGAAACACCCGGCTGAATATAGATAAAAAAGAGAAAACGTAGAATATTCGATCAGTTTCTCGCAGGAGGTGGATAATGAAGAAAAATTTCACAAAGGAAACGACACCCAAGAAAAAAGGCAGGCCCCAAAAGACTGTTCAGAATAAGGCAGCCTCATCAAAGGTAAAAGCAAAAGGCAAGTAACTGAGACTGCTGCAGGCAATTGGCAATGCCGGTTGCCTGCAGCAACACTTTCAGGATTTGAACCTGTTCACTGGATATACCAATATCATTAATCAGAAAAACCGTTCGCAACAAATAAAGTAATACCATGTTTGAAGGTCTCGAGTATAACAAAGAGAAAAGAAGGAAACGTCTTGCCTCAAAAAAGCGACGAAGAAACAGATCAGACAAGCCGGGTAAAAATCATAAAAGACATCCAGATAAATTTAATTTGAGAAATCAGGATGCCCCACATGAGAATTTTCCTTATTCATAGCACAGTGCAGGATTGAAACCTTAGATCGTCAGTGGGAGTAAAATGTATTTCATGAAACTACTTATAGTAAGCAATCAAATGAACACGCAACATGTCTTCGGTGCAAAAGGAATGAATACCTGCTATCAAATCGATATAGTATCATCAGGCGCTGAAGCCCTTAAAAAACTGGAAACTCTGACACCTGACCTAGTAGTTCTCGAAAAGCAGTTGTCTGATATGGATGAAATATATCTTATGCAGCTCTTGAAAGAAAAAATGCCTGATGTACCCGTCGTCATTACAAATTTATTCGATACCATCGACGACTTTACGTCTCTCGTTCCTGATGCCCAGCTGCTTCAGTTTATGAATTTAAGCGCAATCAAAAAAAACATCCGGAATTTTATCGAATTGAGAGATGACATGAATGTCCCTGCAGTATCAATGGATTAACCGTCGAAAGTCATTCTATTCATTCGCGCATGCCAAGTTATCTGTGCGTATGCGCCTCCATTGGCCTCCACAGGAGAATTGAAAAATAACCTGTTTATTTGCTCCGTTCCGAGGTACATCATTCCGGCCTCATGGCCTGCCGATAATTTTGCTGAAGATACCGTTAGCTGCTTCATCACACTATGTGCAGAACAGTCGCGGGTCTGAGGAGAGCGACACCATCATAGTATTGATAATCTCTGGTTGACTCCAAATATCCTGATGATATAATGATAATCAGAATTAGAGGAGGTTCAAACATGATTAAAGTAAAGACATTTACGAATGTGCTGAAGGCTATGCACGCAATGCAGGAAATTCATGATCTCGATAGCCAGGTCAACCAGTTTATTGAGGATAGTAATATTAAGAATGTTATTTCTGTCTCTGATACCTGTACAGAAGGTGATGGCAGTACGATTGGTATTATCAGGGTTCTGACATACGAAACTGAATAACCACAACAGTAATAACGGTAACATCATAGGATCTTCGGGATTGATGAAGGTCGGAGATTGTCGAAGGCTTCATGTAATTGAGAATCATTGGAGATAAGGATCTCGAGGATTACCGGCTTAGGTCAAGATAAAAGGCAGAGCCCTTGCTGCCTCTGCCCGTAATAAAGAATATTTATTTTTTTCAGGTTTAATAACCAATGAATAAATAGAGACAACCTCTACTTACATTTTACTTTCGTAATAGAATCAGACCCTTTAATTCCCTGACCATCAAAGGTGTTCCCTGTTAAATGTGATTCTCTGTCACCGCACAGTATGCCCGTTTCCTGAGTTTTGAAGTGTAATACAAGATCGGGTTCTCCATCCTCATTTACATCTTCGATGTGACCTTTTCCATGAGCTTCCAAAGCCCCACGTGATCCAAACTCAACAGACAGTGGGTCTACAGTAGTGGCATCAAATGTCTCTGAGCTCATAACAGCGACAGGAATCATGCCTTTTGACCCCAGGTTTATCGTGTTTTCCAGGCTATCAGGTTTTATATCAATATCTACCAGAACATATTCAGGCTCAATGAATTCTGTAAAAATCTGAACATTATTCTGGAATATATCAGTAATATAGATATCGCCGAATCGGTCAATTGCTATTCCCGCCGGATAACTGAACTGACCGTCATTGTAACCATAGGAGCCCCACATCATTAAGAAAGCGCCATTCGTATCAAACTTCTGAATTCTATAGTTGAATGAATCTGCCACATATACGTCACCATGGGTGTTCACGGTAATTCCAGAGGGTGAAATAAAATGACCTTCCCCAATGCCGTTATAACCCCATTGGGTGATAAAATTACCGTTGAAATCAAACTTTTGAATCCGGTCATTATTTTTCTCTGAGACAAAGACATTTCCATCGTTATCAACAGCTATTCCAAAGGGATCAGTGAACTGACCATTTCCTGCCCCATAGGTTCCCCATGTGGTTAGAAAGGTGCCGTTTGCATCAAACTTTTGAATGCGATGATTATAGCGATCTATGACATAGACGTCATTATAGCTGTCTGTTGCTATGCCAACAGGATTCGCAAACTGACCATTTCCTGCCCCATAGGTTCCCCATGTGGTTAGAAAGGTGCCATTTGAATCAAATTTCTGAATACGATGATTTTGGAGATCAACAACGTAGACGTCATCAACACTGTCAACCGCTATACCCATGGGATTTCGGAACTGACCGTCTCCTGAACCATAGGTTCCCCATTTGGTCATAAAGGAGCCATTTGAATCAAGCTTCTGAACACGGGAATTACGCTGGTCAATTACATACACATTGTCCCTGCTATCAAATGCTGCGTTCCAGGGCCCGTTAAACTGACCATCACCTGAACCGGTATGCCCCCATTTTGCAACGAAGTCCGGCGTATCTGCTCCATAGACCTGATCGCAGACCATTGGTGTTATAAGCACAATTCCAATGAAGAGATACAAGACAGCCAATATACTATTCTTTGTTGAACAAGCCATATATGTTCTCAGTAATTGCATATCCAGCCTCCTTGTTTCCGGATCGCATGCACAATGCGATCAATCTTATCCCAATCAATTCAGGGCTCTCATGTAATTCGTACTCACCACCTTACCCTTCACGCTGATAACTATCCTGATTTTATTGTCTTACAAATAGTTCAGGAATACATGTGATTGGGGTCACAAATTATGTTTTCCCTTATTTGTCCTGGAAATTGAGCAGAAAATTATATGAAATTAAGCTCTGTGAAGAATAGTTGGAATCGTTGAACTATGCGAATAATAAACAGAATCCTGACTGACTCCATTACATTGACGGATTTATCCCCAGATTTTCAACTGACTCAAATGAGTTCATGAACTTCAACTTTATCAGTGAAATCAATGACATTCAATATTATTGAGAATTACAATTTAAATAATAGTAGTTACGCGAGGTTTCTCGGGGGAAATGGGGAATGGCAAAGATTGATCGGAAAGTTCACATCTACATAAAATAGAGTCATCTTCAGGCCGGCTTCCTTGGACACTACTGCAGTCGGTACGTCCAACATCGTCACAGCTATCGCAGCGTGACCTTCTGCCTTCAGATGGCTCTATCAAATTTAAGCGATGCCCCAGGTACATTAAACCCTTGAGCTTTTTTCTAAGTGGGTGCATTGTTAGTTGTTTTAGGCTTTCTCCTTTGCTCCGGAGACCTGCTCACCACCGCTAACTTCCGCTCCCTAACCTAGTTGCTTGATCCTCAGGCTCAATATTATCCGAGGTATCGCATTCTGTCTTCCTACTTATATTATAGCTCATTCTGCAGCCCAGTCAATACACAACAGTGCTGTTTTTTCGCCTCTTGAAACCTTTCCCTTGGCTCTTACAGAAAGAATTAAAAAAAGGAGCATGATTTGAGGTAAAGAGGGGCGGATCTTTTTGCAGTATCTCTGAAACAGCCCTGTTTTTCTTGAATTCATCCTCAAGAAAAAGCCTCACCTCTTTTCTGTTCCAGCCATGAGGATGAACAAAGTCAGTATACAGGGACAGGTCACCTTCATAAAAGCTTCTGGTCTCATACTTCCCTGCCTCAGGGCTGCAAAGGGGCATATTAAAAATCGCCATATTGAGAAAACCGATCTCCTCTTTGTGCATAGCGACAAATTCGAGTGTCCTTCTTGCCGCAGGCAGCGTCTCAGGAGGAGTACCAAAAATCAGGTAGACATAGGTCGCTATCCCCGACCCTCTGAGTGTTTTTAAAACCAGAGATGCAGTCTCGATGTCAATACCCTTGTTCATTCTGTCAAGTACTTGCTGATCTCCTGATTCCAGCCCGAGTTTCAGCATCACACACCCTGACCTTCTCAGAGCTGCGCAGAATTCATCATCGGTAAGCAACGGGCTTATCCGCGCAAAACCATACCATGGAACTCCCAATGGATTTGATGCAAGCCCCTTCAGCAGGGTCGGGCTGATCGCATTGTCCAGTAAATGAACCAGGGAGGGTTCATTTTTTTCCTTCAGTTCATTGAGATCACTCATAGCTTTCTTAACAGGAACCGGGGTATAGGGATTACCTTCTGCCTGCTCCGGGCAGAAAGAACATTTATTCCAGTAGCATCCGGTAGATGCGCTGTAGGGAAGTATCCGGCCGGGGGCCAGATATTCATTCACAGGAAATACACTGTAATCAGGAAGCAGATGCTCCCGATGAGTTGTATCTACACCCAGTAGTTCAAGAAGTTTTCCTTCGCCGGGGCCTTGAACAAGATGATCAATGACGCCCTGAAAGGGGTTCTGCCAGTCTGGATGGCTCATCCATGAAGTGACCAGCCCTCCTCCGATAATAATCGTTAAACCCTGAAACTGCTGTTTCAGAAATCCGATCATTGCAAAGGTGCACAGTGCCTGACTTAAATAATTCAGGGAAAAACCGACTATTTGACTATTTCCTTTCTGCACATGAGGCAACAGTCTCCTGCTGAAATAGTGATAGTATGGATTTTCTTCCGGTGTCTCAGCAGCTCTCAACAGGTCATCACTCCTGACAGGTGATAGAACATCATGCCTGAAATTCGCAATGCCGGGGACTCCCCCATAACTGGCATGCTGTTCGGCAGCATGGTTCAGATCAATAACCGCCCTTTTGTACCGGTCAATATTCTGATAGGTCGAAAGATCCCTGATAGCTTCATGGTTGAAAGAGATAGTCCGAACTGACCGGGCAGTCCAGGTATCATGCTTCCTGTTTGTCTCCGGACCTGTGTTTTCAATAATGTACTGGAGCGCTTCGAGGTTTGCGTCAATAACAGTATGCTGCACCCCATACGATGCAAGCGCACCTGCGAGTATTGCCACACCGGCTGGAGGCTCACAGGGTTTAGCAACAGGAGGATGAATAAGTATCATTTATTGTGTACACTGAAAAAGGATAACAAGTATACGACCATTACCCGTATTTTATTTTAAATATAAGTATGCATGATGCCAGAACAAAGGAAACTGCATTCGCAATAATTACCGGAAAGGAACCGATAAGGATACCATACACCGTCCAGAGGAAAATACCTGTTGCAAGAACAACGTACATGGCAAGAGACAGATCTTTCGTCTCCTTTGTCTTTATGGTTTTCAGTACCTGAGGCAAAAAAGAAGCAGTTGTTAATGTACCGGCAATAAAGCCAAGTGCAGCAATATAATTAATCTCCATATAAACCGAGGCCCCTGTTTATTGTTTTCATTCGTCCTGGTGGCTGCAGCATTTGCCCTGATCCGTATTCTCTGAAGAGGAGCCGCAGGCACAGGATTTTCTTTTTTTGTATTTACTGAAGGAGAGGGCAAGACCCAATAATGTTATAGCAAACATAACGAATACAACGATAATGACAAACTGAATCATATTCCTCCGTCTCGACTCTGTCTAACTGTGTTTCTTTTTCCATTTCCAGTTCTCATAAAATTCAAGACTGACCATTTCATCAAGTTCTCTCAGCTGTTTTGTCCTCTCAGTAAATCCTGACCTGATAACATCCCTGGAGTAGAGAAGTCCGATATATTTCCCTTTCTTCTCTATGAGCAGGTGACGGGTCTGGTATCCCAGAAATTTGTCGATAAGCCGAAATATATTGTCAGTATGAGGGGCTGACTTGAGCGGAAAGGACATGTGGTCACTGACTTTTGTGGTTTTAGGGTCATAGCCGTCAAGGACAGTGTTTTTCATAAGGTCCCGCTCAGTCCATATACCGACATATTCACCATCCTTCCGTATAAGGACTGCATGACTGTTCTTTTCAAGCATCAACTTTACCGCTTCATAGACGGTGGTTTCAGGGGAAACACATAAGGGTTCCTCCCCTATGTCCTTTACTATCTCCTCAGCAGTTATGTTTATCATAGATTCCTCCCTTACTATTAATCACTTTTCATTTGTCATCTATTGTTCTTCATTTTGGTTTTTTATACATCATCCTCCAAAATCGTCATACATAATATTCTCAGGCTCAACGCCGAGGCCATCGAGCATCATGACAACTGAAGCAACCAGCGCCGGCGGTCCGCACAGATAGTACTCACAGTCTTCAGGTGCAGGGTGGTCTTTCAGGTACAAATCGTAGAGACAATTCTGTACATAACCTTTGTATCCCTTCCATTCTTCCATAAGATGGGGACGGGACAGGCTGATATGCCACTCAAAATTGTCATACCTTTCCTGAAGGTTGTTAAAGTCCTCTACATAAAAAGTCTCCCGGAGAGTCCGCGCTCCGTACCAGAAAGATACCTTTCTCTTTGTCTGTAGCCTCTTCAGTTGGTCAAATATATGGGATCTCAGCGGGGCCATGCCCGCACCTCCCCCTACAAAGATCATCTCATTGTCTGTATCGCGGGCAAAAAATTCTCCGAAAGGACCTGATATGGATACCCTGTCTCCCTGCTTCAGACTGAAGAGATAGGATGATACCTTCCCCGGTGGTGCATCCGGTTTATAGGCAGGAGGAACGGCAATTCTCACATTTAATACAATAATCCCCTTCTCGTCAGGATAATTTGCCATGGAATAGGCGCGGAAAACAGGCTCGTCCACCTTTGACGCATATTTCCACAGATCATATTTGTCCCACTCAACCCTGTAGTCCTCATCAATTTCAAAATCTCTGTAATGAATGCTATGAGGCGGTGCATCAACCTGAACATATCCGCCTGCCCGGAAATGTACGTCTTCGCCCTCTGGCAGCTCAAGAATAAGCTCTTTGATAAAAGTCGTAACATTATGATTGGAACGAACCGTACAGAACCACTTTTTTGAGGAAAAGACCTCGGGAGGTATCTCAATCTTCATGTCATCCCTGACAGCTACCTGGCAGGATAAACGGCACTGATCACGAATCTCCCGCCGTGTTAGCTTGGATGTCTCTGTAGGCAGCACGTGCCCGCCACCTTCTTTTATAACAACCCTGCACTGCCCGCAGGTCCCTCCGCCACCACATGCAGAGGGCACGTAAATCTTCTGGTCCGCCAGTACGTTCATAAGCTTGTTTCCAACAGGTACGACGAATTTATGTTCAGTGTCGTCATTAATAATGACTGAGGCGTTTCCACTGGCAACCAGTCTCGACCTTGCAAAGAGGATGAGCATGACGAGAAGGAAAATAATAAAGGTAAACATAAAGGTGCCCAGCAGAATTAGATTAATTTCAGTCATGAATCTTTCCCTTAAAGCTGTATCCCTGAAAAAAGCATAAAGGCGATGGCCATCAATCCTGCTACAATGAAGGTTATGCCCATACCCCTCAGCCCCTTTGGGACATCGCTGTATTTCATCTTTTCCCTGATCCCTGCAAGGGCTATAATAGCAAGTGCCCAACCTGTTCCGGCGCCGAATCCGTAAACAACACTTTCAGGAAAGGTATAATTTCTCTCGACCATAAAGAGAGATCCTCCCAATATGGCGCAGTTGACTGTAATCAGAGGGAGAAAAATTCCCAGTGTGGAATGAAGCACCGGCAGATATTTGTCAAGAAACATTTCGAGGATCTGCACCATGGCAGCAATAACAGCAATATAGGTAATTAATCCGATAAAGGTAAGGTCAGCATCAGGCAGGCCGGCCCAGGCCAGTGCGCCTTTCTTCAATATATGGGTGTAAATGACATTGTTCACGGGAATGGTAATAGTCATGACGGCAACAACCGCTATGCCAAGTCCAACAGCAGACTCTGCATTTTTCGATACAGCAAGAAAGGTGCACATGCCGAGGAAGAATGCAAGGGCAAGATTTTCTATAAAAACAGCTTTAATGAACAGTCCGAGGTAGTGCTCTATCATGTGCTATTCCTCTTCCCTGAGTTGAGGTTTCCAGGTTCTCAGGGCCCATATGAACAGTCCAACGAGGATAAAACCACTGGGCGCAAGCAGAAAGAGACCATTAGGAAGGTACCATCCTCCTTCAGTCTGAAGTTTCAGGATTGTAATTCCCATCAGCTTCCCCGATCCCAGGAGTTCCCTGAAAAAGGCAACGGCAATAAGCAGGATACTGTAGCCGATGCCATTGCCAACGCCGTCAACAAAACTTATTCCCGGCGGGTTTTTCAGTGCAAAGACCTCTGCCCTTCCCATGACTATGCAGTTGGTAATGATCAACCCCACAAATATGGACAACTGTTTGCTCGTCTCGTAGGCATAAGCCTTCAGGAACTGGTCAACAATAATCACCAGGGAGGCAATGATGGTCATCTCGACAATGATGCGTATGCTGCCGGGCATGCCTTTCCTGATCATACTGACAGAGAGACTTGATAATGAGACAACTGCGATGACGGCCAGAGACATGACAAGGGCAGTATTCATACGGGTTGTAACAGCAAGGGCTGAACATATGCCAAGTATCTGCACTGCAATCGGGTTTTTTTCAAAGAGCGGCTCAGTAAGTGCTTTGTAATACTTACCCATTCAGTTCCTCCATTAATTTTTTTAAGAAGGGACCATATCCATCACTGCCCAGCCAAAATTTAACCAGAGCGTCAACACCGTGTGTGGTGTGGGTTGCCCCTGAGAGACCGTCGATCTGGTACCGTGCCTTCGGCCGTGATGTGTCCACAACACCCTTGATCACCTCGATTCTAAGGTCCCCATTTTGATCAAAGGCCTGTTTCCCTTTCCAGATATTCTTCCACCGGGGATTATCGATCTCTCCGCCGAGCCCTGGAGTCTCAGCATGTTCATAAAAGCTAATGCCATGAATAGTCCTGAGGTCCTTTTCGAGGGCGATAAACCCGTACATCGTGGACCACAGCCCTTTTCCATATACCGGCAGAATAATCTGTTCCATGCTCCCGCTCTGCATGGCCAGATAGACGACCATGTATTTCGGCATTCGTTTAATACCGGCAATGTCCTTTTCTTCCGGTATCGGCTTCCCGTATTCTGGATCGCCTGCCATTGCCCTGATATCAAAACTTTCAATGGATATCTGTCTGCTCAGGGCAGCCTCCGGCACCGAAGCGCCCGTGGTAATGTTGATCATACGCGGAACGATGATATTTTTATATGCTGCCTTAAGATCAACGCCCTCAACAGGCAGGCCGTCTGCAATAAATATGTTCCTGATCCGGTCAAGTCTTTTGTTCTCTTCCTGAGTGTAGTGCAGCGAGACCGCCGCTGTTGAGACGAGTACAGAGCAGACAAAGCATACGCCCAGTGCAACTATGATTGTTCTTTTGATGCTCTCAGTCGCCACTTCTCGCCATCCTCCTTCTGATGTTGGCATTCAGAAAGACCCGGTCTATAATCGGGGCAAACATATTGCAGAACAGTATCGCAAGCATGATCCCCTCCGGAAATGCAGGGTTGATACTCCTGATCATTACCGTCAGGACCCCTATGAGGAAACCATAAACATACTTCCCGCTGTCTGTCATCGCACCGGAAACCGGATCTGTTGTCATGTACACGGTGCCAAAGGCAAAACCGCCAAGAACAAGATGCCACAGCGGGGATACCTGAAACATCGGATTCGTCGTGCTGCCGATCATGTAAAGCAATGATGACAAACAGAACATTCCGATGACAACAGAAAGCATAATCCTCCATGATGCGATTCCGGTCACGATCAGGACCGCAGCACCGATGAGACATGCCAGTACAGATGTTTCTCCCATAGATCCCGGGATCGTCCCGATAAAGGCCTCGACCCAGGATACCGACAAAGTCATGCCGGGATCTGCTGCCTCTAATAAAGGCGTCGCTTTTGTGATGCCGTCGACCGCAACCCAGACAGCATCTCCTGAAATTTCTGCAGGATAGGCAAAGAAGAGGAACACCCGTCCCGTAAGTGCAGGATTAAAAATGTTCCGCCCTGTACCTCCGAAAATTTCCTTTCCAAAAACAACTCCAAAGGATATGCCGAGGGCTGCCTGCCAGAGGGGCATGGCAGGAGGCAGTGTTAAGGGAAAAAGCAGGCTTGTTACGAGAAAACCTTCACTTATTTCCTGCTTTCTTACAGAAGCAAAGAGGGCTTCCCATACCCCGCCTACTGCAAGGGTAACAATATAGAGAGGGAGAAAATAAAGAGCGCCATGGAGCATGCAGGAAAGAATCCCTTCAGAAGTCAGCTCCACTCCCAGAGCGGAAAGGACCTCACCGCGCCATCCTGCAACCGATGTTTGTCCCAGGGTCTCCAGCACAAGATTTGCCTGCAGGCCGGTATTGTAGAGGGCCATCAGGACAGCGGGCACTAATGAAACAACTACACAGATCATAACCCGCTTTAAACTGATCACATCACGCACATGGGTTAATCTCTCAGAAACCCGTCCGGTAGAAAAAAGAAAGGAATCCGTGGCATCGAAGAGGGGATAAAGTTTTTCCAGCGGCCCGCCCTTCCGGAAATATTTTTCCTGGTTGTCAAGGAATTTTCTGAAGCCCTTCATCACCATTCTTTTTCAATGAGCGTTAAATTACGTCTCAGCTCAGCCCCGTGATCTATTTTTGAAGGGCACACGAAGGTGCAGAGGGCAAGGTCTTCTTCATCAAGTTCAAGGCAGCCCAGTTTCTCTGCTTCATCGATGTCATCTGCAGCAAGGGCGCGTAATAAATAGGTCGGGATAATATCGAGGGGCATGATTTTTTCGTATGATCCTATGGGAACGATTGCCCGCCTGTCGCCGTGCGTTGAAGTGTTGAACCTGTATTTTCTTCCAGGCAGGAATCGTGAAAGTACAATGTTCTTTAAAGAGTACTGATGAAGGCCGGGCCCAAGCCAGCCAAGAA
>Ga0209536_100006590_pt1 | contig 17700 bp, 14 predicted proteins | sample DeeMarSeWOR28_12_FD_187461 | JGI IMG/M metagenome (GOLD analysis project Ga0209536, IMG submission 187461) | Marine sediment microbial communities from White Oak River estuary, North Carolina - WOR-2-8_12 (SPAdes) (version 2) | ecosystem: Environmental > Aquatic > Marine > Intertidal zone >... | reverse complement strand
CGCTGAGCTTGAAGCACAGAAGGGCGAGATTGGCAAACAGATGGACAAAATAACAGCTCTTGACTGCGGTCAACTGGCTCAACAACTCATCATGAATGTGACAGGTACACAACAGAAGATCAGTTCCCGGATTGTAAAGGGAGTAGATGAACTCCATAGAGTCCTTCGATACAACATGCTTGATGTGGCAAAGAAGGGTGACACGATTCGAGCAACCATGTTGTGGCTTGCTCCCTTCATGGACGAAGGAAGTTTGGAACGCACAATAAGATTTGTCGAGGCTGCCAAGAGAGGAGCAGACATTAGATACATGTCATCTACAGATGTATTCAGAGTGGAAGAACTTACAGATCTCAGGTTCGATGCTGAGAGTGCAATGAAGTTTATTGAGAACCTAAGGGAGATGAAACGACAGGGATTGAAGTTTGACTTTCGAATCTATGATGGGCCAAGGACATACTTCCAAGTGAGCTACAACAGAGAAAACATGGCCCTGGTAATCACAGAAGATCCTTTGACCGCAACATGGATCACACGTGACTTCAATCCAGATCTCATCGACAACGCTGTGAAGACCTTTGACAAGGAATGGAAGAAAGCCAAATCACTACTGGAGATGAATCCTGAAGACTTTGCGGCCTTTGGTGCAGCTCCCGATGGATTAATTACTCAGGTCTTCTCTGGAGATAAGCAGGAGTGAGGGCTTTGTCTACATTCGACCTAGAGGAAATCCTTGAGATTCTTGAATTGGATTTGGGCCGAAAGGACATGGTTGTACTAGGCGCACTATTAAAGGCTCAGAAAGAGCCCTCCGACTATGTCGATTTTGAAACCCTACGCGAACAGCTAGCAAAAGATGAAGGGTCGAGAAAAGGAAAAGATTCTCTCATCTACAGGAGTCTTTCAAATCTAGAGAGGGACGGATTTCTTGAGATTGACAAGAGTGAACATACACATGGATACAACTCGTCTATCGCTAGGATGGAAGAAGCCCTGAAAAGGATACTGGGAGAAAAGCGCAAGAGTCTTGAAAAAGATCTGGAAACCATAGACTCAGACATAGGTGCCATCTCCAAAATGGATTCGGACACACTGGCGTACAGATTGGTTAATCTTGTGACAGGAAAGAAAAGGGAAGATCAAACAGTCTTCGCTCAGGGCTGGGACAACATCATCAGACTTCACAACGAAAAGGTAGGGAAAGGCCTGAAAAAAGGCGATGTTGTCAGGGCCACATTACAGTGGTATACACAAACAGAATTTTCAGACCCCAAGAGGTTGAAGCAGACTCTTTCCGTCATTCAACAAGGTGCTGAGTTCAGGATTCTGGATCACGATAGGACAGAGAGAGAACTACGAAACAATATTCGTGAGTTCACGACAATGTTAATTGGGTTGGGTAATGTCGGATACCGAATCTTTCCGAGGGAGGACAAGACATACCAATTCATGGCACGAAACAAGGAGGGACTTGTATTGTTTGTGTCAGAGCAACCACTCTCTGCAACCTGGATACCTAGGACTGTAAATCCTGAACTTGTTGACACCGCAATCGAGGGTTTCGATAGGGATTATGAAAAGGGAATTGACTTACTGGAATATGAGGACTGAGGACGATGGCGAGTGCAGAGTTATGGGAATTTCTTGAGAAGCTTGGCATTGACATGAACTCTGGAGAGATGCAGGTCTTCACAGCAATTCTCAAAGCAGCAGGCGAAACGGAAAAGCCCGTGGGTTATTCCGATGTTGTAGCAGCTCTTGAATCAATGACAAAGAAGACCTTCACGAAGGCTTACATCTATCGCCAACTCAAGAGTCTTGACGAGTCCAAGTTCATCAAGATAAGAAACACCAATCCTAGAACCTATTTAGTTGAGCATGATAGGCTGAGAGAGGCTCTTGAATCAAGGATGGAAACTGAAGAAACTGTGAGTATTCAGAGGAAGCAAGAGATTGAGCTCACATACAAACAGTTGGGTGCAATCAAGAGTCAAGAGCTTGTGCTTATGTTGCATAAGCAATTGACTGGAGACCAAAAGAGTTCGGACTCTGGTGTCATTGAAGGCGTCGAGAACGTACGGAGTACTATCATCCGAGAATTTGCAGATGGAGCTCAAGAAGGTGATCTTGTGAGGGTACTGGGTCATGCTAGTACTTTGGCAGAAGGACTTGGTCCTGGAGGTGTGACTGAATTGAGGTTGATCCAATCTGGGTTCAGAGGTGTGAAAGTTAAGGGGCTTCTGACTCCGATAGAAGATGAAGAGATGAACCTGAATCTGATGGTCGGTCATCTTACGACATTGGTAGAGCCTTTTGAAAAAGCAGCAAGAACAGGAAACATCGGTCTGAAATTCTCGCGCGAACCTATCAACACCTACAGGATGCTCACACTCAATGAGGAAAAAATGCTTCTGTATCTGACACATGCAAAAGAGTCAGACATGGCCGCCTTGGTTCACCGAGAGGACAATCCAGGTTTGATTGATGATGCTATTCGAACTTTTGAAGAACTCTGGAAAACAGGAATAGACGTTCTAGATCTTGTGCAGCAGATGTTGCAGAAACAGAGATCCTAGGACTCAGCAATCCAAGTCTTATTCTTCGAGAGCGTCAGGAAAATATCATCACAAACAGCCTGGAAATCCTCATAGAGACCGTATTCGCCTCCAGCCGCGTATGGATGCCCCCCGCCATTGAACAGCTTTGCAGCAGCATTGCATAACACACCATCTTTTCCGCGACGGATACCCAACATCCCACCTTGGCTGAGGGAAAGAAGCAGATCAGCTACTTCTAGGTCTTTGTCAATCTTCTTCAGATTCTCAGGATTCGATGCAAAGGTCCCCATATCTGTAGATGTGAGACCACTAGGAATCTCGACAATCCGAACCAGCTTCTCATGGATGACTTGGTCACAGTGTCCAGATAGAGCCTTGCGCATCTTCTTTGACTTTTCTTTGCGATAGTGGTCTACCCTTTTATCAAGTAGTGGATCCTTGAATCTGTGAGTGGATGGATCCCACACTCCGTCCATTCCCTCCTCTGCAAGTTTGGAAAGAACCGGATAGAGCGCATCAGTGACCTCTTCTTTCTTGTCGATTGCTCCGAATCGTAAGATACTCACAGCGTCAGTCAAAGCAGACGCGGCCTCAATCTCTCTTAGATTGAAGTCAGTATCATGAGCAATCTTCGCTAAATCAGTGCAGATCTCATCACGTGGCATGAGTACCTTGTGAGTGATTTCAGCTGCACAGAATTCATGATTGACTTTTAGAACTGGTTTGTTCCCGAGGGACAGAATGGTCTTTATTGCCTTGTCAGACCACTGATGATGGTCCAACCAGACAACGCGACAACCATTTGATATGGCTTGTTCGAGACCTGCGTTAACAACTCCCAGTACTGTGTCGTCCACACCAAGATCAGTAACAATGATCAGAGTATCCCGCCGTTTTCCCACATTGGCAAAGATCTGATCGAATGAACCATAGTCCGTGAGGATGACATTGAAATCGAGTCCTTTTGCCTTTGCGTACCTCCACACAATGGCCGCTGAGGCTAGGCCGTCGACATCCTTGTCGTGTGATATTGAGAGAAGAGATGTTATCTTCCTCGTTTTAGGCTCGCTTTCTCGTCCTTCGGACATATCCACTCAAACAAGCGGTTGGATGTACCCCTTTTTTTTCTTCCCGTAAGGCATAGCATGGATTCGAAAGTGTTTTGTGATGGGGCATAAGCGTTAATTCCTGTGTGATAGAATGCATGAACCTGAACGCGAGATTCTCATGAGTGGCAACGAAGCAATAGCCAGAGGTGCTCTTGAGGCAGGTGTGGGTTTCTGCGCATCCTACCCCGGCACTCCATCAACTGAGATAACAACCAATCTCTTCGAGGTTGCGAATGAGTTTGGAATCCATATGGAGTGGTCCACAAACGAGAAGGTCGCTTTGGAATCAGCTACTGCTGCGAGCTGGGTGGGAATTCCTGCAATCTGTCCGATGAAGTCGTTGGGACTGAATGTGGCTTCGGACTTTCTTCTGAACCTCAACCTGTCAGGGACTGGAAAGGGGGGTCTCGTTCTTGTTGTCTGTGACGACCCTCGAGGCCACAGCTCAAGCAATGAACAGGACTCTCGTTTCTATGCCAAGGCGGCGAAGATCCCGCTATTGGAACCCTCAACTTACCAAGAGGCAAAGGATGCAACAAAGAGGGCCTTCGAGATTTCTCAGAAGTTCGAGGTCCCTGTCATCATCAGATGCACAACAAGACTATCACACTCTCGAGGACTAGTAAAGACTGGACCAGTTTCAAGGAAGGAACGAAAGAAGCCTGAGATTGCGAAGGGCTTGTTCAATGTACCATCACCTCACCTCAGACATCGAGATCTTCTTGACAAGCTTGAGAAGATATCGAGTGAGTTTGAGAAGACATCTCTGAATGTCAGCGGCACAGGAGGTCTTCTGGTCCTAACAAGCGGTATCAGTTCATTGTACACCAAAGAAGCAATTCATCGCTTGAAACCAGAAAAGACAACCCATCTGAATCTGCTAACGACCTATCCCTTGCCCAAGAAGCAACTGACGAAGGCACTGAAGCAGGCAGAACGTGTGTTGTTCATTGAGGAGAATGATCCCTTCCTTGAGGATGAGGTCAGGTCACTGGCCGTGGAGATGGACAGTCCTCCGAAGTTCTTTGGAAGGGCGACTGGCGATGTCCCCAGGTATGGAGAAATGAACACGGACATAGTGATGACAGCACTGGCCAAGATTACAGGTCAGGAAGAGAAACACACGAAGTCTAGAGAGCAGTTCAAGGACCTCATCGTTGACAGACCCCTCACCTTCTGTGCTGGTTGTACTCACAGGAACTTCTACTATGCTGTAAGAAAGGTGAAGAAGCGACTCGGTGGCAAGCTGGTTGTTGCAGGAGACATCGGATGCTACTCACTTGGAGTCTTCTATGACCAAGCAATGGACACAATGCATTCGATGGGTTCAGGCATAGGTGTGGGCTCAGGTCTGGGACAGCTCCAGAAGTTCGGTTTTGATTCCAAGGTCATCAGTGTGGCAGGTGACTCAACGTTCTTTCATGCCTGTCTACCAGGACTCATCAATGCCAGGCACAAGAATGCAGACCTGACATTCGTCATCCTGGACAACGCAACGACTGCAATGACTGGCTTCCAGGAACACCCAGGATCAGGCACGCAGGCAAAGGACCTTCACAGAGTGGATATTGAGAGACTGGTCAAAGCCATTGCGCCGGACCACTTTAAGAGAGAAAATACGATAGATGTCATAGCACTGATCAATCTGCTTCACTCCACTGTCCAGAAAGACGGTCTCAAGGTACTCCTCCTCGACGGAGTATGCAGGCTTGAGGAGGTAAAGAGGAAGCCGGGATACATCGGTGACACTCCTGTCAAGATCGACCGCTCACTCTGCAAGGGTGAGAAGTGCATGATTTGTGTCGCGGACTTTGCATGTCCGGCCCTGAGCTGGGACAGTGAAACTGGATATCCAGTTGTGTTGAAACATGCTTGTGTACAGTGTGGCTCCTGTATCACAGTCTGTCCACACAAGGCAATAGTGGAGGGCGAGTGACATGTCTGACCCATTCTCCATACTCGTTGCTGGTGTCGGTGGACAGGGGAACCTGGTGTGCGGCCGGATCATCGCAGAGGCCACAGTCATGCAGGGGCTGAGACCAGTCGTCGGTGACACGTTCGGAGCCTCACGGAGAGGAGGCAGCGTACTGACTCACATACGAATCGGAAAGCAGGACTGGGGGCCCCTGATACCAGAGGGCGAAGTGGATATCCTCTTGGGGTTCGAGCCTGTGGAGGCGCTCCGTGCAGCGGCCAAGTACGCTGGAGAGAGGACGGTGGCTCTTGTGAGCACCCTACCCGTACCACCCGCCAGTGTGACCTCAGGAGCAAAGCCGTATCCCGCAATCAATGACATTGAGAAGGCGCTTGACTCACTCTGTAAGGATGTTCATCTGTTGGACCCGACATCTGTGATAGACCGACTGAAGTCTACAAGGGTCTTGAACACATTCATGCTGGGTATCCTTTCAACTGTTGAGGGACTACCGGTCGATTCCAAGAACCTCAGGAAAGCAATCTCAACGGTCCTAGATTCCTCTGTCGACCTAGAAGCGTTTGATACTGGTGCGAAGGAACTGGGTTAGATCTTCTTTCCTTCTTGGATTTTGCGGGCTTCGCGCCACATGACCTCTGCGAGGACACTGAACATGTCAGCAACACCCTCACCGGTCTTGGCGGACGACTCCATATACAGGAACCCTCGGTCCTCGGCCCAACGCTTTGCCTCATCAGATGGCACTGCTCTGTCAGGCAGGTCGGTCTTGTTACCGACGCACACCATCGGGACCCTTGCGCCTATCGACTCGTCAGCCTCTTCCACCCACTTCGCGAGCTCTGTGAACGACCTTCTCCTCGTGACGTCGAACACCAGGATTATCCCTGCGGCTCCAGAATAGTACATCTTACGCACTGCCTTGAACCGGGCTTGTCCTGCCACGTCCCACGCTTGCAGTTTGATCCCGGTTGCGTACTCTGTTTCAGGGGGGGAGATGTGCGCGAGTTTGACGGCGAACTGACTTCCAATTGTCGTTTTATAATCGCGTTCGAAGACACCAGTGACGTAGCGGTTCACGAGGGTTGTCTTACCCACAGCCCCCTCGCCGATCACCATTGTCTTAAAGAGGAACTGGTAGGAGTCAGGAGCGGTTCCGGGTCTAGGTGGCTTAGGGCGTCTGGCACGGATCTCACCGACAAAATCACTCTCGGTGTCTGAAACAACGGCTGCAACTTTGGTCTCTACAGGGGTGGGTTCAGCAGCGAGTGCTTCGACATCATCAATCTCAATCATAGCAGCTGTTGCCTCTTCAGCACCAAACAGCTGGTCGAGGAGTTGCTCAGCAGCCCTCAACGACTCGCTCGCATTCTCTCCCATTGTGGTCTGAAGTATCTCAGCGGCCTTCTCCTTTGATTCTATGCCAGAGAAGCCTGTTCCAACTACCGTACCGAAGGGAGTGACCTCATCCTCAGGGATTTCAACCGTAGGTGGTTCTACGGGCACTGGTGCCACAGCAGCAGGAGCAGCCACAGCAGCGCCTTCTTGTACAAGGACAGCAGTCTCAGGTGTGGTCACCTGTCTGACCTGACCTGATGCATCGGTCCACATCAGCACGATGGGACGGATGATGACTGTCCCCTCAACACGAGGAATGAGTTGCACCTCGATTGCCTTGCTCTCACAAGGAGCCAGGTCAAATCGAAGCTGTTGTGGGTCTACATCCATGTGGTCCTTGGGAAACCAGTATATCTTGCCTGAAACACCTGTGACTGGTTCATCGCTGACATTGTAGACTGTAATCTTTCCACGAAGGTCAGTCCCTGCCTTGGCCTCAGGACTCACCTCGAATTTTGGAATAATCTTGTAAAGACCTTCAATGACCTTCAGTGGGGCATCTACTATTCCCACCTGGACCTCTTTTCGTCCATCGCCACCAGCGTCACCAACGTTGATCGCCAGGATCTTCCTACCGATCTCGACAGAGGCGAGCTGGATGAGATCAGCCATCTGAAGGCTGTAGAAGTTGATCTTGTAATCTGAAGTCGCAACGACCATCTCATCCATGTGGTCTGCGTTCAGTTCTTCGATTCTTACTGAGAGTGCGTTCACGTTCTCAAGAGTGGAGAATAGTTCAAGTTTGCTTTCTTCATTCCTGTACACACGAATTGAACCATCATGAGTGACGACTCCAAGTTCCATCTTTCTGTCACCAAGGATGTCTCCTGCAGCAACTGAGATTACAGGACTTGGTAGTTCGATGACCTCGATTTGCTCAACTGAATGGTCTCGGACCTTGAAGACACGAAGTGTCTTGTCTCGGTTTCCAGTGACTATCTCTTCTATCTCATCACCAATGACATCACAAGTCCCAATTGCAATGGGCATGTCGTCCAGTTGATGGTTCACAAACTGGGTGATGTTGTTGTCAGAGTCCATCTGTAGGATTCTGAGTGTAGAGTCACTACCTCCGACCATGATCTCATTCTTCTCATCACCAGTAACATCTGTCACATAGACTGTCGTGACAAAGCGGTCGATTGCGAACTCACTGAGTAACTCAAGCCGACCACTGGGAGCATAACGATAGACCTGAACTGTACCAGCCTCTCCTGGATTCTCACCAGCTCCGACTGCTCTGCCAATAACGAGTTCCATCTGTCCATCGTTGTTTGCATCAGCTATCTTGATGGAGAGAATACTGCCTCCAACATCATGCTGTGCAAGAAACGCAATCTCGCTACGGTTTGCATCATAGAGCCGAAGGACTCCATCACGTCCACCAGTACAAAGCTCAGCGGCACCATTACCGGTGACGTCACCTACCGCGATGGCGCTGGTTGACTCGTCATCTTCAATTTCGAACAGAACTTTCGGTGAACCCAAGTCAATAACCTTCCTGAATTGAGACATCTATGGAAATACCTAGTTTCATGCGTCTAGTACAGTAACAGACTGCGTCAAGGGCCTTTTTTACTTTGTGCGGTCAGCCTCCTCCTACTATTGACAGCTGTCAACAGCACAGCATTTAACAGAATGAGGGTTTCAGAGCTATGTGGTAACGAAAATGCCCAAGCTCTCTGTCAAGAATATCTCAAAATCATATCCAAACGGTGATAATGGCGATACTGAGGTTCTAGACAACATCTCCTTTGATATCGAAGAGGGAGAATTCCTTAGCATTCTTGGACCAAGTGGTTGTGGGAAGACCACCTTGTTGAAGATCATTGCGGGATTATTAGAACCGGATGAAGGAGAGATTCTCATCGATGGCGAACTGGTTGGAACCGGACACAACAGAGTAGGGTATATCTTCCAACAAGAGTCATTGTTCCCTTGGAGAACCGTGCGACAGAATATCGAATTTGGTCTTGAAGTCAAGGGTGTTTCAAAGGATAAAATCGGCAAAGCGGTAAACGAGGCACTCAAGATTGCAGGTATGGAGGGACTAGAAGACCATTACCCACATGAGATTTCAGGTGGACAAGCTCGAAAGACAGAGATGGCTCGTAGCCTTGTTCTTGCACCTGATCTACTGGTTTCAGATGAAGCACTATCAAATCTGGATGCACAAACTAGGAACTATCTTCAGGAGGAGTTCCTAAGAATTCAAAAAATCACAGGGTCAACAATTCTTTTTGTTTCGCATAATGTCGATGAAACAGTGTTCCTTTCAGATCGAATCCTAGTACTCAGTAATATTCCTGCAAAGGTCATTGCAGAATATAAAATCGAACTTCCAAAACCACGAGTGAGGACATCACAAGAGTGTCTCACATATAGAAGTCAGATTCTAGAGGTCCTCCGCGTTGAGCAAGAAAAGGCGATGGAGAGGACTAAATTGAAACAGACTGTCTCCACTTGAGGAGAGACTTTTCAATTCTAAGAAATGCGAAGGTAATCAAGAACCCAATAAGTCCGATAAGAAGCATTCCTGTGATTACTTCAGCTGTTCTTCCCACACTCCAGTAAGTCCAAATCAAATACCCAAGACCTATTCTTCCTCGTAGCATTTCAGCAGCTACTAAGCACATCCAGCCAATTCCAAAACCAACACGTAGACCTGCGAAAATCTCTGGGCTGGCTGATGGGAGTATAATCTTCCCAAGGATTTGTCGTTCGGTAGCGCCAAGTGTCTTTGCAGCATCAATATGAACTGGTTCAGTTCTCTTCACCCCAGTGGTTGTATTGATCAGAATGGGGAAGAATGCACCAATCCAGATTATAAATGCCTGAGAGCCTAAAACGTTTCCAGGAAACATGAGTAGTGAAAGGGGAATCCATGCGATGGGAGGAATTGGCCGCATGGCTTCAACAACAGGTCCAAGGAAAGAATCAGCAAGTCGATATCTTCCAATAAGAACACCAAGTGGGACAGCTGTAACTGTAGCGAGAAGGAAACCGAGAGTGACTCTGTTGACACTTGCGACAATGTGTTCAATCAGATAGACACCATCACTATCTCCAGTAAGTGCAAGATCGATGAATGCATTGTACACGTCGATTAGAGTGATTCGCGTAATGCTTGCTATAAGATGCCATAGAACCAAGAGAATGATAAGAGGAACGAGTATCTTCTTGAGAATCAGAGAAGCAATTTCACTCTCGCGTCTGGATAGTTTTCGAAGACTGGGGTTATCCTCTTGCTTCAATTCTGATACAGACATCCTACTCAACACTGAAGCACGGTGTCCTGCTTTTTTGTCTGTCGTTTATCAGCAAGATCATGTCAGACTATCAATAATGGTTGTATTGATAAAACCATCAAGAAAGACCCCAATATTTGAAGGAATGTTCTCTGAGATGAGGAGGTCTTCATCTATGAGGAAGTTCAGATACATCTCTATGCCTGTCCTATTGAGGTTGTAATCGTAGATGATATTGTTGAAGGCATTAGTCACAGGAGATGAATCCATCTCCAGCCAATCAATAGCAATTTGAATTGCTTCTGTAGGATTTGATACAATCCATTCCTCTGCTTCTTTGTGAATTGCTACAACCTTTTGTACTATATCTGGATGATCTGCTAGGAACTCATTTTCAGCTGCCAGAACGCAACAAGGATGATTGGGCCAAATATCTCCAGACTGGATTAATGGAACAGCTTTCTCATCGTATTCAGCTAGTGAATTGAATGGTTCCCAAGCAATGAAGGCAGGAGTGCTGGTAGAAAGTGAGTCTGCCATGGCAGGAGGCAATGCTGGTGTTGCTGTGATATTCGCTATTGATAGACCAGACTGATTTAGGGCAAGTCGCAACAGGAAGTTCTGTACTGTTGGGGGACCAGGATGCAAGACTTCTTTGCCTACGAGATCAGCGATTGAGGTTACATGACCTGCGTCATATTCTGTCTTTGAAACCATAATTGCAGAACCCTCCATGTTTACAGCTGCGAGAATTGTAACAAGAATTTCTTGATTGATTCGCTTAACCAGTGCAGGCGCAGCACCAAGATACCCCATATCAATCTCGCCTGCGAGAAAACCATCCATTTCATAGCCGCCGTTTCCGAACTCTTCGAGCTGTACTATGATACCTTCACGCTCGAAAAGACCATTCTCCACAGCGACCCGCAAGGCTAGTTGGTGAAGATCTTTGTTAAGATAGCCAATTCTAACATCAGGTGTTGGTGCAGGATTCCAGAGAACCACAATTCCAACTGAGGCAACTACAATAACAGCAACGGCAAGCGCGATAGTCTGGTTTCTATCCAAGAAGGTCAACCTCATGGAAACCCTCACGAATTCACATATGAGGGTTGAGATAGTGGCTTCCCTCTCCAGCAAGTTGATTAGTTAGGTTCTCTAATTAGAAGAATATGTCACTGCGGGACCGAATTCCAGACCAACTAAGGATTGGTGATGATGCCATATCAATCACCATGGAAGAGGATGTCTCTGTGTATCCCACGAGTGACTATATCCTAGTGGAAATATCACACAATGCAGGAAAGATCAACATTCCAAAGATTGCGGGGACCTTGCGGGGTCTTGTCAAGGATGACAAGAGATTCGTAGCAGTCAGAGGGTTTGGATTCAAAGGGACTGGCCTCGCAGTACGAATTGCACATGAATTGAAAGTGAGAGAGAGTAATTTCACATACCTAATGACCTTCGACACATTCGATGCAATAGACCCTAAGACTGACAGACCTGTGACAAGTGTTCAGATCATTGTAATGCCTCCTAAATAGACGGATGAATTCCTATGTCAGTGGTAAAGGTCAAACTATCCAAGATTCAGTTTCCTGATCTCTGTCCAGTGTGTCTTGAAGAGGCAGAGGACCTTGTGTTTGTGACCGTGGCTGAGAGAGCAAGGGATGATTTTGAGGCCAGAAACTGGAGTGCGGGAAGAGACCGAGCTCAGATGATATTGGATGCAGCACAAGGAGCAACGACATTTTCGGTTCCGACATGCATGCGCCACGGTAGCAGGAGTGTACGATCATTTCGGTCAAAGATGATAGCTGTCATCGGTTTCTTCATCATATTCTATCCAATTCTCTACTATCTCCTTTCCATAAATCTGGCTTTGACCTACTCAAGAGACCTGACACAGCCGTTGACTGGATTCATTGCTACGATCTCAGTACTAGTTGCATTTCTCCTGTATGGATTCTTTCCACGAGCTCTGGAACGAGCCCTGCGGTTTCATGATGTGAATCGAGCAAAGGATGTGGTCTTCCTAGGTATCTCAAAGAGCGAATACCTCGATCACTTTCGGGAACTGAATGAGATGCATGTGCAAGAAGTTCGTGACTCAGAGGAAGACAAAGAGTGATGCGATGTTACTACATTGAGAAGCTTCAAGAGGGGCTACAACACACAGATGCTTGTGCATGGAGGAATAAATTCTGAGGTCCAAGAGAGTTCGAGCAGGTCTTCTCCTAGTATTATTGATACTCGTACCCAGCTCAATCCTTCTCACACAGGCTGTCCAATCAAAGTCGATCATCATCACGGATACTCAGGCATTTACACCTTCACAGATACTGACAGAACCAATCGTCATCGATGACGAAACAGATTTTGTGGCCTTGGGAGCCACAGGCGTTGGAACCCGGTCCGACCCCTACGTCCTTGATGACCTTGTCATGACAACAATTGGCACGTGCATCACTGTGACCGGTACGACTGCATTCTTCATGATATCCAACTGTATTCTAGAGTCAGACCCTACCGAGCCTGCTGTCCAGTTCAACGATGTGGAAAACGGTCAGGTCGACCAATGTGAAATCGTCGGAGGATCGAGTGGAATCCAGGTTCTAAGTTCAATAGACTGTTCTATTACTAACACATCGATCTATGAGTGCTGGATTGGAATTCAAATGGACCTCGTAAGTAATTGTACAATTGCCTACGCCAGGATTTTCAATAATCATAGAGGGTTGCTATTTGATAGTGGGGAGTTCATCCGAATAGAGAACAACACAATCTTCTCAAACACTGAGAATGGACTGGAGTTCGCATGGGGAGCAAGCAACAATACGGTTGTGCGAAACGAAATAGGTTGGAATGGTGTAGATGATCAAAATCCAGAGAATGCAGTAGACCACGGTGAAGACAATCACTTCGATGATGGAACTGGACAAGGGAACGAATGGTCGGACTTCAATGGTACAACGCCATATCTAATCTCAGGTACAAGTGGGACAAATGATTCGTATCCTACTCTACTTGAGGACAACATCATCCCAGTGATCGTAGACGTGGCTGATACAGCTATTGACGTTGAAACAACTGGAAACATATTGACATGGATAGTAAGGGATGACTATCCCGACAGGTATACTATAGAGATTGACGGGAATCTGTTAAGCTCATCAAGTTGGAGCGGAGACCCTATCACTGTAAATCTCGATCCGCTGGACATAGGCTCCTACGTCTACGATATCAGAGTATACGATGCTATAGGTAACATTGCAGGTGACACGGTCAATATCAACGTGGTCTCCTTTGTCCTCGGAGGTATCGGCACTGAACTGGTGATGATTGCGTCAGGACTGACGGTGGCAATATTCCTCGTAGTGATGCTGATTATCAAGAAATTGTCTTAGCATTGTTCGTGATTCGTCGAATCTATCTTGCTTGGAGAGTAAGCCTATTAATACTAAGTACGTCGTATAAGGACAATTTCCGTTCCAAGCTGAGTTCGACCGGCCGATGGGATGAAAGACATATTGCGTTCTCCTCACAACGAAGGGTGGAGAGCTGTCGAAATGTGCACACGCACTTCCTCTCCAACCCTATTCATACTTATGAACTCTGGACCTCAAACTGTCTCACTACCGTTGAATAGGTAGAGATGTCTTCGACGGGTTTTGTTTCTTGGATCTTGATAAACCGCGGGGTTCGGAAGGTAAGTCTCCCATCCGAGTGAGCTACTATGCCCATCACGTCCACGGTAACAACGATGGCGGGAATTATTGGAAAACCAAAGTGTCTAGATGTGGTTCCCGGGACGGAACTATCATGCAGGCCATAGTCTAGACTCTGAATCTCAGTTCCCTCTTCATAGAGACAACCATCAGCAATCATCTGCATCAGTCTTTGGCCTATATGAGCATCGAGTCCCGTAACATAAGCCATGTTGACCAGACCACCCTCATCTTGAACTGCACACCTGAATCCGTGAATCTGCCTCCCGCCTGATCTCTCGTCTAGAGATACACCAGTAATCACAACATCATAGAGCTCCCTTGGGACAAGTTTTCTCCAGACGCTTGTTCTGCGGCCGAGATAGTATGGAGCATTGAGTTCCTTAACTATCGCACCCTCGTATCCAGCTTCTAGAAGGCGAGTGTATGATGCTGTAACATCTGAGGGTGTGAATGCATCATTGAAGTCAGCTTCACGTACCGAGATTGAGTTTGGAAGTCCTTGCATCATACGGGCAAGCTGCGTACGAAGATTTCGTCGTTGGTGAAATGGAAAACTGGTCATATCGGTCCCATTGATGAATAAGACATCAAAGAGAATGATAGAATAATGGAGTCTACTCTCAGGTTTCCGATAATCATCCATTATCTCATACACGGTTGCATATCGAATACCTCGCTCTGTGATCTCGGTGGCCACAATCTCGCAGTCGAGGATGCATGAGTATGGTTTGAAACTTTGACCGACTGGCTCCAAGTCGTCAAGGACACGTGAGTAATCATTACGGTTTCGAGTAAACCAACCTACTCGGTCACCCATCTTGTGTAGAATCAGTCGAATCCCATCGTACTTGGCCTCGACGGAAACTGGGAATCGTTCCACATGACTCCAAGGATTGGCCAGCATCGGACGGAATGTCTGAAAGGGCATCAGCACACCGAGACCAAAGGTCTTGCCTTCAGCAAGTCTTTCTGCTACCTCGGTTGTTGTCTGCATCGATGCCGCTCTCATCACTTGCTTCAGATCAGCATTGTAGATGTTCGCAAGATGTGTGAGGATATCACGTGCCCTTGATGAGTAGAACCTGGTCTTCTCCACCATTCTGCTAAAATAGTAGGCCTCCATGGTACCCATCCTTTCCAGGAGTGATGCAATGACCCGAATTCGGACTGGAGTACTTCTCTCACCCTTTAGGGTGTCAACGGTGTTCATCAGCTCAGCAGTTGTGAGATCCCCACGCTCCTTGTCTATGAATGAAGCAACTGAGGCACCCCAACGATGGCCATATCGAGTCTGTCTTCTCTTCTCAATCTCTTCTCTAGTGGCTTCGACATTCAGCATTCCTACTGCTCGTTCTAATCCTCGTTCTCCTATCCCACTTGAACCGACAGACAGCTCCTGTTCCAACAACAGTACCCTATGACCAATCTTGATGCCATTGTCCACAGAGAGGAACCACTCCAGTCTCTTGGACATGTTTTCGGGATCGAGAGGAGGATAGTAGTATCCAAACCATCTCCAGAATCTATTTGTGTCCCTTCTGAATGGCACCAGTACATCACGGCAAACCGCATAGAAAGGCGATGATGAAAGGTCAGACACTCGGAGGCGAGGGTCTCCTCGTTCCAGCCGTTTGAGAATCACATATGAGAGGTGGTACGGGAGCTCATAGAGTTCGGCAAAGTAGCGATACCTATCGTCAACGTAGGGCTCCATCCAAGGCCTATCACCCTCTATCTTGTCAATCAGCTTGTCCCATGATAGGGTGGGATCACCTTTGACAGCCTTGTCCGTGAGCTCACGGATATTGGACGTATCCAGTCGCAATGAAGGTCTCTCCGATCATTTAGACTTCTTCTTAGTTGTCTTCTTTGAAGTAGACTTCTTTGCCGGAGCCTTCTTCTTTGCTGGAGCCTTCTTCTTAGGTTCCTCCCAGAATCCAGGTGGTAGTCTGTCTTTGTAGACAGCAGCCTGATTGGGATGCAATCTTACGAGACCTGTTTCCTCATCCATCATGACTCGTATAGGGAAAGGTAGAGCCTTGCTCACTTTGGACCTCGCACTCACAAGTTCCAGTTTGTCCCTGTACTTGACATCACCGCCCCACGCTTTCGCTTCATCGTTGCTTCCCACAGCTCGTGTATAGAAGTGAATGGCGACCTCGCTGGTATGAAAGAGTGCTTCACCACCTTGGGGGAGGCCAGTGTCCTTGATTTGGCCAATGACAATGGCTGTGACTCCCTTGTCGTGATTGTAGGTCTTGAGTGCATTCAAGTTCTCCACAGTGTTGAGCTTGGAGGGATCCAGCATATTGATGGAATCAATTATCATCAGATTGATACCCATATCTTCAACAGCAAATCTGTAGTCCCTGATGAAGTCAGCCCAAGTCTTTCCGAGATGATATTGGTTAGGAATGATGACATAAGAGCCATCATAGCTTTTCCGGAATGCCTTCTCAGTCAGTCCTGAGACCTGTACAGCAAGCTCGAGAAATCGTGAGAAAAGATCATTCCGACCTGAATCATTCTCATCATAGAACCCTTCCTCTGCAACAACATAGCCGACCCTCATCCCATCCATAAGAGCTCTGACCATCATCTCAAGTGCAGACCTGGTCTTTCCGATATAGGGGGGGCCGGTTATTGTGATTGTACATCCTTTGGGAACACCACCCAACATATTTCCAGTAAGATCTAGAAACAGCTTGTCATAAAGTGGGTGAATCCGAAGAGCCTCCTGATGGACTATACCTCTCTCCAGAGTCGATGGAAGCACAACCTCATGACTCACAGCCTCAGGGGCCTGTGGAGTAAAGGGTTGGGCAGAGGCATAGGTTTGTCCTGTTCCACTCATTGCTCCAAGCATCCCCTGCAGAGTCTGCATCATCTGGACCATCTGATCAGGGGTTGCGACCTGCTCACTAGGTTGTCCGGGTGGCGTTCCCGGAGCCTGTGGCTTCTTCTTCTTTTTCGTATCATCTACAAATGGCGTAGAACTTTTCCTCTTAGACATATCAAGCCCTCATAGTTGATAGTACACTACCCTAGACACTTTGATGTAATCAGTGTTCCTCTTTCCTTGTCTTCCATGGAATATATAACCTAGGTATTACATTTGGAGAGTTTTCAATTGTGAATTGGAGAGGGTGAAAATTGTCCTCATCCTGTTAGGCACTGTCCATGCCAGTAAATACATAAGTCCCCCTCAGCGAGCCACGCGTGCATACTCCCAATGTAGGTGAGATTGACTATGGCGATGGATTTCGCAAAAGGAATTACTGAATTTCGCTGGCATGGTCGCGGAGGCCAAGGTGTGGTGACCTCGAACCAGATGCTCGGCAAATCCGCTCTTGCAGAAGGCAACTATATACAGGCCTTTCCTGAATTTGGGCCAGAAAGGACTGGAGCACCTGTAAGAGCGTTCTTGAGAATTAGTAAGCAACCCATTCAAGTCTATGCTCAAGTATATAATCCAGATGTCGTGGTTTGCATAGACCCGACACTGTTAGAGGTCGTAGACGTCACTGAGGGTTTGAAGAAAGAGGGGACCTTGGTCATAAATACTGACAAGGATCCGCAAGCGATAAGGGATAAGTTCGGATTCAAAGGGGGCAAAGTCGTAACAGTTGATGCTAGCACTATAGCAATGGAGGTCATGGGACGTCCTTTCTATAACATGCCAACGATGGCTGCAGCGGTCAAAGCAACTGGTGTAGTAGC
>Ga0209536_100006589_pt1 | contig 17701 bp, 18 predicted proteins | sample DeeMarSeWOR28_12_FD_187461 | JGI IMG/M metagenome (GOLD analysis project Ga0209536, IMG submission 187461) | Marine sediment microbial communities from White Oak River estuary, North Carolina - WOR-2-8_12 (SPAdes) (version 2) | ecosystem: Environmental > Aquatic > Marine > Intertidal zone >... | reverse complement strand
AGACGCGGCTGACCCAGCAGATAACCGAAACAAGCCAATGGCTTACAGGTGCTATCCTGATCCTGGCCGTATTAAACATGATTTTCGGCTTAGTGGTGCGCAGCTTTTCCTTTAGCGAACTCTTTTTTGCCAGTGTCGCTTTGGCAGTGGCGGCAATTCCTGAGGGATTACCGGCGATCATCACCATTACCATGGCTATCGGCGTGCAGCGCATGGCACGTCGTAATGCCATCATCCGGCGGTTGCCGGCAGTGGAGACACTTGGTTCCGTGACAGTGATCTGTTCCGATAAGACCGGGACACTGACACGAAACGAGATGACCGTGACCACGATCATCACCGCTGAAGAGACCTACCGGGTGGAAGGCGTGGGCTACGACCCACATGGAGGCTTTTCCCGCCACGGCCAGAACATTAACCCGGAGAAAGATGCACTGCTTCTTGAGCTGGCCCGGGCCGGACTGCTGTGCAATGACGGCGCCCTCCTGAAGCAGGAGGGGCAATGGCGCGTTCAGGGCGACCCCACAGACGGTGCCCTGATCGCTCTGGCCATGAAGGCCGGCCAGGATCCCGAATTGATCAACCATGAATACCCGCGGGCCGACACTATCCCCTTTGAATCCGAACACAAGTTCATGGCCACCCTGCACCATGATTACGCTGGTCACGGCTTCATCTATCTCAAGGGCGCTCCGGAACGGGTGCTTGAAATGTGCAGCAGGCAGCGGAGCGGCGGTGATGATCATCCCATTAACCTCGAGTACTGGAAGGAGCAGATCGACTCCATCGCCCGCCAGGGTCAGCGGACATTGTCAGTAGCCTACCTGGCTGTCGGAGAAAAGCGTGAGATGAGTTTTGCTGATGTGATGAACGGCCTGACACTGCTTGGGCTGTTCGGACTGATCGATCCACCACGGGAGGAGGCGGTGGCAGCTCTTACGAACTGTCGTACGGCCGGCATCAGGGTAAAGATGATCACCGGCGATCATGGATTGACCGCAACCGCCATCGGTGAGCAGATCGGCATGCAGACAGGAGACGGGGCTGTAACCGGCAGGATGCTGGATACGGCAGGAAATGATGAGCTTCAACTGCTGGTGCAGAAAACCGATATCTTTGCCCGGGTCAGCCCGGAACACAAGCTGCGGCTGGTAAAGGCCCTGCAGGCCAACGACCAGGTTGTGGCAATGACCGGGGACGGCATCAATGACGCCCCGGCGCTTAAACGTGCCGACATTGGGGTTGCAATGGGAATGAAGGGGACCGAGGCAGCCAAGGAAGCCGCGGAAATGGTGCTTGCCGATGATAATTTCGCCTCCATCGTCAATGCCGTGGAAGAAGGACGGACGGTTTATGACAACATCAAAAAGACGCTGGCCTTTGTGCTTCCAACCAATGGAGCCCAGGCGGGTATCATCATTGCTTCGGTGATGATGGGCATAAACCTGCCCATAACGCCGCTGCAGATCCTGTGGATCAACATGGTTACATCGGTGACCCTGGGCCTGTCGCTGGCATTCGAACCGCCTGAAGGCGATGTCATGCGCCGTCCGCCCCGCTCTCCCAGGGAGCCGCTTCTCACCCAGTTTCTCGGCTGGCGCATCATTTTCATCTCCACGATCATTGTCATGGGTACCCTCGGTCTTTTTATCTGGGACCGTGCCCATGGAGAAACCCTGGATATGGCCCGCACGACAGCAGTCAACACTCTGATATTTTTTCAGATATTCTACCTTTTCGGGGCACGCTACCAGTATACCTCAGTGCTTTCGCGTGAGGGTCTACTTGGCAACAGGACCGTGTTGTATGCCGCCGCTTCCATTGTGTTCCTGCAGATTCTCTTCACCTATCTGCCCTTATTCCAGAAGGTCTTCGGTACCTCTGCCATCCCCATGGGCGACTGGCTGCGTCTGCTCCTGTTCACCCCGCTGGTATTTGTGCTGGTGGAAGTTGAAAAGAGGATTATGCGGCAGCTGGAGAGAAGAAAAAAGGTGATGTAGAAACTCGATGGTATGCCAGGTTTTTTACAGGCAGCTACCCTTCAACGTTGGGAGCCGGCCGAGCCGATCCCCTGGTTGCTTTTCCATGGAGGCCTCCATGGTCATCAAACCAGAGAGGATCTATACAAATGATCCGGTCCCAGCCCCGCATGCCGTTTTTTTGCTGATGATACACCATCCATAACCGGCCATCCGGGGTTTTTGTTATCGAGCAGTGTCCCGGACCGAAGATGTTGGCTGCCTTTTTTATTATGGGATTGCCGGCATATTTGGTAAAAGGCCCGACCGGGCTTGGCGCGGTGGCATAGCCGATGGCATAATCCTGCGTATCGGCGCCGCTGGCGGAATAAAGAAGATAATAGATGCCGCGGTGCTTCAGCATCCAGGGGGCTTCGGTCAGGGCTGCATGTTTCTTTTCCCAGGGATCGGCTGCCTGTATGATCCGGACAGGGTCACCCTTTTTCTGCACCGGAGAATCCATGGGCTGAACATGGATCCTGAACCCAGGATATTCCGCATAGTAAAGATAGTATTGACTGTCCTCATCCAGAAACATATGTGCGTCGATCGCATTTTCAACGAGTGTCCCCTGCTCTTTGAATACCCCGTCCGGCCGGTCCGATACAGCCACACCGATGCGGCCGCTTACTGTGTAGTACAGATAGAACTTCCGGTCCGCAGCGTTATAAAAAACATCGGGAGCCCAGACACCCGGTTCAAATGACTGAAATACCCTGGGTCCCTTATCCCAGTTGACCAGGTCGGGGGATATATACACATCGTAGCCGTGGTTGTCCCCGGTCGGGTACAGATAATATTTCCCTTCATGGAACAGGACGGCCGGATCCCCGATACCGAGCACGCCTGAAAAATTATCAGGCTCCGTCCTGTTGATGATAACGGTTTCAACCAGGACGGGATTTGTATATGTCTTCTCCACCTTTTTGCCTGTGGCAGCAAGGATCATCACACACAGCATGCCAAGTGCGGCGGCGCCCGTAAAAATGAAAGTGAGTTTTTTTTTGCGCATTATTGAGGTCCTGGTGAAAAGCAGGGTGATTATACCTCAATAAAATAATACACGCCTGCCTTCCTGGAAACCACATACTGTCATTTCCCTCACATTAGCGGCAGATAATTTTTAAATGCCTGCCGGATTGGGTAAAAACAGGAGATGCAGTTAATTAATATAAAGAGGAAACGACGAGATACACCTGGGGAAATGATCGGCCAGTGCGAAAAACGGCAAATATATGCCCATGCCCTGGGTGGTCGGCTGACGCTGAATTATTGAAGTCCCAGTTCCCTTTTTTCAGCACCTTCATAGATACATATCGTTTTGGGGACAAACAGGTTGTTTGCCGGATGTTCGGCATCATAATCCACATTTATGCCGCCGATATAAAAGGACCGGCCGCCATTTTTTTTGAGCAGGGAGTCAAATATAGTGCAGCCAAGCTCAAAAAGTTTTTCCGCTGCCGCCGCCATGGGATAAGGATTCAGTGTAATCTCATCCAGGTAGGGAATGAGGGCTTTTTCCGTCTCGTTCATCTCAAAATCTTTAAGGACAGGGGGTTCATTGTTGTTCTGCCGCTCTTCGTGTCTCTTGAGTATCGCTGCGAGAAGGCCGCAGGAAGAACTGGGCTTCCGCATGCCGTATCTGTCCGTCATGCCAAGTGTATATTTGGAGTCGCAGCCGACATGTGTCGCGTGGAATACGACACTCCAGGGATTGTTGCGCAGTTCCGGGATATGATGAGAGGGGGGGCCGAGGCTTTCAATGCTCCGGCCGGCAGGATAGGCGCCAAAGGCGTTGAGATCGAACCATCCGGAACTTCTGCCTGCGCTCATAAGCAGAAAACCCAACTGGTCCTGATTGTCGTCCCGGCAAAAACATTTTATTCCCAGGGCATTTTCGCCAAGGCTGATGCCTTCATCATCAAGGTGCTTTCTTAACATGGGCACAAAGTCCCCGTAGGCGTATAGTGAATGTTTGCTTCTTCGTGCTTCAAAGGCGGCCTTTATCTTTTCTGTCAGCTCCTTTAAATCCGCTGGTTTGCAAAGAAAGTCCAGCGCTCCCAGCTTCGCGGCTTCTTCTCTGTCTGAATCCGTGCCGTGGCCACTGAGTATTATGGTTTGTAAAGCGGGGTAGCTTTTTCTGACCTTCCGGAGGACCTCCATCCCGTCTAAACCCGGCATCCTGAGATCAAGGATCATGATATCCGGCGCATTTCTTTCAATGGATTCCAAAGCCTCTTTGCCGCCGAAGACGGCCTCAGCGGCAACACCACGAGAGCCAAGGCGTTCAGACAAAGTCCTGGCAAACATTTCTTCATCATCGACCAGCAGCACTTTAATTTTTGCATTTTTCGGCATAGCAACCGTCGCGCCCTTTGCAATCAATTTTGTGTATGTGCAGTTAAATTGTGTACATTTCTTCCGGGGGCTCCACTAAGCGGTCGGAAGAAATACCTGCATTCCCATGATCGGCCAGATAAACTGAACCGCTATCCAGGTGACCACCATAAGCAGAATACTGGCCGGGATGCCATAGTAAAAGAATTCGCCGGTGGTGAACTGTTTTGAGGTATAGGCGATGGCATTTGGGGCAGCCCCCACCAGGAGCAGAAATGGCATTCCAGCCACAACCAGGGAAGAGAAAACTATCACCTCACCGGCCACACCAAGATATGGAGCAATGACCAGGGCTACCGGCAGGGATATGGCGATTGCCGCTACGTTCATGATGAAGTTTGTCATCATCATAACGAAGAATGCCATGCCCAGGATGAAGACAATGGCCGGTGCACTCTGGAACAGGGTGAGCCAGTTGACGGCCATCCATTTTGCCGCCCCGGTCTCCCAAAGACAGAAACCGATGGACATGGCGCCGGCAAAGAGCAGGATGATGTTCCAGGGTATTTCCTCCAGGTCGTCGATATCAAGGATATTGACAATAAAGAACATGATTGTTGAACAGAGGAGAATGCCGGTTTTATGAAGGTTCGTCATGGCGGGAATAAAGGATTTTCCTGAAATGACAAGAATTGTAGTGATGACAATGATTATGGCCAGGATCTCCTGCATGGACCAGGCACCCAGTTCCCTGTACATCCTCCTGGCTTTATTCCTGAGGCCGGGAATAGATATTTTTTCGGGCTTGCAGACAAACATGAAAAACCCCCAGAGCAGAAAAGTCATTATCCAGCCGATGGGGGCCATGTAATAGCTAAGTTCGAAGAAGCTGATGTCTACACCGGTAATGTCTTTGTAAAAGCCGAGAGCCACAGCTCCGCGGGCCGCACCGAGCAGGGTTATGATGCTGCCGGCGCCGGCCACATAGGCCATGCCGATAAACAGCCCCTTGCCGAATTTGGTGGGGCCTTCTTTGTCGGTATAAAGAGAATAAATGGCCATGAGCAGCGGAAACATTGTAGCCGCAACCGCTGTGTGGGCCATGATATGGGTGAGAGCGGCAGTGAGCACAAAACAGCCCAAGTATATCATGCTGGTTTTCTCGCCGACAATGGAGAGCATCTTATAGGCGATCCTTTTCGTCAGGCCGGTCTTGGTAAAAACCATGCCGATTACAATAGACCCGAAAATAAAAAGAACGGATGGATCCATGAAATCTGTAAACGCAACCTTGGCAGGGCGGATAAAAAATAATGCCTGCAGCATGCCGATTGTCAGGCTGGTAATACCGATAGGTACAACCTCAAACACCCACCATGTAGCAGCAAGAAGGAAAACGGCAATGGCCCCTTTCCCTTCCTTGGTGAGAAGAAAATGTTCTCCTTGCGGGTCGACCGCATCAGGCCACATGGGAGAATAATATACAGCTGCAAACAGGCCCACACCTGTCATCAGAAAGAGAATTCTCTTCCAGTCAATCGGCGTTCTCTCGACTGCTAAGCCCACTTCAGAATCTGAATTCTTCATGGTTTCCCGTCCTTGTTCCCTTGGAATTTTTCTGCAATTAAAATTAAATTCTGCACCTGGCAGTGATGGCTTTGAAAATTTCTTTCAACCGTATGACGCCGATTACACGCCCCTCTTCAACAGCGGGCAGGACAGTAAATTTTGTGTTTATCATGATAGCCAGTGCTTTCAAAACAGGGTCACCGCCTTTTACAGTATGTTTTATCGGCGACATGAGGTCGCTGATATGTATATGGGACCATTTGGTGCACTCCACAAAGAAGGAATCTTCCCACAGAATTGTCAGATCGGGGAATTGGGAGCTTTTGCCTTCAAACTCCTTAACCTTTGAAGCCTCTTTCAAACGCGGATCCAGGCTCAGCAATATATCCTGTAGCGTCACACGGCCACTGAGCTGATTCCGGTCATTAAAAATCAGGAGCTCAGCGTACCTGATGCGGTCATACTCGCCACATGTGTAGGAAATAAGCTCCGCAACAGCATCATGAAGAGTCTGGTGTTCATGGAGGTGAGGAAAGTCCTTAAGGGGAATTACCAGGTCTCTTACAACTGGATTATCAGAAGCCATTCGTCTCTCCTTTTTGTCAAGTGATGGAGATATGTGCCCCGGCAGGGCTTTAATAATTTTTCAGTGGACGGGCAGAAGATGCAGCTTACCTGTCCCGGAAATTTGTTTGTCAAAACCCGGCTTGCGCTGCAAGGCGTCCCTGTATAAAAAACCCTATAAAAAGGTTAGGGTCACCAGGTCTTGCTTTTAAGGATCTTCTTTACCTCTTCCTGGCGGCTTTTTTCCACCACAAGCATTCTTTTATGCTTTGCCTCTCCGATTTTCTCCAGCAGCTCATTCAGATCGACCGGTTTTTCAAGAAAATCATCCGCCCCTAATTTCATGGCTTCGATGCCGCTTTTTACAGTTGCGTGGCCGGTCAACATGATTATTTCCAGGTCCGGACGTTTTTCCTTGATGCGCTTCAGGGTTTCAATGCCATCGATTCCGGGCATGGCAAGATCAACAATTATTGCGTCAAAATTCTGATCTTCCACCTGTTTTAAAGCGTCTTCGCCGCTGGTCACTGCATCGACCTTGAGGCCCCGGGCCTCTAAACGCTGTGAAAGCGCCTCCAGAAACTGTTCCTCGTCATCAACCAGTAATACATTGGCCTCAATTCTTTTTGTCATGTCCGCACCTGTCATTTGGATCCTACTTTTCTCTTTCTTTCATGAAACTGCGCGCGGTGTCGTACTCACCGGCCTCCGCAAAGGCTGCCGCAGCCATGGAGCCCTCAATTTTTTCTCTGTGCGCGGCCTTGATGCGACGGACCAATAACTCGATGTCAACAGGCTTTTTCAGGTAGTCAAAAACCCCTATCCGCCGTGATTCCTCTTCATCCCGATCAGTCCCGTGGCCTGTTAAAATGATAACACGTATGTTCGGGAATTTCTTCTTTACCTGGCGCAGGACCTCCATCCCGTCAATTCCAGGCATTTTAAGATCAAGGACCATGACATCAGGCTCCTTGTCGTCAACAAAGCTCAAGGCCTGTTCACCATCATAGACTGTTTCGTTTTCAAGGTCACGCATTTGCAGGCGCTCGGATAGAGTCTGTACAAATGTCTGCTCATCATCAACAAGAAGTACTTTCATTTCTTTCATGGGGTCCTCCTGTTTAGTCTCGGCCCAATTTTTCAGCCGATATTTTCTCTGCCGCAGGCATCCTGGTAAAATTTTGAGCGGTCTCAAATTCTCCTGCCTGGGCAAAGGTTGCTGCCACCATAGCATCTTCAAAAACATTCAGCAGAGTCCGCTTCCGGCTCGCTTTTATGCGGGCTTTTCTCCGCTTTAAAGCACTGAGGACTTTTGTTCTCAGTGAATCAACATCAAAAGGAACTGTAATATCGTCAGAGGCCCCCTGGCGCATACCCTCCATGGCAAGTGCGATGTTTTCAGAGTCGCTTAGCAGGATCACCTCGCTTTCCGGCTGGTTTTTCTTCAGACGGGCGAGGACCTGCATTGCATCGTGTCCATGCTGCCTGATGTCCAGAAGAGCCAGGTCAACTTCATGATTTGCGCACACTTCCAATGCCTCATGTTTGCTGCCCGCCGTTACTACTGAAGCCTTGAGAGGCTCCAGATTCCCGGACAAATTCCGCAAGAAGAAAGGGTCCTCTATAACAAGAAGGACTGTCGCACTCATAACGTTTCCCTTTACCATGTGTGTTTGTTTCGGGCACTGCACCTTTGGATTTCTTTGCACGCTGCTGCAGTCCGGTTATATGGAGACGGTGCCATACAGCAGTCGAATCCCCTGCAGACCAAGATCTTTGGAAATTGCCGCATTAAAGCCCCTATTGCCGTAAACCCTTGGTTCTAAGAAATTCAGGGCCTCATCGTAAAGCCCGGATTCTGCAAAAGTGGCGGCCATGAAAACTTTATTCAGCCAGGTTGGCTCCAGTGAAATATCCGGGTCAGGAGTCATATCTCTTGCAGTGTCCCACTCGCCTGCCTCGGCAAAAGTTGCCGCCATCATGATTTTCTGGAATTTTTGTGAGAAGTTTTTCATAACAGGCCTCCTTTGGTAGAGCATCCGCGACGATGCTGAAAGGGTTTATCTTGCCATTAGTATTAGCAAGAGGTGTGCCATTTCTTTATTATTCAATAATATCAAAATGTTATAAAAGAACATTGAGAAAGCTGGCATAGGGGTAATGACCTGAAATGAAACAACATGAAACACTACTGGGCGACACTGAGATGGAGCGGATTTGATTTTTCCTATTGTTGTCAATAAGTTGCAGATATATGCGGGGGGAAGCCGGCAGAGAAAGAGGCGGTGTTTTATAATGAAACATATTAAAACAAAAGGGGTGGCCTGGGTGCTGAGAAGAAAGGGCCAGGAGCTATGCTGCTAGGTATCGCTGAGATCTGAAGGCTTAATGGAAGAGATTGTTACTGCCATCACTTCATTCCCGTCCGCCCCGATCCTGCGGGAAAATGCGGCACCCAGCATATGCAGAACCTCCGGCAGCAGCTCCTCCCAGGGAGAGGTCCCTTCCGGTTCTTTTCTTGTCCCTTCCAGGTTCACAACTATTTCAACGGCACCGTTCTGCCTCCCCACCGCGATCTCAATCCGGCTGTCCTTCTCCAGGCCTTGAAGAGCGGGCCACACTATGCAAAAAACTGCAAACTGCAGGAGGGCGGGATCATTGAAAATTGCAGGCACATTCTCGGCAAAGGAAGAGACCAGATCAACCTGCTTCTGCCGGGCAAACCGGTGCAGAAGATAGATTTCCTCCTGCAGGACATCGGTGACGCTTAATGACGAAAGGGGTTGATCCATGCGGTGCGCGAATCCACTGAGAAACCGGCACATTTCGGCCGCCTGGGCTACGCGTTCACCAATCACGGAGATGATCTTTTTATAGCGTTCGCGGTCTGAGGTCTGCCCCTGCTCTTCAAGCAACAGCAGGTCTTCGATCAGGCCGCTTGATTCCCTGATAATGGCCAGGTGGTTTTTAAACTCGTGGGAGAGGCTCGCCATCAATTTGCCCACAAAGGCCAGCTGCAGCTCCCTGAGGCGCTCTTTACTCCGGGGGGTCATTCATCGTCCCCCTTGTTCAGGTTAGCCTGCCGCCTGGCCATGGCCTGGTTGATCTTTGCTGTAAGCTCATTGATGTCGGCCGGTTTCATGACACAGTCAAAAGCACCATGCTTATTATTGCCAACACTGGCTAAAGGAAGACCAGCCCCATGTCCGGTCAGCAGAATCACTTCAATGAAGGGATTATATTTTTTTATCTCATTCAATGCCTCCATGCCGTCCATGCGCGGCATTTTCAGATCGAGCAAGACCACGTCAGGAAAATCCTTGGCATGGATAAGGGCCAGCGCATCCTCGGTACAGAAACAGGCGGTGGTTTCAAAACCCCTTATATTCAAGCGTTCTGCCAGGGTATTGGCAAATTCTATTTCATCGTCAACTATCAAAACCTTCACTTGCGCCATTATGCATCCTCCGGCTCAAATTGATTTTAATTGGTAGAATTACGCTGAATGTGCTTCCTACCCCAACACTGCTCCGTATAGAAATTTGGCCGCCGAGCTTCTTGATAATACCATAGGTTATGAAGAGGCCGAGGCCGGTGCCTTTTTTTTCGCCGCTGTCTTTCGTAGTGAAAAAAGGCTCAAAGATATGGCTTATGATTTCCTGTGGTATTCCTTTGCCATTATCAACGACGTCAATCTGAATTGCGTTTTGATCCCGCAGCTTGGTGGCTATGGTGATCCTGCCGTCTTTATCAATGGCATCAATGGCGTTGTTGATCAGGTTGAGAAAGATCTGTTGGAGTTGGCCGCGGTCACTTTCAATGACCGGGAGAGATTCTCCAAGATTTAAATCAATATGAATGCCGCGATAAAGCGCTTCCTTGTCGAGAAAACCAAGGACTTCCTGCATGAGGCTATTGATGTCAATGGACTCCAGGGTTACATCCATCCGTCGCGCAAAGCCCAGGAGCCGGTGGGTGATGACCTTGCAGCGTTCCACCGCATCGGATGTGCCATGGATCTCGGCAGTAATCTTGGGCTTGTACTTAAACTCTTCGGAAAGCTCAAGCAGGTCCATTATCAGCCCTGTTTTGGCGCTGATAATTGCCAGGGGGTTGTTTATTTCATGAGCGACTCCGGCAGCGAGACGTCCGATGGAGGCGAGTTTGCTGGTGTGTTCAACTTCGGCCAGCATGGATTCCCGTTTTTCGTCAGCTTCACGAATGCGGCTCACAAAAAGGTTGGTGATCCGTAAAATAACAAGCAGCGCCAATATGGTGCTGATCATGACGATAAAAAACAACCGGGCCTTAAAGAAGGACCAGTCTTTACCGTAGAGGTACCCGTGCTTCAACAGGACAAGCGCCCAGGGCGTTCCTTCAATATACGAGACAGCCTTCAAAACAACATAATCCCAGACGCCCCTGTCTTCGGTAATGGTTATGCCGATGCGGTTGTCCGGCAGCTCAAAAGGATAAGGGCTCAAAGGGGCACCATATTGCTGGGACGAAGACTGAAGCAGAGGTTCTCCATCACGGGAAACAAGAAAGATGTCAGACAGGGCTCCCGTGCTGATTCTGTCAATATACTTATCCAGGGTCGTGACATCGATGCTGGTCCTGAACACCCAGTTCTGACCGACATCTGTATTAAAGAAGCTGACTGCAATGGCAAAATGGGGCACCTTGCGATAACCCATCTCAACCTTGCCGACAAAAGTTTTACTGGAACTGATTGCCTTGAAACATTCCCGGTCACTGTAATCCTTCCCTATTAAGTCAAAAGGACCTGCGTATGCCCTCTGGATCCCTTCATGATCAATAATGCCCAGGTCCACCAGCCCGGGATAATGCGACTTGAGGCGATGATACAGTTTATTCAGGCTGTCCTGGTCTACAAGCGCTTTATACGTATGTTCATTAACCGTATAAACCAGGACGTTCTGGAATTCAGACAAAAAGGCTTCAATGGTTCTTTTGGCACTTTCAGCGTTCCAGCGGAGATTGGTCAGCATCTGGGAGCGGTAGGCGTAATAGCTCAACATTGTGGTCAGAATAAGAGGGATCAGGAAAGTCGCTGTCATAACCAGGAACAGGATCCGGCGGAAACGCTTATACCGTTCAGGGGAAGTCAGCGTTTTATGGTAGTCTTCAACGTCATGGAAAATCCGTTGTATCCATCCAGGTTTGTTTATCATGGCTTCTCTCCATGAATACTGGCGCCAGGCAGAATCGCACCGGGTCTTAGATCATTTGTCATGGCAGAATGTAAGGCCTGCTCGTGGGGGCCGATGACCCCGTCAACCACCTTGATTTTCTTCCATTTAAGATACTGGTAATGGGTATCTTCTATACCGCCGCAGATAAGCAGTGCAACGTTTTCCTTGATAGCCAGGCCGCAGATGTCTTCTCCGGATGTTCCGGGAAGCAATATAATTCTGGGCTCTCCGGTAATTTTTCCTTCCTGCGTTTCGGTAATGAGAATTTCCGAGGTCAGGTCGAACCGGGGGGCCACTTCATCTTTTTGGATGGTTATCAATATCTTCATGCCGGATGTATTTTATCCTTACAGCTCAGATATGATATATAAAGTGGAAAATGGTCAAACATATTTATGCCAGATCATGGTGTTTTATCTTTCTCCACAGCTTGCTGCGGGACCAACCAAGCAGTTCGGCTGCCCTGGACCGGTTTCCCCCTGTTTTGGTCAGGGCTTTCAGTATCATGTCTTTTTCCACTTCCCCCCAGCCGACAGGCACGGGCATGGTGAAAGCTGCCGTATTTGCAGGAGTATCCATGACAATTTCCCCGTTTTCCCGGAGCGTTGCCCGGGTGCTGGCGGCTGAAGGAGAAGGGGCCGGCTCCATGCTGAGCAGGGTTTTTGGCAGATGCTCCGGCCGGATGGTTTCATCCGGGCAGACGTTGACCGCATATTCCACGATGTTCCTTAATTCGCGGATATTCCCGGGAAAACTGTAGGAAGATAATAACTTGAGGCAGGCGGCATTGAAGCCTTTTGTCTTTTTCTTCAGGTTTGCCCGGAACTCACGGAAGAAATGGTCAAGCAGGAGATGGAAATCGTCTTCCCGCTCCCTTAGAGGCGGCAGATGCAGGCGCAGAACATTAAGCCGGTAAAAAAGATCTTCGCGGAATGTGCCCTGCCTGACAAGTTCGCCCAGGTCCCGATGGGTGGCAGCTATAATCCGTACATCCACACTGACTTTTTTTGACCCTCCGACCGGGAAGAATTCTTTGTCATCAAGGACGGTTAGAATTTTCACCTGGAGCGGCAGCGGCAGATCGCCGATTTCAGTGAGAAACAGCGTGCCTCCATGGGCCAGGCGAAACATGCCCGGTTTGTCTTTATCGGCTCCGGTAAAGGCGCCGCGCACATGCCCGAACAGTTCCGATTCAAGGAGTGTCTCAGGCAGGGCGCCGCAGTTGACTTTTATGAAAGGAAAGCGTGATCTTTTGGATGCCTTGTGAATGGCCTCGGCAACAAGGTCCTTGCCGGTGCCGGTTTCGCCGGTGATCAGTACAGAGGCATCTGTTCTTGCTGTTATGGGCAGCAGTTCAAAAATTTCCTGCATCTTCGGGCTGTTGCCCATAATCTTTTCATGCCCGGAAAAACCGTGAATTTTATTATCAAGATCCTTGAGAAGAGAAATGTCTTCAAGGAGGATCATGGCGCCTTCCTTTTGCCCCGAGGTTAATTGCAAAGGGGATATCGTGAAGCGGACAGGGATTTTCTTGCGGCTCTGATTGATAATATCCCCTTCCAGGGTCATTGTTTGCTCAGATGTAAGAACCCTGCCGACCGGGTCGCCATTGCTTGACAGATTGCTGCGGATGACATTTTCACCTTGAACCCCGACAACTTCCTCGCGGCTGTAACCCGTCAATGCTTCCAGAAAACGGTTAATGGTAATCACCCGGCGGGCCCGGTCCACAAAAAGCACCCCCAGTATCATGGAATCAAGAAGACTGCTTACGTCCAACTGGTCCAGCAGGGGAGTCTTGGACTGGAAGCCCGTTTGGGTTTTTTTCTTAGGCATAACTTGCTCTCTGGGCAGGCTTAGCGGCACAAAGCATTTTGTGCCCGAACAAGCGGTATTGCTGATCTGTTACACTGCGTGAATGCCTGTGTTTTCTGGTCTACTACAAAAAATGGCAAGCCTTGCAACCGGAGCCGACAGCACAAAATGATTGCCGACCCAGTATTTCTACCTATATTGTATCATTATGTTCTAATAATTGCCAGCTAAACTGATGACTCGATCAAGCGTTTCTTTTTTGCCCGCGGCAGCCTTCTTATTTGGTACTCCAGCCTGGCGGCAGCAGATCTTGACCCGGCCTTTTCAGAATAGACCAGTGTTACCGGCCTGCGGGACCTGGTGTAACGGGCCCCGTCCGCACCGGAATTGTGGGCCTCGATCCTCTTTTCGAGATCGTTGGTAATCCCTGTATACAGGGTCCCGTCACTGCAGCGGACCATGTATACCCACCAGGCGTCTTTTGCTGTTCTCCTATCTCGTTTGTGCATTCGCCCTATTATCTCAAGACATGGACTATGTCCCCTGTAGCAAAGATTGCCGGCAGAAGAATTGTATTTTGCAGCGGGTTTTGGGTTGCGTGTATTGTCAGGCCCAGGAGAGAAATCCGGCGTTATTAGCGTTTCATCCCGGCTTGAATCGCCTGCGCAAGTTCTTCCGGCCGCTGTGACCCGATCAAAAGCCCCTTGCCGTTTGACAGCTTCAGTTGTACCCCCCGGTTGCCGCTGACATTGTAAGCTTTTCCGGCCCGCCCATACCGCACACCCCAGCCCCCATACTCCTGTATCGGCTTGTATGTCCGGATCTCGCAGGCGACAATGCTTTCAAACAGGACTGTCAGGCGCGACAGTGGAAAAAAGTTGATGTGGACTCCGTCATTCCGCACTTCAGTGAGGAGTCGCATTTTGTGAAAAAGCAAGGGAAGGCCGAACCCCAGCAGAATCATGAGGGGGCCGACTATTGCCAGAGCCGGATCAGACATGGGCCTGTTGCCGAAAGAGTGGCCAAAGACGAGCTGCCTGATCATTCCGTATCCGGAAGGGATGACGAGGCATAACGCTACAGCAGCCACGCTGACCTGAAGCCACTTCTGGCGGAATTTCTGAACCTCGCGGAATTTCAGGCCATTATCATTCATCTCATGCACAATGGTGATACTGCAGAACAGAAACAAAGAGGCAAGTTCCCGTTTCTTCTACGCCGTATACGTCGTGATGACAACATCAGCGGCCTTGTCCCTGAGAGGAATCAATGCCTGGTACTTTTCTGAATCGTACCAGGCATCCAGGGCAGCGTGATCGGGAAACTCGATCACAACCACGAGATCGTGGCCGTGCTGACCGGCAAGGACCTTGACCAGCCTGCCCCTGAAAACAATGCCGGCATCAACAGGGGCGAGTGATTCCTGTACGCCGGCCACATATTCCTGCCATAATCCGTCATCTTTTACGGTGATATGTCCCACAAGGTATGCCGTCATCTTCCACTCCTGTATTCTGGGTAAGAGCAGCCCCAGAGCATAAATATTGATAAGGGCCGGCTATATCTTTGGCAGATCCCGGGATGTTGTTACCTGAACGGGAGTTATTGAAAAAGTCTCAAAAGGCATTTCAATACCTGCAGCCTGCAAAGCATTGTAAACCTCCTCACGCAATTTGTATCGTTTTTCAATATGCGTACGCTCATCCTTAAGCCATACCTGCAGTTCGATTGCAACATTGTAGTCATTCAATGATGTCACCGCGACCCGCGGAGGTGGTTCCGCAAGGAATTCCGGCTTATCCTTCAACAGGTTAAAGAGGATTTGGCGTGTCTTTTCAAGGTCTTCATTAACCCCGATAGTAATTTGAATATCCAGGCGAAGGTGGGGGAAATTTGTATAGGAGGCCACTGTTTTATTAATGATCTCAGTGTTGGGAACTGCCAGCATTTTCCCGTCTGAAGTTATAATCCGTGTTGAGCGCAGGGTGATTTTTTCAACCCGGCCGTAGAAACCCTCAATTTCAACAATGTCGCCGATAACAAAGGGCCGATCCAGAAAAATGAGAAGGCCGGATATGACATTTGAAAGGGAATCGCGTGCCGCAAAGCCTATTGTCAATCCGGCTATTCCCAGGGATGCGAGAACGGCGCCTATTTTTATCCCCATGGAATCAAGGGCCGTGACAAAACCGACAACGAGTAAGCTGTATTTGGCAAGAGTGGACAGAAAAGTACTGGTCATTTCATTCGTGCCGCTGCGTTTGAAAACCATTTTCAAAACAGGGCTGAGGAGCAGCCAGGCGAAATAGAACGCGGATAACACTACTGCGCCGATAATCAGTTTCGACAGAATTTGCGCAAAATGGGCGCTTAAGGCGGTCGGGCTGAATATTTCCCCTAACTGGGAAAAGATATTTTGCGTAAAGGTATTCATAGGGTTCGATCGGTTCTAACTTCCTGTCCCTGGACTGTACAAAAGGATTCTGCAGCGGACTGAAAGATATTAACGAACTATGACGTGAACAGGTAAATATTTCAACAAAATTACCGGACCCGGGACTATGAACGGAGGGTTACCTTGGCTTAATTAGCCCACTCAACAGGATTCACTTTATAAAAGCCCTGCAGTTCAAGATACAGTTCAGGATGTTTTTTCCTCAGTTGCGCCGGTTTTTCAAAAAAGGTTTCGGTTGCCACAGCAAAAAACTCGGCCGCATTAGTGGCCCCGTACTTATCCATGACACTCTTTTTGCCTTTTTTTGTTTGGTGCAGGAGCAGCTCATATTCTTTTGAGAAAACCCGGGACCAGGCCGAGTAAGCCGAACGCATGCCAAGAATGGGAGCCCCGTCGGCCCTGCCATCCTCCTGATCAAGCTGATGGGCAAATTCATGCATGGCCACATTATGGCCGTCCCGGAAATTCAACGCACCGCTTTTAACACTGTCCCAGGCCAGAACAACTGCGCCATGGTGCCATGATTCGCCAAGACGGACAGATGCGTCAGAGGAATGGAAATCTAAACTGTTCCGGGCGCCGACCACATAGGTGCTGGGATAAACCAGTACGGAATAAAGTCTAGGGTAGCAGTCGCTCCTGCGGTTAAGCAGGAGCATGCAGGCCTGGGCGGCAATAGTAACCCTGATCTCGTCGGTCAGGGTAAGCCCGCCGCATCCTTCAAAAGATTTTTCTCCAATAAATATCCTGATATAATCATGGAGCTGCTGCTGCAGCTGCGGCGGGATCTTTTGATAGGGGGGAAGATTTTCTTTCAGGATTGCAGACCATTGCGGCGGAAAGGGTGTTGCCAATAATACCCGTCTTTTCCGCTGCCGGCGGGCCGCAGCAAAATATCTGCCGGCCCATACAGCACCCCCGGCAAGTAAGAAAAGAATAAGTAGTTTCAAATCAGATTGTCCACTCCAGCAAAACTAAATAAGAAAGAATAAGGTGAGCAAGCGATAACTTCCCCCTTCTCTTTTCGATTCCCGGCTTTCAGTCTGATTTCTTCAACCTGGCGCAGGTTTCGGGAAAAAGGGAGAGGTCCGTGTGGGGCAGAAAAAGTGAGCCAATGTACTGGTCCTTGAATTCCGTTACTTCGGAAAGCTCGAAACTGGTCATCTTGCGCACCACTTCAACAACGTCCCGCCGGATATGGTTGCTCATCTCGCTCATCCAGCTGCCCAGCAGGGACCCGTTCCCCACGTAGAGGATCTTGTCCGGGTCGATCTCGGGCAGCAGGCCGACGGTCATGGCACTGTCAAGGTCTATGTAGCTGCCGAAGGCACCGGCCAGGATAATCTGTTCCAGATCGGTGATCTGCAGGCCAACGCCTTCGACAAGGGTCTTGCACCCGGCATAGATGGCGGCTTTTGCCCTGGTAAAGTTCTCGATATCCACCTCGTTGATAACAATGTCCGAATCACCGCCCGCTTCTTTTTTCCAGGTCAGGACATACTCATAACCGCTTCGCCCTTCACGGATGCGCGGTGTGTCCAGCTTGCGGTTGAACTTGCCGCGCCGGTCGATGACCCCGTATTCAAAGAGCGTGGCAATAATGACCAGCAGTCCGGACCCGCAGATACCGATGGGCGGTTTATGGTTGATGGTGATGTTCATCGGTTCATAGGTTTCCGGATTGAGGCTGAAATCTTCAATAGCTCCGGCAGCAGCCCGCATACCAT
>Ga0209536_100006588_pt1 | contig 17704 bp, 15 predicted proteins | sample DeeMarSeWOR28_12_FD_187461 | JGI IMG/M metagenome (GOLD analysis project Ga0209536, IMG submission 187461) | Marine sediment microbial communities from White Oak River estuary, North Carolina - WOR-2-8_12 (SPAdes) (version 2) | ecosystem: Environmental > Aquatic > Marine > Intertidal zone >... | reverse complement strand
AACTAATGAAATAATGGGGACAATGAAGGTTACTGAATCTTATCAGATCGATAAGGAATTTGAGTGCAAGCATGTATTTACTACGACTGATCCTGAACATCCCGGTGTTAAAATGGTTATGGAACAGAAGGACTGGAATATCGCGGGTCCGGTAAAAGTTCTTTCCGAAAGTTATTTCCCAACAGAGTTTGAAGGCATTTACCAAAGACCGGCTGAAAGTAGAAAGATCTTTGAAGAAAAAGGATGGCGGACAATTGCAGCACTTCAGCTTCGTAATCCAATGCATCGATCACATGAATATCTTGCAAAAATTGCAATTGAAGTCTCTGACGGTTTGTATATACACCAATTGGTTGGGGGATTAAAACCCGGTGACATACCTGCAGACGTCAGAGTTAAATGTATTAATACATTAGTTGATAACTATTTCTTGAAAGAAAGAGTTGTATGCGGTGGTTATCCACTTGATATGCGTTATGCCGGACCAAGAGAAGGTTTATTGCATGGTGTCTTTCGTCAGAATTTTGGATGCACCCACATGATTATCGGTAGAGACCACGCTGGTGTTGGAAATTATTATGGACCTTTTGATGCCCAGGAATCTTACTTTAAACTTTGGGATGGTGCATTAGAATGTAAAATGCTTCCAATCGATTGGACGTTTTGGTGTTATAAGTGTGGTGGAATGGCATCGATGAAAACCTGTCCACATCCAAAAGAAGATAGATTATTCTTAAGCGGTACTGCATTAAGAAAAGGACTATCGGAAGGAGGAGATATCCCAGCAGAATTCAGTCGTCCGGAAGTTTTAGCTGTGTTAAAAGATTATTATGCACATCTTGAAGATAAAGTTGAAATTAAAATGCACGGTCATGCAACCGGTGAGGCAAAAACAAAAAAATAATAGTTGTTTATCAAAAAATTTTAAAATGCGTTTAATAATTCGAAAAATAATTTATCATTTTCATCAATTATTCAAGGAGATACACTAATGCCTAGTTATGTATTAGTAGATAAGTGTGATGGCTGTAAAGCGCTTGATAAAACAGCGTGTCAACACATATGTCCGAATGACCTTATGGTCTTGGACAAAGCTAAAATGAAAGCTTATAACCGTGAACCAGAAATGTGCTGGGAATGCTATAACTGTGTTAAAATTTGTCCAACACAGGCCGTAGAAGTTCGTGGCTATGCAGACTTTGTTCCTTTAGGCGCAACGGTCACACCAATGCGAAGCACTGACAGTATTCTCTGGACAGTGAAATTCAGAAATGGAAGTTTAAAGAGATTTAAATTCCCTATCCGTACCACCCAGGAAGGTAAAGCAGAACCAAATGGTGGCTTTGCTACTCATGATGATTTAAATGGTCCTACGCTCAGTACTGAGCCAGCTGCTCTGGGTCTGGATAAAGTTGCAACATTATAAAAGTAAAACCAATAATAGGAGATAAATAAAATGGCAAATTTCGAAACTGTAGAAGTCACCACTGACCTTCTGATTGTTGGTGGTGGTATGGCAGCTTGTGGAGCAGCTGTTGAAGCAGCTTACTGGGCTAAGAAAAACGGATTGAAAGTAACTCTTGTTGATAAAGCTGCTGTTGACCGTAGTGGTGCAGTAGCAATGGGACTTTCAGCAATAAATCAGTACGTCGGATTGAAAGATGGCAAGAATACAATGAAAGATTATGTTGATTATGTAAGAAACGATTTAATGGGTATTACACGAGAAGATTTGGTGTTTAACATTGCCCGGCATGTCGATTCCAGCGTTCATCTATTTGAAAAATGGGGACTGCCGATCTGGAAAGATGAAAAAGGCGATTATGTTCATGAAGGAAGATGGCAGTTAATGATTAACGGTGAATCTTACAAAGTAGTTGTTGCTGAAGCAGCAAAAAATGCTATAGGTAACGAAAATATTTATGAAAGAGTTTTCATCGTTGGTCCAATCATGGATGGAGATCGCTGTGTAGGCGCAGTTGGATTCAGTGTTCGTGAAGAAAAATTTTATGTATTCAAAGCAAAAGCAGTACTGGTCGCAATGGGCGGTGCAGTTCACGTATTTAAACCACGTTCATCAGGTGAAGGTCTTGGACGTGCATGGTATCCACCTTGGAATTCAGGTTCCAGCGCTTACTTTACTTTAAAGGCTGGCGCAGAAATGACATGTCAGGAAGTTAGATTTATCCCTGTTCGTTTCAAAGATGCTTACGGACCTGTTGGTGCATGGTTCTTATTATTCAAATCACGCGCAACAAACGGATTTGACGAAAACTATATGGAAACCCGCAAACCAGAATTAGAAAAATGGCTTCCTTATGGTAAAGTTAAACCGGTTCCTGCAAACCTACGTAACTGGTTAATGATGCTTGATGTTCAGGAAGGTAAAGGCCCGATTTTCATGAGAACTGAAGAAGCTATAGGTAAAATAGCATCTTCAGCCGGCGATGAAAAAGCAGCTAAGAAAAAATTAAAAGAATTAGAATCCGAAGCTTGGGAAGACTTCCTTGATATGACAATTTCACAGGCAATTCTGTGGGCAGCCACAAATACAGCTCCTGAAGAAAAAGCTTCGGAAATTGCTGCTGCTGAACCTTACTTTATCGGTTCACACTCTGGTGCTTCCGGCGCGTGGGTTAGCGGTCCAAAAGATGTTGCACCAAAAGAATACTTCTGGGGTTATGATTGTATGTCAACAGTAAATGGATTATTCTGTGCAGGTGACGCTTCCGGTGCATCGAGTCATAAATTCTCTTCAGGTTCTCATGCAGAAGGGCGCATTGCTGCAAAAGCTGCAATAAATTATGTAGTTGATCATCCTGATGCTGTTAAAGTTGATGGTGCAACTATTGAAGCAATGAAGAAAGAAATTCTTGAACCGTTAAATACTTATGCTCAATTTAGTAATAAAACTGTTACCGCTGATGTAAATCCAGATTATATTTTACCCAAAATGTTTATGTTCAGATTACAAAAGATTATGGATGAATATGCGGGCGGTGTTTCTACAGGATTTACAACAAGTAAAAAGTTATTAGAAAAAGGGTTGGAGCTTTTAGCTTTCTTAAAAGAAGATTCTCTAAAACTTGCTGCACCTGATTTACACGAATTAATGAGATGCTGGGAAAACGTACACCGTATGTGGCAGGCTGAAGCTCATGTAAGAACACTACTGTTCCGTGATGAAACAAGGTGGCCTGGATACTACTTCAGAGCAGATAAACCAAGCCTGGATAATAAAAATTGGGACGCATTTGCAAATTGTAAGTACGATCCTAATGCTAAGAAGTGGGAAATGATTAAAAGACCTATCATCAGAGTCTATAAAGAAGCTGGTGAGCATGAATTATTAGGCGGTTAATAATTAGAATTAACTAATTATCAAACTCTTTCGGTTCCCCTCTGATTTTTATTAGGGGGGGACACTAAATCTGAAATAAAAATTGAAATCCTCATAGTTATAACAGAATAAAATTAGAAGTTACTTTGAGGATTTTTTATTACTTATAACTTATAAGATCGTAAAATTGAATAATTATAATTACGATTGTAATAAGTAAATCCTATAATTGGAGAAATAATATGTCTGATTGGATTTATATAATACCTGTACTTGGAGTAGTTGCACTCCTTTTTGCTTTATTTAAAGCTAGGTGGGTCAATCGTCAGGATCCGGGTACTGAAAAAATGATAGAGATATCCGGCTATGTGCGGGAAGGAGCTATGGCGTTTCTAAAAAGAGAATACAAAGTTCTAAGTGTTTTTGTGATTATTGCAGCTATTCTTTTAGCCGCTGCTAACTGGAATTCACCCGATAGCAGTCCCGTCATTGCACTTTCTTTTATCTTTGGTGCATTTTGTTCTGCACTCGCAGGATTTTTCGGAATGAGGGTTGCTACTGCTGCAAATGTAAGGACAACAAATGCCGCAAGAAAAAGTTTGAACAGTGCTTTGGGTGTAGCATTCTCTGGCGGTACTGTTATGGGAATGTCTGTTGTTGGTCTTGGAATATTGGGTCTAGGATTACTCTTTCTAATTTACTCTGACATCTTCTTATATCCTGACGGTACAACAAATTTTATAGTTGTTATCAACGTAATAACCGGATTTTCGTTTGGGGCTTCTTCTATTGCTCTTTTCGCTCGTGTCGGTGGTGGAATCTACACAAAAGCCGCTGACGTAGGCGCTGATTTAGTCGGTAAAGTTGAAGCCGGAATTCCGGAAGATGATCCTCGTAATCCGGCTACCATTGCAGATAACGTTGGGGATAACGTTGGAGATGTTGCCGGAATGGGAGCAGATCTTTTTGAAAGTTTTGTTGGTTCCATTGTTGGTACGATGGTTCTTGGAATAGTTTACGTTAATTTTAATTTAATAGTATTGCCATTGATTCTTGCAGGACTTGGGATTATTTGTTCTATACTGGGCACATTTGTTGTAAAAACTAAGGAGGGGGGAAATCCACAAACTGCATTAAATATTGGTACCTTTGGTGCTGGTGCAGTAATGATTTTATTAACATATCCGGTTATCAACTATTTTGTTCCTATTGCAGTAAGTCCTTCAGTTGATGTCACTGGTTTATTAGTTCAACTGACAGCTACAAAAATTTTCTTTGTTACAATAATTGGTTTACTAGCTGGTATTGCAATTGGATTAACGACAGAGTATTACACAGCTGAATCAAGATCACCGGCAAGAAATATTGCTTCTCAATCTCAAACGGGTCCTGCAACTAATATCATTGCTGGATTAGCTTTGGGAATGAGATCAACAGCATTGCCGGTAATCTATGTAGCGATTGCCATTGTATTATCTTATTACTTTGCGGGATTGTATGGAATCGCCATAGCTGCTGTCGGAATGCTTTCAACTACCGGAATACAATTAGCAGTCGACGCCTACGGTCCTGTTGCGGATAATGCTGGTGGTTTAGCAGAAATGAGCGGACTCCCGAAAGAAGTTCGTGAGCGAACTGATAAACTTGATGCAGTTGGAAATACTACTGCAGCTATTGGTAAAGGATTTGCAATCGGTTCTGCAGCATTAACAGCACTTGCATTGTTTAGTGCATTTCAGTCGCAAGCAAAAATTTCAACAATAGACGTTTCAAATCCTTATGTAATGGCTGGATTGTTTATCGGAGGAATATTACCATTCCTCTTTAGCTCAATGGCAATGAGTGCTGTTGGAACTGCAGCATTCGATATGATTAAGGAAGTGAGACGCCAGTTTAAAGAAATACCCGGTTTGATGGAAGGAAAAGCTAAAGCTGACCATGCAAAATGTGTTGATATCGCAACTGCGGCAGCCATAAAAAGAATGATTGCACCAGGTTTACTCGCAGTTTTAACTCCTGTTATTTTTGGATTTGTAAGCAAAGAAGCTTTGGGCGGACTACTTGCCGGTGTAACAGTAGTTGGAGTTTTGATGGCAATATTTCAGGCAAATGCTGGTGGCGCCTGGGATAATGCCAAGAAACATATTGAAGCAGGTGCATTTGGTGGTAAAGGTTCGGATCCCCACAAAGCAGCCGTCGTTGGCGATACTGTTGGAGATCCATTTAAAGATACGTCAGGTCCTTCTTTAAATATTTTAATTAAATTAATGGCAGTAATTTCTTTAGTAATTGCACCATTAATAGTATAAAGATATAAAATGAAAGAAGACAAAGAACAATTTAAATGTCCACATTGCGGTCAAGTATTAAAAAAATGGAAATGTCCCCCTGAATCATCGTGGGGAGTTGAATATCAGTACGTTTGCTTCAATGACGAGTGCTCATACTTCGTTAACGGGTGGGAATGGATGAAAAAAAATTACAACCAAAAAGCGTCTTACAGGTATCGATTTAATCCTGATAATAAAGAATCGGGTCCTTTACCTGTGTGGTCAAAAGATGCTTTGAAAGGTTCAATTATTGATTAACATAAATGAAAGAGACTGATTATGAATGAGATACAAAATTTGAAGGAAACTATTTTAAAAGAATATCCACGACTAACGAAAGACAGCGAATTTAAATTCAGTTGTTTTAGAAATATCAGCTGCTTTAATAAGTGCTGCAGCGATGTAAATATTTTCCTGACCCCATACGATGTTATCCGGTTGAAAAAAAATCTCAAAATAACTTCAATGGAGTTTCTGGATAAATACACATTTTTACCCATTGATGAAAATCAAAATCATCCTGTTATTATGTTAAGATTAAACCAGGATGAAGTTAAATCCTGCCCTCTGGTCGGTCCCGATGGATGTACAGTTTATGAGGATAGACCCTGGTCTTGCAGGATGTTTCCACTTGGAGTTGCTTCTCCAAAGGAAATTAATGGAAGCACAGAAGAAGATTTTTATTTCATTATTGAAGAACCGGTTTGTAAAGGATATTATGAACCTACTAAATGGACGGTAAGAGAATGGTTGCGTGATCAGAAAGTTGAAGCATACGATGAAATGGGAAAGTTATTTAAAGAAATTTCACTACACGATTATTTTTCTAAAGGGAAGAAACTAAATCCCGCACAACTCGAAATGTTTTATACAGTCTGTTACAATATTGACAAGTTCAGGGAATTTGTTTTTGAAAGTACTTTTTTAAAACGATTTGAAGTAGAAGATGATGTGGTAGAGAAAATTAAAACTAATGATGAAGAACTATTAAAGTTTGGTTTTCAATGGCTGAAATATTGTCTGTTTGGAGAGAAAACAATAAAAGTTAGACTGAAAGATGAAAATGCTTAAGGAGATTTTATTATGAATGAAAGAGTACTTATTCAACCAGATGTAGAGTTCATCAATTATCTTAAAAAAAATGGCGGCGATACAGTCAAAGAATGTTATCAATGTGCAACTTGTTCAGTAGTTTGTTCTTTATCTCCGCAGCACGAAGCTTTCCCGAGAAAGGAGATGATTGCTGCAGGGTGGGGACAAAAAGAAAAATTAATATCCGATCCAGATGTTTGGTTATGTCACGGCTGTACAGATTGCAGCAAAAACTGCCCGCGTGGGGCAAAACCTGCTGATGTTCTGGGTGCAATAAGATCATATATAATTGAGTCTTTTGCATTCCCAAAATTTCTAGGATCAGCGCTCAAAAAACCACAATATTTAATACCACTACTCATAGTACCATTCATGATTATATTTTTACTTCTTTATAATAATCTCGATGGTAATTTCTCTCAATTGGATGAAGGCACTGTAAGGTTTTCAAGATTTTTACCTCATGTTGTTGTTGAAGCATTTTTTATCGGCGGTAACATACTAGTGTTTGCCTTTGCTGCTATTGGTTTATCCCGGTTTTGGAAAAACCTTAACAGCATAACTTCTGCCGAAAATAAGAAATCTTTCTTTGGAGTTCTTTTTTCCACCATCACTGAAATCCTAACGCATAAAAATTTTAATACCTGCTCTGAAAACCCATCAAGGTTCTGGGGACACTTATTAATTTTTTACGGATTCTTTGGTGCAATGTTAACTGCCGGTCTGGCGGTTGGTGCTCTTGTCCTTTATGATATGAATCCAATACCCTTTTTTCATCCAATAAAAATTTTAGGCAACCTTAGCGGTATTGCACTGGTAGTTGGATGTGTTGTTGTAGTAGTTCATAGAATTAAAACAAAACCGGAAAAAGGCAGTAACACCTATAACGATTGGGTCTTAATTTTATTTGTATTTTTGGTCGCAGTAACAGGTATATTAACTCAAGCGTTGAGATTACTCGATACACCTTTTCTTGCTTATAATACTTATTTCGTGCATATGGTATTTATTTTCTTTCTGCTCTGGTATGCACCTTATTCAAAACTTGCTCATATGTTTTACAGGACGCTTGCTATTGTATATTTAAAGATAAATGATAGAGAAAAGAAAGCAGCAATCTTTTTAAATATGTTAATTATTACTTTTTTAATTAGATAATTTTTTACTCTTACGATTGAATAGAAGATCCTAGATACGACCGGAGATTGTTAATTTAATGTTGTAACAAAAGAATGAAAACATCAAAGTTTCAGGAGTTTATAACTAAGTATATTTTTAGAATTCCAGAAGAAGGAACTTCGCCGGAACGATATAAAGCTCTCCGAAGAAACATTATCATTCTTATGATTCTTGTCACCGTTATTCCTCTCTCCCTTATGGCGACAATCAACTACTACCAGTATCAAAAAAATCTTCGTGATGAAATAATAAGTCCAATGAATGTCGTAACTAACAAGACAAGACGTTCATTCGAACTATTTTTAGAGGAGAGACTTTCTACTGTTAGATTCATTGCTTCAGCATATTCCTTCCACGAATTATCCGATCCTGTAATCCTTAACCGTATTCTAAGTGTATTAAAAAGGGAGTTTGACGGCTTTGTTGATTTGGGATTGATTAGCAGTAAGGGGAAGCTTCTCTGCTATGCAGGACCTTATTCATTTTTAGATAAGGATTATTCACAGCAAAGCTGGTATCATAAAGTATTAATTAATGGTAGGTATATCAGCGATGTGTTTTTAGGATACCGCGAATTTCCACACATTGCAATCGCTGTTCAGAATCTTACTGATCCAGATTGCTGCTGGATATTACGTGCCACAATCGACACAAAGAAATTTGATGATTTAATTGCAACATTAGAACTGGATGCTGAGTGCGATGCATTCCTTATTAATCAGGAAGGAATATTGCAGACGAACTCTAAATTTTATGGTAAAGCATTAGAGATCTGTCAACTGAAAATTCCTAATGGAGGTCAAGGAACCTTTGTTACAGAAAGTCAGGATAAAAATGGTCGTGACATCTTTATAGCATATTCTTATTTAGTTGAACCAGAATACACGCTGGTAATAGTTAAACCCAGTTCACTAATATTGAAAACGTGGTTTACTTTCAGAACAGAAATATTTTTTATCTATTTAGCCAGTGTTTTAATAATTGTACTATTAGTTTATAAAATTACAGATGCTCAGGTTAATCATATAAAAAAGGCTGATGAAAAACGTGAACTGGCATTCAGGGAATTGGAACATTCCCAAAAACTTTCTTCAATCGGAAGGCTTGCTGCCGGAGTAGCTCACGAGATTAACAATCCTTTAGCTATAATAAATCAAAAAGCAGGATTAATGAAGGATCTCATTAAAAATTCAAAAGATTTTAATGAGAAATCTAAATTTTTTGAATTAACTGAAGCTATAATAAAATCAACTGATAGATGCAGTACAGTTACTCATCGCCTGCTGGGTTTTGCTAGAAGAATGGAAATTGAGTATACGGATTTGAGTGTAAATGATGTACTACAGGAAGTGATAAGTTTTCTGGAAAAGGAAGCTTTACACAGGAATATTAAAATAAATTTTCATCTGGATGAAAATCTTCCGCGTGTCTCTTCTGACCGAGGACAATTGCAACAAGTTTTCCTGAACATTTTGTCAAATGCATTTGCTGCTGTGACCGATAACGGAAATATTATTATACGTACCTGGGATGAGGATGTTGAAAAAATTGGAATCTCTATTGAGGATGATGGTTGTGGAATGTCAGAAAAAGACTTGGAAAATATTTTTGAACCTTTCTTTACTACAAAAAAAGGTTATGGAACAGGATTAGGATTACCAATAACTTATGGTATAATTAAGAAGATGGGTGGTTCTATCAATGTTAAGAGTAAACTGAATGAGGGTTCAACATTTACAATTTATTTATTGAAAATACCAAAAAAAGTTTTAGATGATTAATTATGAATGATATACATGTACTATTAGTAGATGATGAAGAAGAACTTGCAAAAACTATAGCTGAACGACTGGAGATAAGAGGAATTTATTGTCAGACAGCTTCGGATGGTGATAAAGCTCTTGATCTTATCAAATCTCAACCACCGGACGTTGTTGTTTTAGATTTATTGATGCCAGGTATAGGAGGTCTGGAAATTCTAAAGCAAATCAAATCACTAGAACGTAACATTCCTATAATACTTCTTACAGGATATGGATCGAATGAGTTGAGGATTGAGGGAATGAATTTAGGTGCAATCGATTATGTATTGAAACCGTGCAATCTTGATGATTTAATAATTAAAATACAAAAGGCTATTAAGAGTGAATAGTAAAGTTTTTAGGAGCGCGTATGAAAGGCAATGAAGTAGAGTTTATTGGAAAGATAACTGCTGGCGTTACTCACGAAGTAAACAATGTTCTGGCAAGTATCCGGGAGATATCAGGATTGATGAATGATATATTATCTATGACAGATGAAAAATCTTTTCCAAGAAAAGAAAAATTTCAGACTTCACTAGAGAAAATTCAAAATCAGGTTCATCGGGGGGTTAAGTTAACAAGCCAGTTAAATAAATTTTCTCACTTATCAGATAGCATTAAAACTGAAATCGATTTGAATGATTCAATCCAGCACTTGATTTTTTTAACCGAAAGATTTGCCAGAATTAAAAATGTGAGCTTGATTCATCAAACATCTAATAAATCTGTCACGCTCATTTCCGATCCGCTAAAGCTGCAGATGGCTTTATTTAATTGTATAGCATATTTATTAAATCGTATTTCAAATGACGGTGAGATTAATCTCTCACAAGAGAAAAAAGGAGATGATTTTTTTGTTAGTATTTCTTATAATGGAGAAATTGTAAACAGAGAAACGGTTTTCAAGGATTCATCATCTGTTGAGGAATTAGTTTCGTTACATACGATTTTAGAAAGTTTGGGAGGAACTTATGAATTCGATGAATCAAACAATACAATTATTCTAAAAATAAGAGATAAAAAATAATTACCTGTTTAAGTATATAGAATATCAAACACCCGAAATAAAGGGAGAGTTAAGATGGAGAAAATAAAAATATTATTGGTGGATGATGAAAAAGAATTTGTCGAAACCTTATCTGAACGAATCAGGATGCGAGAACATGATTCTGAAGTTGCACTTAACGGTGAACAGGCATTAAAGAAAATAGAAGATGATATTCCTGATGTTGTAGTACTGGACCTAAAAATGCCTGGTATGGATGGAATGGAAGTATTGAGGAAGATTAGAAAAGCATATCCAAAAGTGCAGGTTATAATGTTAACGGGTCATGGTTCGGAGAAAGATGAAGAAGAAGCGAGAAAATTAGGTGCTTTCGAATATCTTGAAAAGCCTGTTGAAATTGATACTCTTATGAAAAAAATAAAAAAGGCTTATAAAAATAAATTCGAGAGTAGTATGATGGCAGCTACTTTTGCAGAAGCAGGTGAGTTTGACACCGCAAAGGAAATTAGAGACAGCGATGAAGAACAAGAGAGGCCCGACAAAAAGAAAAAGAAATAACGATAACAAAATGTTAGGAGATTGAATTATGAAAATCAGGATATTATTAGTTGATGACGAGAAGGATTTTGTTGAATCACTAGCAGAACGACTTCGATTGAGAGATTATGAAGTTATCACCGTACTGAGTGGAATTGAGGCTCTTAAATTAGTTAAAGAACAAGAGTTTGATATAATTTTTCTCGATGTAAAAATGCCTGGTATGGATGGAATTGAAACTTTAAAACAAATTAAAGGCCTGAAACCCTTGCCCCAAGTAATAATGCTTACCGGCCATGCAACCGTTGAAACTGCGATTGAGGGGATGAAGGAAGGCGCTTATGATTATTTAATGAAACCCGTAGTTACTGAAAATTTGATTGATTTGATTAGTAGAGCCTATAAAATAGTTGAGGAACAAAGAGAAAGAATTCGTCGTGCAGAAGTTGATAATATTTTGAAGAAGCGAGGTTGGTGAACAAGTAAATTGAGTTCACCAGAGAAATAAAAGAAATTATGATTTTATTAATGTAAGGAGAAAGATAATGGAAAAGATGACAGTAAAAGATTTAATGGTTCCGCTCTCAAGATATGCAACTGTTTCTGAAGAGGCAACTTTAGGCGAAGCTGTTGAAGCTCTAAAAATAGCTCAGACAGAATTTGATCAAACACGGGATAAACACAGAGCAATACTTGTATCTGATAAGAATAACCGGATAGTTGGCAAGCTTAGCCAGCTAGATGTAATCCGATCTCTAGAACCAAAATATTTGAAGTTCGATAACAGAAAAGAATTATCTCGTTTTGGTTTTACCAAAGACTACATGGATGCTATGCTAAGGGAACATCGTTTGTGGGAAAATTCTTTGGATGACATCTGTGGAAAAGCAGCAAAATTAATTGTTAAAAACTTAATGTATAGTCCAACCGAAGGAGAATATGTTAAAGAAGATGCTTCTTTGGAGGAAGCAATCCATCAATTGATTATGGGTCGTCATCAATCATTATTGGTTACTACAGGTACAGAAATAGTTGGAATTCTTCGGCTCACTGATGTATTCAGAGAAATTGCTAATAGGATAAGTTCCTGTACTGAATAAAGTTTGAAAAAAATTAATACTGTTTTTTAAATAAAAACCACCGAGAAAATTTTAGATGAGAATTGAAGGGGAATAAATTGAGCAAAGATACTTCCCGGAACAAATTTGATTGGAAGAGAATATTTTTTATTTTGCTGGGGATTGTACTTTTCACAGTAGTCTATTACTTACCCCCTTTACCTGATGCTGTCGATCCTGCGGGTAAACATTTTGTTCTTACTCAGGAAGCCAAAGGTGCTATTGCTGTTTTCTTACTGGCAGGTATTTGGTGGGTATTTGAAGTAGTCCCAATCGGAATTACAAGTCTTACAATTGGTGTCCTTCAGGTTATATTTTTAATTCGTCCCGCAAAATCTGCATTCAACGATTTCATGGATCCTTCCGTTCTTTTCATCTTTGCATCAATTATGATTGGTTTGGTATTTACCAAGACCGGGCTAACTAAACGTCTTGCCTATCAAATGCTCAGTGTTGTGGGTGATAAAACCAGCAGGATTTACCTTGGTTGTTTTATGATTACAGCATTCTTAACCCACTTTATGGCTCATACTGCAGTTGCAGCAACTATATACCCTTTGTTGTTGGCGATATACAATTTATATGGTGAAGGTGAAAAACCAACAAAATTTGGTAAAGGTCTTTTTATGGGAATGGCATATACAGCGGGGGCAGGAAGTATTATAACATTGCTCGGTTCAGCCAGGGCTGCGGTAGCTCTTAGCTTCTTCCACGATATGGCTGATAAGACCATTTCATTTTTTGAATTGAGTTATTACCTGTTTCCAGTAGGATGGTTGATGGTTTTTGTTATCTGGGGATTCATTATGATCGTATTTAAACCGGAGAAAAAAGTTATACCGGGATTAAAGGAAAGAACGAAACAATTAAAAATTCAGTTAGGACCAATTAGCAAGCGTGAAATTTTGTCCCTGATAATTGTTTTAGGGTGTATAGTAACTTTGTCTATGGTTTCATTTATACCTTTTCTTCAACCGATTAATAAAACTGCAATCATTTTAGTATCCACAATTTTATTCTTTGTCTTTAAGATTCTTGATTTGAATGATCTTGAAGCATTGCCTTGGAATATTATCCTGTTATTTGCCGGTGCAATGAGTATCGGATTTTGCCTTTGGGAGACTGGGGCAGCTCAATGGATGGCAATAAATTGGTTAATTATTTTCAAGAATGCTCATTGGTTTATTTTCATTATGGCAATTGCAGTTTTTGTTTTATTAATGACAAATTTTATTATGAATGTAGCGGCAATTGCAATCTCACTTCCGGTAGCACTAGTTATTGCACCCTATTTAAATGTTTCATCCGAAGTTATATTATTTTGTTCTTTAGTAGTAGCAGGAATGCCATTCTTACTGTTAGTCGGTGCAGCTCCAAATGCTATCGCTTATGATTCAAAACAATTTACTTCAGGCGAATTTTTTAAATGCGGTGTGCCTGCAAGTATTATACTTTTAATTGTACTGGGACTTACAGTTTTAGTTCTTTGGCCACTCATGGGAATGCCAATTACTTTAAACTAATTTTTAGGTATCCGAAATCTTTTTCGTAAAAAAAATGATTATAAAAGTAAAAATTGTTTTTTGTATGTGTTTTTTTAGAAAATTATTATTGAAAAAATCATACAACCCTCTAGAGTAATTCAAATTAATTTTATTGGATTTAGAAGGTGAAGCAAATAGCCGATAATGATAAAAAAAGAGAAAAACGCTATCACGAATTACGATGGAAACATTTCCTGCGCTTGTTCATTACTTATGTTGCCCCTCTTATAATTCTTACATTTTATTTTCAGTTTCAATATAAATCTTTGCGCGAGGAAAGTCGTTCGCTTCACATGAAATCAATTGCCGAAAATTTAGCCAATACTCTTGATCTCTTTCTCCGTGAACGTGTTGTAAATCTCATTAATATTATTGATGATCCTAGAATATCTATACCTCCATCATCTGCTTCTATGAATGCTTATTTGGAAAAACTTAAGCGTGACAGCGATACGTTTATCGATGTAGGTTTTTTTGATTCAACTGGTGCACAAACGGCATATGCTGGTCCATTATTATTACTTGAAAACAAAGACTACAGCCACGAGGAATGGTACACTTCTTTAAAGAAGCAAAATGAGCGATTCATTATTACTGATAACTATCTCGGTTTTCGTAACAAACCTCACTTTACAATAGCAATAAAAAAATTAATTAAAAATGAATGTCTTGTCCTACGGGCAACTTTAGAACCCAAAAAGCTATACGAGTTCATTAGTTCCCGTGAAAATCCGAATGATGTTAGGATTTCTGTTATAAATAATCAGGGAGTTTATCAGGTTGTAACTCCGAGCGTGGGTTCGGTATTAGAAAAAACAAAAATCTTACCTCCTGATTCTATAAAACTTGGTGTTAGTATCGTCGAATCTACCAAAGATGAAAATTATGCTTATGCGTGGCTTAAAGATGCTAAGTGGGCTGTTATTGTGCAACCGGTTTTAGATAACGGGTCAGGATCATCATTCAGCTTGAGCAGAAATGTCCTTCCAGTTTCTGCTGTTCTTATTACCATCATTATTGCGGTAATTATCATGCGAACAAAAAAACTCGTTCAGCTGGAAAAAGATAAGGATATTGCTGATGCACAACTTGAACATGCTGCTAAACTTGCTTCAATAGGGGAACTCTCCGCTGGTATCGCACACGAGATAAATAATCCGCTGGCTATAATAGCAAGTGAAGTCGGTTTGATTAAAGATTTAATGAATCCTGAATTTTCTCCGAATACAACTTTTGATGACTTTGAACCACATATACAAAATATAAGAGAAGCGACTTTTAGATGCCGAGACATAACGGGTAAACTTTTAAGTTTTGTGAGAAAAGGTGATGTTGAGCTGAGACGTCATAACGTTCATAAATTATTGAATGAAGTAGCCGATGATCTTGTTGGTCATGAAATGTTTGTTTCGAACATCGAAGTAGTTAAAAATTACTGTAGTGATATGCCCGAAATCCTTACTGATGGGAATCAGCTTAAGCAGGTATTCCTGAATATTATCAACAATGCAGCCGATGCTATAAAACCTCCTGGACGAATTATAATTACTACTTCAATCACTGAACAATGTATAAATGTAGAAATTGCAGATACCGGAAAAGGAATTAGCCCTGAAAATATAGATAAAATTTTCCTGCCATTCTTTACAACTAAAGCAGTTGGTAAAGGTACGGGTCTCGGTCTATCTGTAAGTTACGGTATTATCAAACATCTTAGTGGTAAAATAAATGTCAATAGCATTTTAGGAGTGGGCACAACATTTACTATTTCATTGCCTAAGAATTAAAGTAATTTGACTCGTTTTTATTATAAAAGGAATATTATATGGATACCAAAAAAGTAAAAGACCTGATGATATCGTTAGAAAACTATGCCATTGTTCATCAGGATTCAACATTATATCAGGCGATTGTAGTTATACGTCAGTCGCAAGAGAAATTGGGCCCAGGTATGCAGCCAATCCGTGCGGTCTTGATTGTAGATGACCAGAAAAATATAGTTGGTAAAATGGGGCAACTGGCAATCCTTCGGGCACTAGAACCTAAGTACGGCACCATAGTAGATCTGGAGAAACTTACACGAGCGGGAGTTAGTTCAGATTTAATAATGTCAATAACAAATAATCTTAGGTTATGGCAGGAAGATTTAACAAGCATCTGGAAGAGGGCACGTACTATCAAAGTAAAGAACATAATGAATCCGGTATCGGAAAGCATAGATGAGGATGCTACATTAACAGAGGCGATGCATCAGATAATCATGCTGCAATGTTTATCACTGCTTGTAAAAAGAGGTTCGAATATAGTAGGGATATTGAGATTATCAGACATCTACAATGAAGTTGAACAAAATATAATTGACGAGAACAAAAATTAAAAACAGAGAAAAATATATGTCAAAAATATTACTAATAGATGATGAAGATAAATTTCGGGATTCACTCTCAAGCAGATTAAAATTAAGAGGATATGAAAATGTAGCTCTTCAAGGCGGGAAAGATGCAGTAAAAGTGGTAAGGGGCGATCCCGATATCGATGTGGTTTTGCTTGACAGAAAAATGCCAGACTTGGATGGTGAACAAGTACTAAAAGAAATAAAAGCCTACCGACCTGAGATTCAGGTAATAATGCTCACCGGTCATGGAACCACAGAGTCTGCAGTTGAAGCCGGAAAGCATGATGTATTCGGATATCTTCAGAAGCCTTGCGAACTTGATAAGATTATTCAAACCATTGATGGGGCAAGAGAAAATAAAACCAGAGTAATGGCACATCACGAAATTCCTTTTGTAGAAAAGAAAACACCATTTAACTGGTTAATCGGAACTCACAATTCACGTCCAGGTTTCATTATTCTTGGAATGATAATATTTCTAGCATTTCTATTATTGCCTCCTCCTGAAAACTTAATGAAATTGATATCTTTTCCTAAAACCGGGCAGGTATCGGATGTGAACCTGGGCTATGCTGATTATTCCAAGATGAAAAATGGTGAAAGCATTACAAAATTTTATAGTGGCAAATACAAACTTGGGAACACAGTAACAGATGAAACGGGGAAAAAGACAGAGCTGCCATTAACAGATGAAGAAGCTGCATCTCGCGCGATGGTGATGCTGGCAATTCTTATAGTTGCAGCTCTTTTCTGGGCTTCGGGGGCAGTACCCATCGGAATTACAGCATTGATGGTAGGAGTATTTATGTACTTCTTTGGTATTCTAAAACCAGATGATATGGCCGCTGCGTACGCAAAAGATGCAGTAATATTTATTTTCGGTGTGCTGGCAATTGCTTCAGCAATTTCAAAAACCGGACTTGACCGAAGAATAGGAATGTTATTACTTGGATCATCGAAATCTATCCCGCGCTACCTCTTTCTGTTTATTCCTCTCCTTTCAATATCTTGCTCATTTTTATCTGAGCATGCTCTGGTTGCATTTGTTATGCCCGTACTAATGATTGTGTACCTGTCTTCAATACAGGCAGCGGGTGCGAAAGTAGACTATAGATTGGCGGTTCTTCTGGTATTGTCTTTAACTTTTGCCGCGAACGCTGGTGGTCCTGGTTCACCGGCAGCAGGCGGAAGGAACGCGGTTATGGTAGGAATACTTTCTGACTATGGCCACACTCCCAGTTTTGCTCAATGGGTAAAGTATGGAATGCCTTATGTTCCAATAATGGCTTTGGTAATAGGATTATATTTTTACATCGTTTTGTACAGAAAAATTAAAGTAAAAGAATTAAACATCTCTTCAA
>Ga0209536_100006587_pt1 | contig 17704 bp, 17 predicted proteins | sample DeeMarSeWOR28_12_FD_187461 | JGI IMG/M metagenome (GOLD analysis project Ga0209536, IMG submission 187461) | Marine sediment microbial communities from White Oak River estuary, North Carolina - WOR-2-8_12 (SPAdes) (version 2) | ecosystem: Environmental > Aquatic > Marine > Intertidal zone >... | reverse complement strand
ATATGAATATCATTAATCTATCTGCAGTTCCTGTACCTTATCTTACACGGGGCGATCATGCACCTTTTTTTTCATACGGCTTTGACTCTGTTATGTATGTCACTAGAGATTGGGATGTTCCCTGGATGCATAAACAAAATGATACACTAGAAAAAATTAACAAAACATATCATGAAAAAAGTTCTAAACTTCTTCTAGCGATTTTAGCTGAGCTTGCTTGTAAACCAATTGATATACAGATACGAATTACCAGTCCTTTAGAGGGATATGTTTATTTATTTAACCACCCCATTCGATCCATGAAAATTCTTCCTATAGTATTAAATTTTGCCTGGTTTAGAGATATGCAAGTGCCAACTATTCTTTTTGGCAAATCAACAGTTTCTGTAGCTGTTCAAAGCAAAGCAGATATTAATGGGGTGGTGTTCTGTATTGATGGTTTTGTTATTGATATGGATGATACTCCACCATATGAAACGATAACTACAAAATTTTATAAACCTCCATTTAGTACTCATCAACTCAGCGTTTATGCATATGATGTCAATGGAAATTGGTCACGAGATGAAATGAATTTTATTCAAATTTCATTACCGACTTTAAAAGATATAATTGTGCCATAATAAATTTTAGATTATGATTAATTTAATTTCAAAAATAATAATATAAATATATATTTTTATCTTTAAACTCTTACTTCAATATACGCAGTCTATCCATCGATTCATCTAAAAATATTATAATCTTCTTCGTTTCCACAATAAAATCAGTAGTATTACAGAAATTGTCAATATTATTTCAAAACCAGGGGATTGATCATCAGTTGCAGATTGAACGGTAACCTGTGTAAATGCACTATTTTTTCCGCCATAATTATCAGTAACTGTTAAAGTAACAACAAAAGTACCTGCAGAAGCAAAATTGTGTGTTGTAATTTGACCATAACCAGTTGTACCATCATTGAAATCCCAAGTATAGTTTTGAATAGTTCCATCCTCGTCATAGCTTTTAGAGCCGTCAAAAACAACTAGATCAGTAACTTTTCCAGTATATGGTCCACCAGCATCAGAGATTGGATTTATATTATAAGTACTTCCGTAGATAGTAACTGTTGTAGTATTAGTTGTACATGTTCTGTCATTATCAACAACAGTTAAAATAACATTATGAACACCTGGTGTTAAATAAGCATGCGATGGGGTATCTGAAAGAATTTCACTAGTTCCATCTCCAAAATTCCATCTGTAGAAAACAATGTTACCATCTGGATCATAACTTTCTGAACCATCAAATGATACAGGATAATTAACAACTCCTGTATATGGACCGCCGGGTCTAACAATTGGAGGCTTGTTATCAGGAGGGGCGGATCTTGTTGTAAAAATCCATGTTTCTGATTTATTTTCTAATTTACTATCATTGACAATTACATACCAAGTAAACGCAGTATCAAAACCTTGAATAAAAGTAAAATTAGCTTTTTGTCCGCTTGGTATGTTTTTAACAATGGCATCTGGTTTGATAAGAGTATTAGTATCACCTCGGTAGAAATATGCAGTTAGTTCATCTTCATCAGGATCAGATACAGTTACTTGTAAGGTTATTTCTAATCCTACGTTTTCTTGTAAATCAGAAGGATTTGGATTTGATGGTCTATCTGGTGGACTTGTGAAAAATCCAATAGGATATTTATCCAAAATTCTCCCTTGTACATAATATGTATCACCTATACCGTCTCCAATCCCATCTGGCATTAAGTCTACTCCTTCATAATCGCTCCAATAATTTCCTTTTTCAAGCATGGAGTTGTACCATAAATTAGATCCATATTCTTGCGCGTTTTTACTATTGTCAATAAGTTTATTTAGATATATAATATGAGAATGACTAGAAGAAATTGTGTAAATTCCAGTGCCTGTAGAATTTGAAATATAATTATCATATATTTTACAATTAGAACCAGCTAAAGTAATACCACGGCTATTGTTATCAAAATTATTTTCAAAAATCTCACCATCAAATAAATTAAGATACATTCCATAGCCCATATTATCATATAAAATATTATTATTTATTATATCAAGTCTATTATTATCCATGAAAATACCGTACAAATCAGAGGCTGTTATTGTATTATTTGAGACATTTGTATTTGTAGAGTCGCTAATTTTTATTCCAATTAAATTATCAAATAATACATTCTCATAAATTCTGTTATTAGAGCAAGAAAATAAATATATTGCACTATCTGTACAATTTGAAAGAGTATTGTCAACAATATCATTATTAAAAGAAGAGGAAATAACTATACCATTTTTTGTATCATTTATATTATTACCACTAATAAAATTTCCATTTGAAATTGGATCAACATAAATTCCATAAGCATTAGAATGATTTATGTTGTTACTCTGAACTACAACATTACTTGCTTTAATACCTAGTAAGGCACCTATAGGAGAAGTTAGAATATCTCTGGTATCAGTAATTGTGAAACTTTGGAATTCTACTTGCTCAGCTGTAATCTGAACGAAATATCGTACATCAAAACGACTATCAATAATAGTATCTCCTCGTTCAACACTTCCCCAAAGTTTAAGTTTTTTATTAATAATTAAATTTTCAGTATAACTACCACCAAAAACATATATTGTATCTCCATCATTTGCTTTATCAATTGCCTCTTGTATACTTGCTAAGGGATATTCTGGTGAACCATCTCTATGAGGATAAAAAGCATTATCAACATAAATAAATCTTGTTTCTTGTGCTTTTGGTTTCTTTATTACAAATACATTCATAAAAATATTTAGTATTAAAATAATAAAAATAATTATTACAATAGTTTTTACTTTCATTTGTTTATTCTCCTCAACAAAAATTAGATAGATTAACCTAATTTATAGTTTTCTAACTTTTTTTTTTCAAATTTTAAAAAAAATAGTTTTTAAAAAGCAACAAGGATTTACTTAGATGATTAATCATGAAGGTTTGTTTAGGCGGAACATTTGATTTGTTACATAAAGGTCATAAAAAATTAATAAGTAAAGCATTTGAAATAGCTGGAAAAAATGGTTTTGTTTTTATAGGATTGACAACCAATAAAATTACTAAAAGAAAAAAAATTGTTGAAACAATTGAAAAAAGACAGAAAAAATTACAGGAATTTTTAATTGAAAAATGCTTCATTGATCGTGCTTTAATCATACCAATTATTGATAAATATGGTCTATCAATTGAAGAAGATTTTGATGCTATAGTTGTATCACCTGAAACATTCGAAACAGCACAAGAAATTAATCTTAAAAGAGTTAATAATGGAAAAAAACCTTTAAAAATAATCAAAATTCCTTTTGTTCTAGCAGAAGATGGTAAACCAATTAGTTCTACCAGGATTTTTAAGGGGAAAATTGATAAAAACGGTCATGTTCTAAAAGATGATTAATTTTATATATTGTCTTTTATTACATCGCAAGAAAAAGGTGATAAAAATTGACATATATTATCTTCGAAGCAAAATCTGATGAAACCGGTAAGATAGACAAAATTATTAAAGATGACCTTGTAAGTAGACAGAGTATTCTTACAAGAGATTCAAGTTCTCTTAATGTAAAAGGACAGTTTTCTTATTTGAAAATAGAAGGAAGTATAGAGGGTTTAAAAAGAGCTGAAGAACTAGCAAAAGAGTTAGGACTTAAAAAACTTGATAAAAAGAAATCAAAAGTGATAAATGATAAAATCGTGGAACAAGAAGACTCTGCTGCAACTGGTATGGGAATGATCTTTGATTAAACATTCCAGTACATTTGTAATTCATTTTTTAATTCATTGATTACTTCTTTTACATTTTCTTGCTCAATTGTTTTATCATCAAATTCAACAATTTTTCCTGCCATCTGTCCTAGTTGGGATACAAGGCATTTTCCTATCCAATTAAGATTATATCCTCCTTCAAGTGTGCATGCAATTTTTTGTTGAACTTCTTGAAACTTTTTTATTATTTTGCTATAAAAATTGCATGTGAGCCTTAGGCCTCCTAGAGGATCTTCATGATGTGAATCATAACCACATGACATTATAACAATATCTGGTTTGAATTGTTTAGCAACAGGTAAAAATATATTATCTAAAAGCTTTGTTACAGCTTTGTCACCATTTCCATAATAAAGAGGCGTATTTATTGTGTAACCTGCTCCTTTATCAGTTCCTATTTCTTCTGCAGAACCTGTGCCTGGATAGTGTGGTGATAAATGCAGTGATTGATACATAACATCATTTCTATCATAGAAAATATCCTGTGTTCCATTTCCATGATGAACATCAAAATCAAAAATCAATACTTTTTTACCAAGTTTTGTAATCTCATTTGCTGCAATTGCAGCATTATTGAAAAGGCAGAAACCCATTGATCTATTCTTGCTTGCATGATGCCCAGGTGGTCTAACTAAAGCAAAAGCATTATCTGCTTTTTTAGAAAGAATATTTTTACAAGCAGTTAAAAGCCCTCCTGCAGCTAGTCTTGCTATTTCATAATCATGCTTACAAACGTATGTGTCTAAATCAATCCAAGAGTCTCCTGTTGAGCTTATTTCTTTTATTTGTTCAATCATTCTATCTGAATGCACTTCATAAAGTGATTTTTCTGATAAAATCTCGGGTTTAATAAATTCAAGATCATTGTAAAGGTGTGATTTTTTAATTTCATCATTCATTACATTTAGTCTTTCAGCATTTTCTGGATGTCCTTTATTATTATGCTTATTAAACTCATTTGAATAAACAATTTGTGTTACCATAAATATCAAAGAAGTAAAATACATCAATAAATATAAGGTTAATTCTAAAATCGGGGGTAAATAGTTGTGAACGATATGTTAATTGGTATTTCACCTGATTACCTTTATATACACGAAAAACAACCTAAAATTATTTCAGATTTACATAGACCTTACTTCCTTGTTTTTTGTCCAAAAGAAAGAAACATAGAAACTGCAAGAAATGAAATTATTAATAAATGGACAGAAAACAAGTTGACAGAGGATGTTTTTTCTAAAATAGAAGATATAGGGGAGATTGAGAAATACAATAGTTTTTGGGATTTTGGATCAAATAGAAAAGTTTTTAAAATTTATACTAAAAAATCGTATTTTGTACCAGAAGTAAGTGATTACCTATTTTTTAATTATAATTTGTTTACCGCTGAGCATGATATTCCTTATCAACAAAGAGCTCTTGTTGATCTGGCCACTACAGATAAGGTATGGCTTTTTGATTCAAATGGTAAAAAAAAGAGACTTAAGGTTTTAGTTTATGATATAGAAACATCTGAATTTGGAAAGGGAAAGGAAAATATTCCTATTGATATTATAGGCTACTCAGATTTTGATATTGTTTTTAAATCAAATAAAAACCTTGAAAATGAGGAGTTTAGTTTTGATATAATAGATTGTCCTGAAGATTGGAAAAATATAGATTTTAAACAAATGGTTTCTAGAAATGTAAATGAAGAGGTTGATAATCTAGCAAAATTCTGTAATACTATACTAAATTATGATATTATATCTGGACACAATATAATAGGTTTTGATAACTTTCAAATCTATAAAAGGATAAACTGGATTTTAAAAAGTTGCCAAGAACAACTTTCTTCTGATGAAAAAAAAATTTTTCAAAACTTTATAAGCAAGTATAGTAGACCTGATAAATCGTTTTATTTTGGAATTCGTTCAGAAGCTGTTCAGTTTTATCCATGTAGTTTTGATACCTATTTAGGCGTTAGAAACTTTTATTCATTTTTGGATGATTTCAGCTTAAAATCTGTTGCTCCTTTTTTGGGTATTCATATTAAAGATCGTATTTATCTTACACCTGAGCAGATAAAGATAGATGAAAAAACTCTGAAATATAACAAGCAGGATGTTCAAGAACAAATTGGTGTAACACTTAATTTAATTCAACAAGCCTTACCACTTTCATTTACAACTTGTATGCCTTTTGACATGTTGCTTTCATCAGGTGCTGTCAATATGTGGGATCACATGTCTCTTATAAGAGGAGCTGCACATAAAAAAATTATGCCACCAATATGTAGAGTTTTATCAATTTCACAAACTCTTTTAAAAGATTTCAAAGGTTGTAATACAAAAGAAGATATAATAAAAATGGCTAAAGGTAAAAAAGAGCAATTGTCAAATGATTTTATTCGTGTCATAAAATATGGGGATGAAATGCCTGATTGGATGGAATATCCCTATGTTATTTACAATAATAATGCAACAGATTCTGATGACATACTTGGTTATCATTTACCTGGTGGTATGACAATAAAACCAGATAAAGAGGCTTTTTCTCATTTTATTCCATGGTTCTATGTTATTGTTGCTGATGTTGGTGCAATGTATCCAACTATTCTAAAGGCCATGAATATCGGAGCCGATACAGTTAGACTTGCTAAGAAGAATGAAAGTCCAGATGACTGGATATGGCTTAAAAAAATTCCTAAGGATTTTTTAACAAATAAAGATGTTAAATATAGGGAAATAACAAAAGAGGATTCCTTTGCTGACACTGGAGTTATGCTAGGTATTAAAATTGATAAAAGACCAGGAGTAGTAAACTGTGCAATGACTGGTATTATTCATATGATAGCTAAAATTAAGAAAGAATTAAAAAAAGCTAAAAAAACTGGTAACAAACTAGAAATTGAAATACTAAAAATGATGTATCAAAGTGTAAAAGGAGCTCGAAATGCTGGAAGTGTTGATTATTCACAAAGAATAATTCTTGTTAACCCAGATGGAAAATATGAAAATATAAAAATAGGTGAATTTGTAGATAGAGCAATTAATAAATTTGGATATTTTACTGAAAAAATAAATGGGACTGAATTTGAAATTGCAGATATAAAAGAGAATTGGAAAGCAATCTCAATAAATAAAAATGGGAAAGTAGAAATTAAGAAAGTAAAGCAAGCAGTTAGACATAAATGGAGAGGAAAACTGGTTAAAATCTTGACTAAAAGTGGATTTACTGTTGTTACTCCAAATCATAGTGTATTTACAATAAAAAACAGAAAAATAATTGAAATTTCTGCAGAGCAAATTAAAGAGGATACTTTACTTGTTCATGTAAAAAAAATTCCAAATATAGAAAAAAAACAAAAAATAAACTTGATTAATATAATAACTAAGCCAGATTATTATGGATTCATTGAAAAAAAGGATTTAAAGTATTTTAATGGTTTGAAAGGTGAAAGACAATACTACGAAGATTGTTATGCATTACCACCTAAAAATATTGAATTTGTTGATCCTAGTTCTGACTATGTTTATGATATTAGTGTGGAAGATAATGAAAACTTTATTGATGCAAATGGTGGAATATTATTACACAACACTCATGGAATTTTAGCAGCACCAACAGTTTCAGGAAGACAATTTAATTTATGGGGTGCTGCGGCAATTACCACAAAGGGTCAAGCAATTTTAGCAGATACTTTGAATTATCTTAAGAAAAAAAACATGCGTGTAATATATGGAGACACAGATGGACTTTATTTAGGATGCTCTAAATCAGTTGAAAATGATCCTGAATTTTCTAAATGTCTAGGAATAAGTAAAAATAATGATGAAAAAAACTGGATAACAAAACCTGAAGTTGCGTTGTCTGCTATAAAAGATTGCGATACAAAATGGCAGAAAGATTTAAATTACCCAGATTTTGAATTAGAACCCGAAACACATGATTGTATGATATTTGTTAAACATAAAAATTACTTAATTTTTGATGTAAAGGACGGTAAAATTGAGATGATTACAAAAGGAAATAACTTCAAGGGTTCGGATAAAGCAGATATTGCAAGGAAAGCTTTAAATGATATTATGATAAAAGTTTTAAAAGAAAATCATACTTGGGCTGATGAAGAAGAAGCAAGAAAAACATTAAAAGAAAGTATAGCTGAAAAAACAAAAGATGTTGTATCTAAAATAGATTTAACAAAAGTAGACTTGGATGATTTAACCCTTGTCCAATCTGTTCAACCAGCAAAAAGATACAAGCCCAATCAAAATGGATCTTCGTCTGTTTTTGGTAAACGCTCAGCCGCGCTTGAAAATCTTCTTGGTCATTCAATTAGAAGTCGTATTAAACTTAAATTTGTTGTAACAAAAAAACCTTTACCAGGAATTTCTAATCCATCTAAAAGTGGTGTAAAACCTATTGATTTTATGTACCCTATTGATTTTTTAAAAAGTAGAGATGAAATAGATTTGGATTGGTATAAAAAAATGATTGAAAATTATATTCAAGGAGCATTTGGTTTATCTGATTTAGCAGCAACAGAACAAACAGGTCTTGATGCTTGGATGTGACAATAATAATTTAGAAAAGAAGGAAAAGTATTTATTCAAATAAATTATTTAAAGTCGGGGGACCTTGTTATATTGGGGAGGTTTACTGTACCTGCTTTCCGCTAAGAGGCGCATTCCTCCTATCAATGCATCCCGTCCCCCACCTTTGTCAGTTTTTATAAAATTTATAGTAAAATTAATGTATTAAAATTAAAAAAAAAATTTGGTTTCGACAATAAAATGATTATCTAATTTTTTTAGATTCATTTTACTTATTTGTCGAAACGACATTCTATTTTGTTTAACCAAATAATGCGCTAAGACCTGCTGCAGCTTCTTCTTCAGAGACATCTTCTTTTTTCTTTTCTTTCTCTTTCTTTTCTTCTTTCTTCTCTTCAGTTTTTGCTCCAGTTGGTGCGGCTGGTGCAGCAGCAACAGGAACAGCAGCGGTTTTTATTGCTTCATCAATATTTACACCATCAAGCGATGCAACAAGTGCTTTTATTCTTCCTTCATCAGGTTTTACACCTGCCGCAGTAAGAACTTTTTTTACATGTTCCTCTGTAATTTTTTGTCCTGCAGAATGAAGAAGCATTGCGCTATATATGTATTCCATTTCTTCTTACCTCCTTATGTTGTTTTATTTTTTAACGCAAGCATATTAGCTTGAGCCTTTGAAAGTAAAAATTTAACAGTTTGTTTATTAGTAATCTTACACTCCATGGCAAGGTTAAATGAATTATTATATGCTTTCATAATAAGTGGTTTAATTGTTAATTTATTAGTCCAACCAGTTTCTATTGCTAGGTTGAATGAATTAGACGATGCTTGCTTTATTTTTCCTATAAATTCATCAATATTAATATCTAAAACATTAGGTTGGTATATACTTCCGTCTTCAAATACAGCATGAAGTGACATTCTTATTTCAATCGGAAAAATTTCAAGTCTTGTAAGCATAAGTGCAACATCAGCAGAAATTTTTTCTCCTGCTTTGACAAGAAGTTTATCAGATTTAATTACAACTTTACCCTCCTGAATAGCTGCTGGTATACCTACTTTTTGCAGTTCTCCAACAATTGGTCCAGGTTTAAAAGGCGTATCACCTGCTTTAATTTCAATATCATGACTTGAAGTTTCTCCACCTTTAGCTGGAGCCATAGTTCTAGTTGCTTTAATTTTTGCAAATAATTTAAAAGGATTTGCATCAGTTGCTATAATAGCAGATTGCCCAGTTATAGAATTTTTCAAACTGGATATTCCTTTTACTTTTTTTTCTGCTTCATCTAAAGCTTTTGAAATTAATGTATTTCTTGCAGATCTAATGGAACCAACTTCACGAAGGTTATTTCTCATTTTCTGCATCTGTGGAGCCGGAATACCTCCAACTTCTACAATTCCAACTACCTTTTTCTTTGTTATAAAATCGACAAGTTCCTTTATTTCCCCATGTTTCCATTCAGCAACGTGTGCATTCATAGAATATCACCTAGATAATTCTTCCAGGAGGCCCCATAGTTGTTTTAATATAAATTGAGCCAATGTTCATTCTTCCTCTTTCAAGTACGCTTTCTAATCTTTTTACTATTGCATCAATGTTTTCAGCTATTTGTTCCTTAGGCATATCAATATTTCCTGCAATTGTCTGAACTGTTTTACTTCCTTTTGAACGCACTCTTACAGAGTTACGCATATTTTTAGCCATCGTAGTTAAATCCGCATTAGGTGGTACAGGTTTTGGCATTTTACCTCTTGGACCAAGAACAGTACCAAGACTTTTACCAATAGTTGGCATAAGCGGTGCTTCAGCTATGAAAAAATCATGTTCATTTGCTATTTTTTTGAATTTCTTTTTATTTTTAGAAAGATCCTCAATTTCTTCAGGTTTAATTAAAAGATCAACAAGTTTTTTTGATTTAACAGCAAGTTCACCACTTGCAAAAAGAGCAATTCTTGCTTCAACACCTCTACCATGTGGAAGTATTACTTCTTGCTCAATACGATTTTTTGGATTATTTAAATCGATATTTTTTAGATTAATCACTAAATCAATATTTTGTTTGAATTTACGATTTAATTTCTTAGATTCCTCTAAGATTTTCTCAACTACATCTGTAGTTTTTTTATCTGTCATAGATACGCCTTGAGTGTTTTGTATGACATTTTCTCCATATAATAAAGAAAATGTAGGACTCGGAAATAACAACCCTATTTATAAAAGTTTGGTTAATTGAATCTTTAATCTTTTGTATAAAGTCTTTCAAGAACAAGCTCAAGTATTTCTTCAGGTCCTCTAATTTTTTTTAACTCTTTTTTAACAATAACTGGTGTTCCTTCAATATTTGTTTTTTTTACATCCTTATCAGTTATTAAAACAGCATGCCTTTCAGTTATTTTTGATATACTATTTACAACATGTGCCTTTTTAAGCAATTTTTTATTATATTCATCAACACATGTAAGCAATATTTTCTTTTTATCTTCACTTACAGCTTCAAAAGGACATCGCTCAAGAGGAATTACTCTATAACCTACTTGTTCTAAAATAGAAAATATTTCTCTTTGAAATTGTCTAAAACCTTCTGCTTCCAAAGGTAATGGTTTTATTTTTTCTTTTACAGAAGCTCCTTTTAATATATCTATAGGTAATGTAACATCTGTTCCAAGAATATCTTCGATTCTGAGAGCAACTTCTATAGTTGTGTTCATACCTTCTTCATACATTTGAACAGTTCTTCTAGAAACTCTTAAAGAACGAGCAAAAGAGCCTAGAGAAATATTTTGTTCCATTCTTAGTTTTTTTATTTTTTCTCTATCAAGGTTAATATAAAGACCACCTGGTGCAGCATACACCTCAAGAGGTAAACCTTTTAATAAATGAGTTTTTAGAGTCTCTGATGTTATTACTTGTATGCCAAATCTGTCATACGCTACATCATCTTTTAGTTTGTCAGTACCACTTCTTTCTCCAATAATTAATGGGCAACCCTTTAAAAGTATAGAAAGTGTTCTAAGTTCTCTTGAGACATCCTCTGGAATTGAATCAATGTTTGTTAAAACTTTAATTATTAGTAATGAATTATCTCTTCTTGCAACTAAATCAAAACTAGCTGGTCTTAAAGTATACAATGCGGATACATAAAAACCCGCTTTAAGAAGGGTCTTTCGGACTTCTTCCAATATCTCTGTTCGTTTCATCTATAGATAATGTTAAAACAAAATTTAATATATAATAATATCGGGAGTGAAACTATCTGGATAGGAATTGATGATACTGATTCTATTACGGGAGGATGTACAACTTACCTAGGTTGTATTATATTAAAAAAATTAATTGACGAAAATTTTAATATTATTGGTTATCCTAGATTGGTAAGGTTAAACCCTAATATTCCTTGGAAAACAAGAGGTAATGGAGCAGTATCAATGCAAGTTGGTATCGGTACAGGTAAAAAAACAAAAATTGGTGAAATTGACAACAAAGATATATTTTGTTATCAACATATCTGTGGAAATTACAATGAACTCGAAATTAAGGAAATTGTTGAAAAAAATGTAAATCAATATGCAAGATTAGAAGATAAAAACACAAATTCTGGATTTGTGCTGTTAAACAAGTCGCCTTCTTTTGAAATTTATGAAAAAGCAGTTAAAGATATTATTTACTTAAAGGAAATTATTAAAATTTTAAATGAATCTAAAGCATTTTACAAGGGTTATAAAAATAAAAGAGGGCTTATTGGAGCAACATCATCAATTGCATGGATTCCAAAAAAGGATAGAACCTATGAATTAATAGCGTATAGAAGAAAAATAAAATGGGGAAAAAAAAGATTAGTAGACGATTGCACAACAAAGAAAATGGATAAAAAAATTAGGACTTCTTTCGACAATTATGATTATGTAAATAAACACAATAGGCTTGTACCTAATTCTCCTTGTCCGATTTTATTTGGTATTAGAGGAGTAAATAAAAATGATTTAGTTAAAGCAAAATCCATTATTAAATCAGAAGAAATAGATAGTTGGATAATATTTGAGACTAATCAGGCAACAGATAATCATCTACGTAAATGTTTAATTAGTCAAATACAACCTTATCAGTCTGTAATAACAAAAGGTAGTATTTGTACATCACCTTATACAATTGAAGGCGGACATGTTTTTTTTAATTTAAAAGATCAATCAGGAAATATTGATTGTGCAGCGTATGAACCTACAAAACAATTTAGAAATGTTATAAGAAATTTAGTAAAAGGGGATATTGTTGAAGTTTTTGGTGGTGTGAGAGAAAAACCTTTGACAATAAATCTAGAAAAGATAAATATTAAAAGCCTTAAAAATAAAGTTATAAAAATTCAAAATCCTGTTTGTCCTATTTGTGGTAAGCATATGAAATCAAAGGGTAAAAATCAGGGTTATAAATGTATAAATTGTGGAATTAAAAGAAAAAAAGCATTATTTAAAAAAGTAAGTCGTGAAATTTCTCTAGGTTTTTATGAGGTACCTGTTTGCGCTAGAAGACATTTAAGTAAACCATTAAAACGATTTAAGAGTTAATCGTAATGCTTTTTAAGGAATTGTTGCTTCTTGTTTTTAAAAATTTGACATGCGGGTGTGGTGTAGTCTGGTATCACTTAAGCTTGCCAAGCTTATAACTCGGGTTCAAATCCCGGCACCCGCACTTATTATATACTTTATTTATAATCATAATATTATCAAACAAGTAAATTAGTCCATTCTTCAACCATTTTAGGATTTGCAACACCATTAACGCGGAAAGATGACATAATTTCAAATAAATCTACACTGACAACAAACAATTTAAAGATTTTTTTGTAGGTTGTTAACAATTTTTTTGCATCAATTAAATCTTTTGCCCATGCTAAAATCATAAAATCATAATTACCGTGTAAAAAAAATGTTGTTTTAAATCCATATTTTTTTTCGTTTTGTTTTATTAGGTTACTATCTATTGCTTTTTTAAGAAATTCTTTAGGATCTGCAGATAAATCTAGTTTAATTAAAAATATAAATTGTTTTTTATTTAGTAATTTTGAGTCAAATATAGCTGAATAACCCCAGATTTCTTGGTTTTTTTCCATGTTGCTTATTATTTTAGCCACAGTCTGTCTCGATAAATCTAATTTTTTTGCTATTTCAGATGCAGATGCTCTACCATTTTTTTGTAATTCTTTTAAAATTTTCATTTTATTGGTTTGTTCAATTTCATCCATAAAACAGATAATTAAAAATCAACTATATTAACAATGTGTTAAAAATTTTACATTCAAATATATATTTTAATAAATAAAGAGTTAATTTTTTTACAATTTGTCATATTTAATATTAACAATTAGTGCATTAAAACTAAATATTTTAACAGTCTGTTAAGTCTTTGGAATAAGTTTATATATTAAACAACTTTTTTGTTATTTATGGCAAAAAGCAGCATAAAACAAATAGAACAGGATAAAAAAAGGATACTAGAAGAACTTACAAAAAATGCTCATATGAGCGTTAAAGAAATTGCTGATAGACTGAATTTTTCACGTCAAAAAGTATGGAGGATTATAAAGAATCTTGAAGATGATAAAACAATATGGGGTTATACAGCAATTATTGATGACAACAAAATGGGGCAAAAAAGATTTAATATTCTTCTTAAAAAAGCACCTATTAAATTAGAAGATGACAAACTCGATATTGTAATTAATAGAGGATTAAGAGACATTGCAACAAAAAACGGAGTATATCTTGAAAGTACATATTTTTTTAATGGATTGTATGACGGTCAAATATCTGTTATTGCAGAAGATATAATAAAGGTTAAAAAATTTATAGCTGATATGCAAAATAAGTTGGGTCCTGACTATTTCAAAGAAATAGATATATTGGAAGTATTACTTCCCATTCAAATGAGGGGTTTTAATAATCCTAATATAAAACAATTAAAAGATTATTTTCCATCTAATTAATAACCAAATTATTTAAAATACAACAAATAGCTTTAATAATAAAAGAAATTTTGCGTAAATTTCTAATACCTTAGTAAACTACCTTTTTAAAAAGTTGGAATAATATAATGATAAAATTAGATTTACATATTCATTCACAGTATTCTGAAGATGGTATAGGTTCACCAAAAGAAATAATAAAAATTCTACAAAAAAGAGGACTACATGGCATGGCCATTACTGATCATAACAATGTAGAAGGAGGTTTACAAGCCAAAAAAGTTGCACCAAAAGACTTTGTAGTAATTCCAGGTGCAGAAATATCAACCAATAAAGGCCATATAATAGCTTTGGATATCAAAGAAAATATTAAAAAAAATCTATCTGTTGAAGAAACCGTTGATAATATTATTGATGTTGGTGGTATACCTACAGTGCCTCATCTTTTTAGAAGCATGTCAGGAATCAAAATAAGTAAACTAAAGGAAATAAATAAAAAAATACCTGCAATAGAAGTTTTTAATTCATGCAGTGATCTAATATCAAATCTAAAAACAATAAAAATTGCTAAAAAATTTAATTTAGGAGGAATAGGTGGATCTGACTCTCATATTCCAGAATATGCGGGATATGCCTATACAACAGTTAATTCAACTAATAATAATATTGATAATATTTTATCAGAAATAAATAAGAAAAAAACATGGGGCGAGGGAGATACCCTACCTTTAGATTATCGCACTCAAAGGATGATTAAATCAATTAAACAGTATTTTAATAGAGGTTTCAGACGGATTTAATTTTTTAATAAAAATCTTTAAACATAGTTAATTTATTCAACATTTTATGATTAAAAAAGAGTTTGTCAGTCAACTTGAAGAGAAAATAAAGAGCATTGACGATAGACTAAAAGCACTTGAGAAAGAACAAAGGATGATACGAGAAGATATTTTATCTGGTTCACCAAGTGAACGAATGAAACAAAGATTACTTCAAAATACTCAAAAAAGGCAGGAAGAATTAAAGAAAAAAATAGAAAATGACATTAATTTTGAAATTTAGAATCGTATACTCCTTCATCTATTGCTTTTTGAATTTCTTGTGGTTTTTTACCTTCAACGGTTATTCCAATTGAAATACAAGTTCCAATTATTTCCTTGGTCTTCATTTTTAAATCTTTACCAAGTAAAGCATCATATTTCATCTTAGCTATTTTTACTGCCTGATCAACTGTTATATTACCTATCTTATGTGATGATGGTGCTCCTGATCCTTTTTCAGCACCAATTTCTTTTAAAATTAAGGATGATGCAGGTGGTGTACCTACTTCTATATCAAATTTCTTTGTTTTCGGATCAACAATAACTTTTACAGGAACTTTCATTCCTTCAAATTGTTTTGTTTTTTCATTTATTGCGTTTATAATTTGCATTATGTTTACACCTAAAGGCCCAAGTGCTGGACCTAGTGGTGGGCCAGCTGAGGCTTTTCCACCATCAACAAGTGCTTTTACAGTATCTACCATAAAATCTACTTCTCCTTTTCTTCTTCTTTTTTATCTTCTTCTTTTCTTTTAATAACTCTAACTTGTTCACCACGAACAGTTATAGGTATTGGAACTACTGACTCAAAAAGTTCCACTGTTATTTCCTCTTTTGTATCATCAATATGAGTAACTTTCGCAGTTTCACCTCTAAAAGGCCCTGCAACCATTTCAACAACATCGCCTTCTGCAATTTTTGCAACAGCAGATGCAGGAATCAGAAAATGTTCTATCTGGTCAATTGGTATATCTCCATCAAGCATACTTCTTGCATATGAAACAGTTTTTATCATATCTTTGATGCGTTCAATATCATAACTTTCAACAAAAACATATCCTCTTAGTTCAGGTGTAACAAGAATTGATAGTATCTTTATTTTTGATTTTGATGCTCGGCTATTTATTAAATCAGCAGTATTTTGTTCTTTACCTACTTGGGATTTTATACTGAAAATTTTTGGTTTTTCTTCAATGGGTTCTTCAAAATTTGGATCTTGCATAATAAAACTCCTTTCTTAAAGTAATCCAAGCATCTCTGCTACCCAAGGGGCAACTTGTTTTGCTAATAGAAAAATTAAAAAACCAAGACCTCCGATTGCTAATATTCCTGCTCCGGTTATCTTTGATGTTTTTGCATATTCTTCATCTGTAGGTTTACGTGCCATTTTAAAAACTCGACCATACTTACCTTTACCGATTCTAGATTCTCTTTCTTCTATTTTATGTTGTAAATCCCAAGCCTTTTCCATAAAGGTTTTATTGCTGGGAACTTTCTTTTCACGTTTGAATAGTTTCAATTATAGACACCCCTAAAAGGCTAATTCGTCAAATAAATAGTTATATATAAAGGATTTGGCTATTTTAAGGAAAATATTAAAAATAATATAAAAAAAGAATAGACTCTGTTATTATTCAAAGTCTTTTTTTGGTTTTTTTCTTTAGGCTACAAAGTCAATACCGTACTCTTTATTTTCAAAGGATTTTATTAAGGGACCTAGAATCTGTTTGGATTTTACACCTGTAACAACAAGCATTGCTCTAATAGTTTTTTTAAGCGAAGGATCAATAGTTGTTCCCCATATTATGCGGGCATTTGGATCTATTCTTGAATATATTTCCTCAACCACTTTTTCTGCCTCACCGATTGTCATATCCTCTCCACCGATAACATTTACTAAAGCACCAGTTGCTGCTGAGATATCAACTTCCAGCAGTGGTGAATTTAGAGCTTCAATAACAGCATTCATTGCTTTATTTTCACCATCCGCTTCTCCTAAACCAATCATAGCAACACCACCACGTTTCATAACAGTTCTTAAATCAGCAAAATCTAAGTTAATTAGACCTGGCATAGTTATCATTTCAGTTATACCCTTAATAGACCTCATGAGAATCTCATCTGCTACTTTAAACGCGGCATTTAACGCAAGATTAGGAACAATCTCAAGGAGTTTATCATTTGGAATTACTATTACTGTGTCACAAACATCTCTTAAACGTTTAAGACCTTGCTCAGCATTTTCCATACGAATTATACCTTCGACACCAAATGGAAGTGTAACAACACCTATTGTTAATGCACCACTTTCTTTAGCAATTTGTGAAACTACTGGTGCTGAACCTGTACCTGTACCACCACCTAAACCACAGGTTATAAACACCATATCCGCTTTACCAATAACTTCACGAATATCGCTTTCACTTTCTTTTGCTGCTTCTTCACCAATCTGTGGAAGGGAACCGGCTCCAAGTCCTCTTGTTAGGTGTCGACCAATTAAAATTTTATTAGGTGAATTAGATAATAATAAATGTTGTGCATCTGTATTAATCGATATAAGTTCTGAACCCTTTATATT
>Ga0209536_100006586_pt1 | contig 17706 bp, 14 predicted proteins | sample DeeMarSeWOR28_12_FD_187461 | JGI IMG/M metagenome (GOLD analysis project Ga0209536, IMG submission 187461) | Marine sediment microbial communities from White Oak River estuary, North Carolina - WOR-2-8_12 (SPAdes) (version 2) | ecosystem: Environmental > Aquatic > Marine > Intertidal zone >... | reverse complement strand
GGTCCCACCATCTTCGAAGATGTCCACCCGGATATGCACGTTGCCCGGGTGGAAGCTTTCGGACCGGTGGCGAATCTGATGCGCGTCAGGGATCTGGATGAGGCTCTGGAGTGGATCAATACCAAAGACAATTACGGTCACTCCGCCTGTATTTTTACCCCGGATGGTGCAACCGCCCGCAGATTTATGAAGGAAGCCGATGTGGGCAACATCGGCATTAATGTGCCGGTACCCCAACCCTATGCCTTTTTCCCACTGGGTTCCAAAAATGAATCCGCTTTTGGAGTTGCCAAATCCCGAATCGATTCTATGCGATTATTTCTCGATCAAAAAACGGTTACCGAAAGGTGGTAGCAAAAATTTTTCATTAATCACGAGGCGTAAAGGAGGAAATAATGGGCACTGACAAACCTCAGATACGTAAGATTTATACCATCATAGAACAAACCCACTCAGAAGGAACGGTCCAACTGGACAAACCCACCTGTAAGGCCGCAGTTGCAGCCGTTTTTAATAATCCCTATGCCGGCAAATACCAGGAAGATCTCAGCCTGCTCTATCAATGGAGCGAACAGCTTGGCGAAATGTTGACACAAAAAGCCGTTGCCGCACTGGGAATCGAGCCGGCAAAAGTTCACAGTTACGGAAAAGGAGCCATTGCCGGCGGCAAAGGCGAACTGGAACACTGTGCGGCGCTGATGCACCCGGCGCTCGGCAAGCCCATGCGCGACAATGTCGGCGGGGGCAAAGCGTTGATTCCGTCCGCCAAAAAACTGGGATTTCCCGGTGTGACGCTGGACGTGCCGCTGCATTTCAAGGATGCCGCCTTTGTGCGGTCTCACTTTGATGCCATGGAAGTCCGGTTGCCGGATGCGCCGCGGGATGATGAACTGGTATTGATTGTCGCGGTTACCGATTCCGGTAGACCGGTGGCACGGGTGGGCGGTCTAAAGCTTGAGGAAGTAAAGGGGGAAGACGGCCTGCGGTAGATGCTGTCGCAAAAATGCATTAAAAACAGTGATCTAAAGTTAAGGAATTCTGTCTTTTTTTATAAAAGGTGGAGCAAAGCGACACTTTAACTTTAGACACTTCAAACTTTAGTTCACTTTAGTCACTTAACGGTGTGGTGAGTTACAATGAAATCCAATATGATTTCGATCCATTTCACCATAAATGGAGAACAAAAGAAGCTGGATATCCCGGCGGGAATGACGGCCCTTGAACTCATCAGAGATCGGCTCGAGCTGAAGGGAACCAAAGAAGGCTGCGGCATCGGCGAGTGCGGAGCCTGCACCATTATCGTCGATGGTCGAGCCGTCAACGCTTGCCTGATGTTTGCCGCACAGTTGGACGGCCGGGAAATTTCTACTGTTGAAAGCCTGGATCAAGCTGGGCAGCTTCACCCGATTCAAGCAGCGTTTGCCAAACAGCATGCGGTTCAGTGCGGATTCTGTACGCCGGGGCTATTAATGAGCACCCGTGCCCTGCTGACAGAGCAATCGAATCCAGAGCGCAGTGAAATTGTCAAAGCGATTTCTGGCAACCTCTGCCGGTGCACCGGCTATCATAGTATCATTGCGGCCATAGAGGATGCCGCCAAACGGCAGCCGAAAGAGGACAAGTGAATAGAAGTGGTTTCAAAATCCCATCTAAGGCCCAATGGCTGCGTTGCAGGCCTCCGGTAAATGCTCACATACCCAGGTATGCTGCGCTTTCCCGATCGGCCTGACGCCTTGCCCTTGAACCTGATCTGAGGTTTTGAAACCACTTCTATAACAGGAGCGTAAGGCGGATGTTTAATGTAGCGTATATAAGGCCGGATAACCTGGACGAAGCGCTTAATTTTTTAGATGCCAAGGGGGCCGAATCTAAAATTCTGGCCGGCGGCACCGATATCATGGTCGACCTGCGATCCGGCTCGCTTAACACCCGGTATCTTCTCGATGTGAGCCGCTTGGATGATTTAAGAAAAATTGAAGTCCTTGACGGCAAATTATCCATCGGCGCCGCTGTGACCATTGCCGAATTATGGGAATCTGAAACCATTGCCGTTTCGGCTCCGGCCCTCAGAAGGGCGGCGGATAAATTCGCAAGCAAGCAAATCCGCAATGTGGCCACCATCGGTGGCAATGTCGCCCATTGTTCTCCCTGTGGCGATACCATTCCGCCGCTGTTGATTCATCAAGCCCAGGCGGTGGTGGCGAACCCGCAGGGGCAGCGCAATGTGACCATTGAGGAAATGGCCAGTGGGCCCTATCATTGCAGTTTGCGTCCGAATGAGCTCATTACCCATTTTATTTTAGAACCCAAACCACCGGAAGTTGATTTTGCTGATTTTCAGAAAATCGGAAGACGGCAGGAACTGGCGATTGCAAGGATGAGTATGGCCACCATGGCTTTCAAAGATAATGACCATTCGATTTCCTTTTTACGATTTGCCTTGGGGTCCTGTACGCCCACGCCCCATCGATTTTATGAGATTGAAGATTTTCTGATGGGTAAAGTACCCACTGAAGACGTTCTGTGGCAGGCTGGGAAAATGCTGGCTGAAAAAATGTTGGATATCACCGGTCGAAGACCATCGGCGATCTATAAGGAACCGGCGATCCAGGGTTTGTTTATGCGAATGATGAGCCCACTGATTCAGTAATGATGAAAGCAAAGTACAAAATCATCGGACAAAATATTCCGAAAATCGGTTTGAAAAAGCGATTACGGGGAGAGCCGATTTTCAGCGCCGATCTGGAGCTCGACAACGCGCTTATCCTGAGGGTTTTGAGGAGCACCCAGTCACATGCCGATATCCAGCGAATTGACTATGAAAAGGCACTTCGGATCAGCGGCGTTGTGGGTGTGTTTACGGCCGAAGATATTCCCGGTAAAAATTTGACGGGTATCATCAACAAAGATCAACCGTTGTTGGCGACCGGCAAAGTGCGCAGTGTCGGCGAACCGGTTGCCCTTGTTGCGGCTGAAACCCAAGCGGCTGCCGAGAGTGCCTTAAAGACGATCGAGGTGACCTATGAAACACTGCCCGCGGTGTTTCATCCCACAGAGGCCATGGCGCCCGGAGCGACGAAAATCCACGAAAAGGGCAATTTGCTTTTCAGCCGCAAGATAAAGAAAGGTGATGTCGACAAAGCCTTCAGGGACTGTGCGGCGATTGTCGAAAAGACCTACCAAACAACCTATGTCGAGCACAGCTATCTGGAGCCGGATGCCGGAGCGGGGTATGTGGACTATGACCATACGCTCGTCATATTCGCTTCGACCCAAAATCCCCATTACGACCATAAAGAACTGGTCGGTTTGCTGGGGCTTGAAGATGAGCAGGTGCGAATCATTCAGGCCGCCACCGGCGGCGGTTTTGGCTCCAAACTCGATATGAACGTGCAGGGCTTTATCGGTCTGGCCCTTTATCATCTGAAAAGACCGGTACGAATGGTATACAGCCGGGAAGAAGCTTACCAGGCTACGGCGAAACGCCATCCCCTTGAAATGGCACTTAAAACAGGCGCTGACAGCCAGGGCAGGCTTTTGGCGATGAGCGCCACCATTACCTGTGATACCGGCGCTTATGCCTCTTATGGTATTGCCGTGACGTCACGGGCGGCGGTACATGCGACCGGGCCCTATGAAATCGAAACCGTGGCGGTTGAGAGCCGCTGCGTCTACACGAATAATCCTTTTGCCGGGGCCATGCGGGGGTTCGGTACCCCGCAGATCGCCCTTGCCCACGAATCCCAGATGGATCTTCTGGCACAGGAACTCGGCCTGGACCCTTTAGAAATACGGCAGATGAATGCGTTAAAGCCGGGTTCCAAAACAGGAACCGGCCAGGAGCTGACGGCCAGTGTCGGGATCGGCAAATGTCTGGATGAGGTCCGACCCTACTTTGAGAAAGCTAAGGCAGAATGGCAGTTGCAGCCCATCGGCCCTTATCAAAAAAGAGGGGTCGGTATCGGGTGCATGTGGTATGGCATCGGCAACACCGGCGTGCAAAATCCGTCGACCGCCAGAATCACCATGGATCGGAATGGCAACGTTACCCTGTTTACGGGTTGTGCGGATATCGGTCAGGGGTCCACCACCGTCCTCGCTCAGATTGTGGCCGAGGTTCTGGGATTGACTCCCGATTCCATCCGTCTGGTTGTGGCCGACACCAAATGTACCACCAACGCCGGCGCCACATCCGCCAGTCGCCAGACGTATATTTCCGGAAATGCGGCCAAAGGGGCTGCTGAAAAGCTGGCCGATGTTTTGCTGACCGAGGCGGTTAACAAACTTAAAGCACCCAAAACGTCCTTGCAGCTGGATTCTGGTTTTGTCCGGGTGTTCGACAACCCCGATAAGAAGATCGGATTTTCATGGCTGGCCCGGCGCATCCGCGAAAAGGGCCTTCCGCTGACCTGGACCGGGTTTTTCGATCCGGAGACCGTGCCGCTGGATCCTGAGACGGGCCAGGGCGTGCCCTATGCCACCTATGCCTTTGCGTGCCAGCTGGCGATGCTCACTGTGGACACTCTGACCGGAGAGGTAAGAGTGGAAAAAATAGTGGCCGCCCATGATGTCGGCAAGGCCATTCATCCGGAAAATGTCAAAGGCCAGATATGCGGCGGCGTGGCCATGGGAATGGGCTTTGCTCTCATGGAAGAGTTTGTTCCCGGCCAAACCCTTTCGTTTAAAGATTATCTGATCCCCACCTGTGCGGACATGCCGGAGATCATTCCCATCATCGTCGAGTCACCGGAGCCCAGCGGGCCGTTTGGCGCCAAAGGCGTTGGCGAACCCGCTCTAATACCCACGGCCCCGGCGATCATAAATGCCTTGGCGGACGCGCTGGGCGAACGAATTTATCAATTGCCGGCCAATTTGGAACGCGTTCTAGCGGCCAGCATCAAAGCCGGCCATTTTGGTCCCAAGGAGGTAAAAAATGTCTAAAGTCCTTTTAAAAAATATTGGAATCATTGTCAGTGGCGATATTGCAAATCCGATTTTAAAAGGCAATGCCATTTTAATCGAGGACGGCAAGATAAAGCAGAGCGGTGCGGAAGGCGACCTCGATGCCGCCGGCGCCAAAATGATTATTGACTGTGATGGTGCCACTGTCACCCCTGGATTGTTCGATTCGCACTGCCATGTTGTTTTAGGAGATTACACGCCCCGGCAAAAACAAACCGGATTTTTAGAAAGTGAGGTGCACGGAGGCGTGACGACCTTTATCTCTGCCGGGGAAGTTCACCTGCCGGGGCGCCCCAAGGACCCGGTCGGCACCAAAGCACTGGCGATTTTAGCAGCGAAATCGTTTGCCAACTTCAGGCCGGGCGGCGGCAAGGTTGTCGGCGGCGCGGTGATTCTGGAAAAAGGGCTTGTCAAGGCAGATTTTGAGGAACTGGCAAAAGAAGGCGTCCGGACCGTCGGTGAAATCGGGCTGGGAACCATCAAGAATCCCGAAGATGCAGCTCCCATGGTGCAATGGGCAAAAGAATGCGGCATGACCGTGATGATGCATACCGGCGGCACCTCCATTCCCGGCAGCAGCACCGTGACCGCCGAAATGGTCATTCAGGCAAATCCCGATATCGCGTCGCATATTAATGGCGGGCCGACGGCGGTGGCCATGGATGAAGTCAAACGTCTGGTGACGGAAACCGATCTGGCGCTGGAATTTGTTCATTGCGGAAATCCGAAGGTGGCAGTGGAAGCGGCCAATTTTTGCGTGGAACAAAATGCGCTGGGCCGCATGATCATCGGAAACGATGCGCCTTCCGGTACGGGGGTGGTTCCGCTGGGCGTGCTGCGGGTCATCAGCCACCTGGCCAGCCTGACGGCCATCAAACCCGAAGAGGCCATTTGCATGGCCACCGGCAATACGGCCCGCGTTCACAAACTGCCGCGGGGAGTGATCGCTGAAGGAAAAGACGCCGACCTGGTCATTATGGATGCGCCCATGGGCTCGGTTGGCGAAGATGCGCTTTCCGCCATTAAAGCCGGCGATGTGCCCGCCGTGGCCATGGTGCTGGTTGATGGTGAAATTGTAGTGGCCAAGAGCCGCAATACGCCGCCGCCGGTGAGGAAGCCAAGGATCGTCTAAGCTGGGATGGTGGTATTCGAAAAGTAAAGCTTCTAAAGTTCGCTTTTAAGTATGTGTGCCGGAGTACTGGAGTACTGGAGTAATGGAGCACTGGAGTATTGGAAAAGATCTTCGGCGCATCGCATTGAAATCTCACAGTACTCCAATGCGCCATTGCTCCAACACTTCAGTTAATTAAATCGTACAATGAATGTTGGCCAAACACTGTTGGAAAGAGGCTATGGATATTGACAAGGAAAAATGCATCGGCTGCGGGTATTGCGTGCGCGACTGCCCGGTGGAAGCTGTTAAAATGGTCAAGAAAAAGGCGGTGATCAATGACCACTGGTGCACGCATTGCGGCGTGTGCCTGCGGGTGTGCGAAAGTGATGCGGTGATGGACACTGAAGGCATGCCGCCGGGCGCTATCGAATGCGATGCCTGCCCGATCAAATGCTGGATTCAGCCCGGGTTCGTCGGCGCCTGCCAGCGCTACCGCAACGAAGCGGGCAAATTGCTGCGGCTCACGCGGCTGCACACATACGCCGATGTAAAAGATCTCGTCGGCCCCCAGCCCGGGGCCAATATCCGCAAGCCCCTGATCACGGCCATCGGCGCCGGGACCACCTATCCGGACTGCAAACCGGCGCCTCATATCGTGCAGGCCAAAAGGCGCGGTGTTGATGTCGTCACCGTCGTGACGGAAGTTCCGTTGAGCTACAGCTCCATCATCGTTAAAATCGATACGGATGTCTCCATCGGACAAGAGGGGGATCGAATCTTTGTGGGCAAAAGAGAAGTCGGCATGGTGGAGACCGAACAGTACGGTTCCAAGATGCTGCATATCGGCGGCGTCAATCGTCTGACCGGAAAAAACGGTTTTGTGATCGCCAGAACCATCTCCGAAATCGCCAATCGCAAACGGGTCAAACTCAAAATCGAAAACGGCAGCCGGCTTGAAGTTCAGGTGGGCCATGCCCCCGTCATTGACGGTAACGAAGTGGCCAAGATGCGCGTGGGCTGCGGCAGCGCCACCATGGGGCTGTTTGCACCGCTGCTGATAGCGGCCGCCGATGAAGTCATTATCATTGATTCCCATATCACCGGTCAGATGAGCCGTCATGTCGCCGGGGTCTATGCCGGCGCCAAACCCACCGGCATCCGGCTGAAGTTTAGCGAAAGCACCCCGGGCCGCTACTTCGGCGATCACGGCAGCGGCTGGGGGGGCACATCTATTGCCAACCCGGTTGATGTGATCAGCACGGTTGATATGAAAATTGCGCGCAGCGGCATGACGATATTGATTACGGAGACCACCGGCCAAAACGGTGCCATGTTTAAAATCGGCAGAGGGGGTCGCCTCAAAGAAATCCCCCTTTCGAACAAAGCCAGGGCCGCCCTGCAAGCCATCAATGACAGTTGCGAACCTTCCCGGGTGTCGGCAATTTATACCGCCGGCGCCGGCGGCAGCGCGCGAGCCGGCGCGACCAAATATCCGATTAAATTAACCCGAGCGGTGCATGCCGGCAAGGTGCAGTTGACCGTGGGCGGATCGCCCGGATTTGTCTTCCCAGGCGGAGGGATTTCTTTTATGGTGGATGTCGAGCGCGTCAAAACCGGTGCTTTTTACTGGACACCGACTCCGGCCACCATCTGTCCGCTTGAGTACACCATGAAGCTTAAAGACTATAAAGACATGGGCGGGCACGTTGAAGCCATGAAGCCACTTAAAGTCAAAAAGCCCGGATCGAAATGACCGATGTCCTATGAACAATCCATAACGCGGCTGGATGAAGAAACCATTTTAGCCGAATGCGGTCCGATGCGACTGTCAATCCGTGCCTGGCAAAACAGCCGACCACAAATAACCCTGTGCCGGCAGGCCGCGCAAGCATCATTTGCATATCTGAAAGGGGTCGCAAAACACAAGACCGTGCTGGGCAATGTTGCCGGAAACATCAAGGCGTTGCCGCAAAACGATTTGGCGCAGCGGATGATTGAAAGTGTCCGGGCCATCGGTGATATCGATTTAACGCCCATGGCTGCCGTAGCCGGCACGATTGCGGATGCCGTGGCCGACTGGCTTTTCGGCCGCAGGCTAACCAAGGTCGTGGTGGACAACGGCGGCGATATCGCCATACGGCTGGCAGCGGGTCAAACAGCAACCGTTGGCATTCGCCCTCAAATAAACCGCCTGGACATATCCCATATCGCCCGGCTGGACGACTGCCGATCATCCTGGGGCGTGACCACCAGCGGTCTGGGCGGCAGAAGTTTTACCCGGGGGATTGCATCGGCCGTTACGGTCATTGCTGAAAATGCCTCGATTGCGGACGCCGCCGCCACGTCGATTGCCAATGCCTGCATAGTGGAAGATAGCAGCATCATTCAGCTCCCGGCAGAACAGCTGGATCCCAACACGGATCTTCAAGGGGTGAATGTCACCGTTGACGTGGGCGAGTTGAGCTCCGGCAAGAAGGTTCAGGCGGTGAAAATGGCCCTGTCAAAAGCAGACGCCCTCTGCCGACAGGAACGCATTGCCGGCGCTTTGATTGCCCTGGAAGATGTTTTGGGGATTACCGAAAGTATCAAGGAAATTGTTGCACCATCTAACTAGGAACTCGCGGAAGCTTGCGGAGTTCCTTGCTCTGGAAAGGAGGGTTTAAAAATGAAGGTTACTAAATTCATGTTCGTTTTACTAACGGTTCTGCTCGTGCCGGCGTTAGGCGTTACACCGGCGGTTTGGGCTGCTGATAGCATTAAGGTCGGCGAAGTCCAGACATATAGCAAATTAGCCAGTTTTACCCATCCATATCGCAATGGCTGGCAACTGGCCCTGGAAGAGATCAACAATGCCGGTGGCGTGATGGGCAAAAAAATCGAAGTCATTTCCCGCGATGATCAGGGCAAACCCGGTGAGGCTGTAAAGGTTGCCGAAGAGCTCGTTAACAAAGATAAGGTTGCTTTGCTCATGGGTTCCTTTTTTTCCAACGTGGGGTTGGCTGTAACCGATTTTGCTGGGCGCAACAAAGTGCTTTATATTGCCGCCGAACCGCTGTCCGATGCGTTGGTGTGGGCCAAAGGCAATCGCTATACCTTCCGCCTGCGCCCCTCCACCTATATGCAGGCAGCCATGCTGGCGGTCGATGCGGCTAAAAATCCTGCCAAACGCTGGGCGACCATTGCGCCGAATTATGCCTATGGTAAGGACGCGGTGGCATCCTTTAAAAAGGTGCTGAAGGCCAAGCGTCCCGACGTTGAATTTGTGGCCGAGCAATGGCCGGCCTTATTCAAAATAAATGCGGGCGCTGAAATTCAGGCACTGGCAGATGCCAAGCCTGAAGCCGTATATAATGTAACATTCGGCAGCGATTTAGCCAAATTTGTGCGCGAAGGTGAATTGAGGGGCTTCTTCAAAAACGTTTTTATGGTAAGCCTGCTCAGCGGCGAACCCGAATATCTAGATCCCCTGAAGGAAGAGGCCCCGGAGGGCTGGCTGGTAACCGGTTATCCCTGGTATGATATCAAGACACCGGCCCACACCAAATTTGTGGCAGCCTATCAAAAGAAATTCAATGATTACCCGCGCACCGGTTCGGTGGTGGGCTATAACACCATGTATTCGGTCTACCATCTGCTAAAAAAGGCCGGGACGACCGACACCGAAAAAATGGTTGATACCATGGAAGGTTTAACCTTTGAATCGATCGTCGGCCCGGTTTCATACCGCAAAATTGACCACCAGTCCACCATGGGCGCCTATGTGGGTTACACCGCGCTAAAAGACGGCAAAGGTGTCATGGTCGACTGGAAATACGCAGACGGAATAGATTACCTTCCCAGTGACACGGAAGTCATGAAACTGCGACCGCAATAACCCGGTCACGTATATTATTGCCGGTTGAGTTATGCGTCGAATATCAATTTAAACTGAAACTTATCGACAAGCCCGGTGTGTTAGTTGTTCGTTGTCCGGGGTTAATTAAAGCGTCGACCCTGACAACGGACACCTGACCCCTGGCAACGGACTTAGAGTACCGTTACAGTTTAGTGTTTAAAAACGCATTCCGCAAACTTGCGGCAAGACATCTTAGGAAATCAAAATTGGGCTTCTACCTTGTACAGTTTTTGACCGGATTATCCGATGCATCTGCCCTGTTTCTGGTGGCCTGCGGTTTATCTCTGATTTTTGGTGTTTCGCGGATTGTGAACCTGGCCCATGGTTCATTCTACATGGTCGGCGCTTACTTGGCTTATTATCTGATCGATTTTTTGCCCCATGGAAGCTTTTCCTTTTGGGCGGGTATCTTGCTGGCGGCTCTGATTGTCGGTTTGGTCGGTGTTGTCCTGGAAGTGTTTTTGTTGAGGCGACTGTATAGCGTGCCAGAGCTATTTATTCTCTTTGCCACCTTCGGTGTTGTTTTAATGATTCAGGATCTGTCCCGCTGGCTATTCGGCGCCGAAGATATCCTCGGCCAGCAGGCACCAGGCCTGGAGGGCAGTGTTGATATCATGGGCACTTTACTGCCGCAGTACGACATCGCCCTCATTGTTATTGCCCCGCTGGTGCTTGTCGGGCTCTGGTTATTGTTGAATCGTACCCGCTGGGGGATTTTAGTACGCGCAGCGACTGAAGACCGAGAAATGTCAGACGCTTTGGGGGTTAACCAGACCTGGCTGTTTACCGGCGTATTTTTTCTGGGATCCTGTCTGGCCGGGCTTGGCGGCGCTGTTCAGTTGCCCAAAGGTGGCGCCAACCTCCTGATGGATTTAAATATGATTGCGGCCGCCTTTGTCATTGTGGTGGTCGGCGGAATGGGCAGTATACCGGGTGCCTATTTAGCTTCTGTGATCATTGGTGAGCTCAATTCATTCGGTGTCTTGGTCTTTCCACAAAGCACCCTGGTCTTAATGTTTCTGGCTATGGCGGTGGTGCTGATTATTCGCCCCCATGGCCTTTTCGGTAAAGCCGAAGTTGAAGAACATGGCGCAGCGGAGGCAGCAGAATCTGCTCTGAAACCGGCATCCAAGAAATTAAAACTTCTGGGTCTGGCCCTTCTCATCTTTGTTTTTGTGATGCCGACATTTGTAGGTGCATTTCAACTGGTTCTGATGACCGAGATTGCGCTGTTTGCGTTAGTGAGCATGAGTCTGTATTTTATGATGGCAGGCGGTATGGTGTCATTCGGACATGCGGCGTTTTTCGGTGGCGGAGCATACACAGCGGCCCTGATGGTACACTATGTGCGGTCCCCCATGGAACTGGCCATCCTTTTAGCGCCTTTATTTGTGGGACTTTTGGCGCTCATCATCGGATGGTTTTGTGTGCGGCTATCCGGTGTGTATTTTGCCATCCTTACACTGGCGTTTGCGCAAATCTGTTGGTCTGTTGTATTTCAATGGGGGGAATTCACCGGCGGTGATGATGGAATTTTAACGATCTGGCCTTCGAATTGGGCCAGTGAAAAGATTGTATTTTATTATCTGACCATGGTGCTATGCATCGGTGGAATCCTTCTGCTGCGCTATTTCATATTTACGCCTTTTGGCTATACCATGCGCGCCTGCCGCGATTCGGCACTCAGGGTAGATTCCATCGGAATTAACCTGCGTCGCCATCAATGGTTGGCCTTTTCCCTGGCAGGTGTTTTCGCCGGGCTTGCCGGTGGAATCTATGTCTTTTCAAAGGGCAGTGTTTTCCCGGATGAAATGGCAATCCCGCGCTCCTTTGAGTTTTTATTTATGGTCATATTAGGCGGTGTTGATACCCTGTTCGGACCGGTTGCCGGTTCGGCTGCCTATACCTGGCTGCATGATAAAATCGCGCGGTTTGATTTTTGGCAGTTGGTCCTCGGCGGCATCTTTATTTTTCTGGTAGTGGCCTTTCCCCTGGGGATCGCCGGCTCCATTCATAAACGATTGGGCAGGTATTTTGAAGATGGCAGCAATATTAGAAGTACATAACCTTTATAAGGCCTTTGGCGGCGTCAAAGCCGTGATTGATGTGAATTTTAATCTGCAAGGCGGGCAGCTGCTGGCCATGATCGGGCCTAACGGGGCCGGAAAATCGACCTGTTTCAATCTCATTAACGGGCAGCTGCGGCCTGATCACGGAAAAATTGTTATTCTGGGGGAAAAAGTTAACGGCCGTAAACCCAGAGACGTCTGGAAGCTGGGCGTCGGTCGCACCTTTCAGATTACCGCTACCTTTGCGTCCATGTCGGTACTGGAAAATGTCCAGATGACCTTTCTTTCTTATCACAAGCGCACAAAATCCCTTTTAAAAAAAGTCAGTCGGCTTTATGTGGACGAATCCATGGCATTGCTCAAATTATTGGGCATTGACAATCAGGCCGACCGTGCCTGCGGTGTCCTGGCCTATGGCGATCTCAAACGCGTGGAGTTGGCCGTGGCGCTGGCCAATAAGCCGAAACTCTTGCTGATGGATGAACCCACCGCCGGCATGGGTCCGACCGAGGCCCAAAACCTGATGGAATTAACAACAGAGATTGTTCACACGCAAAATATCGGGGTGCTCTTCACAGAACACGATATGGATGTGGTCTTTAATCATGCCGACCGCATCATCGTCTTAAATCGCGGAGAACTGGTAGCCGAGGGTTTACCGGAAGAAGTTCAAGCGAATGAAAACGTTAAAGAGATCTATCTGGGGCGCGGGGAAACTGCCGCTGCGTCAAGAGAACAATCTGCCATTACCGATGCCTGAAAATTCGAACATGCACACAGACACCCAAGAAATCATGTTAAAGGTTGAATCCCTCAATACCTTTTACGGCAAGGCTCAAATTCTATTTGACATGACCCTTGAGGTCAGACACGGAGAAGTCAATGTATTGCTGGGCCGCAATGGTGCCGGCAAAACGACAACATTCAAATCCATAATGGGCATCGTTTCTCCTCGCAGTGGAATGATCACCTATAAAGGGCAGGCCATCCAGAGTCTGCCACCGTTTAAAACCTGTGCCCTGGGTCTGGGATATGTGCCGGAGGATCGGCGGATTTTCTCAAAGCTGACGATTCTGGAAAATTTTGAAGTGGGCAAACAGCCTCCGCGTGAAGGACTTGAACCCTGGACACCTGAGCGCCTATTTGAGCTGTTTCCGAATTTAGGGGAAAGACGCAACCAGGCCGGCGGTACGCTCAGCGGCGGTGAGCAGCAGATGTTAACCATCGCCCGCACCCTGATGGGAAACCCTGAAATGATCATTTTGGATGAACCCTCGGAGGGATTGGCGCCGGTCATTGTCGAACAGCTGGCGCAAACGATTCAACGGCTGAAGTCCGAAGGGGTTTCCATCTTGCTGGCCGAACAGAACCTGAATTTTGCCAGATACGTCTGCGACCGCGCCTATATCCTCTATCAGGGCAGTGTGTGTCATGAAAGTGCCATTGATAGCCTCGCCCAGGAGGCATATGAGAAGTACTGTGCGCTTTAGTTCGGAAGACAGAAAACAGAGGGCAGAAGACCGAGAACAGATGACAGACTAAAAAGTTCAGAGGGAAGGGCTCATAATTCAGGTTGACGTTTAAAATCTAGGCAGGATCTTACGATTTAGAAAAATTTGCTATTCAATCCAAAATCCGCAATCCGTTTATTCACCCAGATAGGCTTCGCGGACCATTTCGTTTTTCTCGAGGTTTACGCAGGAATCGCTGAGCACGACCGAACCCGATTGGAGCACATAACCGCGGCTGGCGACCTGCAGTGCCAACCGGGCGTTTTGTTCGACCAGCAAAATAGTGGTTCCGGCAGCGTGCAGCTGGCGAATGGTATCAAAGATGTCGTCGACCAGCACCGGTGCCAATCCCATGGACGGTTCGTCAAGCAGCAGTACGATCGGGTTGGTCATGAGTGCGCGGCCCATGGCCAGCATCTGCTGCTCGCCGCCGCTGAGGGTGCCGGCCACCTGCTTGCCGCGTTCTTTGAGCCGCGGGAAAAGTCCCAGCACGCGTTCCAGGTTCTCTTTGTTCTTTTGGCTGTCCTTGCTGATGAAGGCGCCCATGTCCAGATTTTCCATCACCGTCAGCGTGCCGAAAATACGGCGGCCCTCGGGGACCTGGACCACGCCCTTCTCGACGATTTTATGGGGCCGCAGTTTGGTGAGATCCTCATTATTCAAGCGGATTGACCCTTTGCGGGGCTTTAACAGACCGCTGGTGGTTTTGAGCATGGTACTTTTGCCTGCACCGTTGGCACCGATGATGGTCACAATCTCACCTTCTTCGACGCTGACCGATACGTCTCTGAGCGCATGGATTTGACCGTAATAGGTGTGGATTCCCTCAACTTCAAGCATTGCCATGGCAGACTTCCTCCTGATTTCTCATCTAAGCGGCGGCCTCTGCAGCGCTCGCTCCGGTTCCTAAATACGCCTCGATCACTTTCGGGTTCTTTTGGATTTCCGCCGGTGTGCCCTCTGCGATTTTTTCACCGTAGTCCAAAACGGTGACGGTCTCGGAAATGCCCATGACGACCTTCATCTGGTGTTCGATTAAAATGATGGTGATGCCGAGCTCATCCCGCAGGTGCTGAATAAAGTCCATCATCGCCTGGGTTTCGCTGGGGTTCATACCGGCGGCGGGTTCATCGAGCAACAAAATTTTTGGATCGGTGGCCAGGGCGCGGGCAATTTCCAGGCGCCGCTGTTCGCCGTAGGGCAAATTCTTGGCCAGCAGCTCGCCTTTGCCGCCCAGATTGACAAAGCGCAGCAGGCGGCTGCTTTCTTCATCGGCCTTCTGCTCCTCTTTGCGGGTGCCGGGCGTTCCGATGACGATCCCCAGAAAGCGCGCTTTAAGGTGGCTATGCAGCCCGATCAGAATGTTTTCCATCGCCGTCAGGGCCGGAAACAATCGAATATTCTGATAGGTCCGTGCAATCCCCAGGCGCACAATCTGGTCGGGCAGCAATCCCACCAGCGCGTGGCCCATCAGGTCGATTTCCCCGACCTCGGGTTTGTAAAAACCCGTGATGCAATTGAACAGGGTGGTTTTGCCGGCCCCGTTGGGCCCGATGACACTGTGGATGCTGCTTTCTTTGACCGCCAGATCCAGATTGTCGATGGCAACCAGACCGCCAAATTGTTTGGTGAGTCTTTTTGTTGTCAATATTGCCATGCTTTCCTCCTAACCGCTTGCCGGGGCGGCTTCGGCTGCCTCCGCCTCATTTTCGTCTTCTTCGATGTGCAGCTCGCGCCGCCGCTTGACATCCGGCCACAACCCTTCGGGTTTCAACAGCATCATGGCCACCAGCGCGGCACCGTATACCAGCAACCGGAACTCGGCAAATTCCCGCAGCAGCTCGGGCAAACCGACCAGAGCAAAGGCCCCCACAATGACGCCGGGGATGCTGCCCATGCCGCCGACGATGATCAGACAGATAATGTTGATGGAAACGATGACGTTGAAGCTATGGGGATAGACCGAGCCGATTTTGGTGGCAAAAATGGCGCCGCTCAGAGCCGAAAAACCGGCGCCGGTGGCGAAGGCCATCAGTTTGGTGGCCACCAGGTTGATGCCCATGGCCTGCGCCACGTCCTCATCCTCGCGCACCGCCATCCAGGCTCTGCCCAGGCGGGAGTCCCGCAGGCGCCAGGATATAAATCCGACCAGCAGACAGCCGGCCAGAATCAAATAATAGACTTGCTGCGGCGTGGTAAAGGTATACCCGGCCACACTGATATTGGGAATCTGGCCGATACCCTGGGCGCCGCCGATCCACGGGCGCAACCAGTCGGACAGAACCAGGATCCGAATAATTTCACCAAACCCCAGGGTGGCAATTGCCAGATAATCGCCGCGCATTTTGAGCACCGGCACCCCCAGCAGCACACCGGACAAAATGCCCGCGGCGAGTACAAAGGGCAGGGCACTCCAGAATCCCATACTAAAGAATCCCAGTTCAGGCGATGTCAGAATGGCGACCACGTAAGAGCCCACGGCGAAAAAGGCCACGTAGCCCAAATCCAGCAACCCGGCAAAACCCACCACGATGTTGAGGCCCAGACCCAGAAGCACGTAAAGACCCACAATGGTCAAGACCTCACTGAGAAACAACCCCAGGATTTTCGGCAAAACCAGTAGGATCAACGCCATAACCAGCATGCTGGCGAGTTTTAGCGTGCGCTGCTGCCCGGCGGGCAGCCCCCCCATCCTGGTTTTAACGGTGCCGCCTTTGCTCTGCCACAAATAAACCAGTAGTGCGACCAAAACAAACAAGCCCACGGCCCCTTTGAGAGCCAGACCGTTGGCTGCGAACAGAAACAGGTTGATCTTGGCCAGCGGGCCCCACAGCGAGATGACCGGCCGCAGCATGTCCTGCAGCATGCCGGCCATGATCACAGTGCTGGATGCCGTGATGAGCATTTTGCGAACTAAAGCCGGGGCCTGGTAGAGCAGGCCGGCAAAAAGACCGCTCAGGGCGCCGCTGAACAGCAGCAGGGGGATGCCGAGCTTGGGGCCGTAATAAAAGGTCAATATCTGATACAGCACCGGTGAGGCGTTGATAAACATCATTCGCAGGTTGATGAGCTTGCCGATAATAACCAGCAGGGCAATGCCGGCCGCCGTCATCACGCCGGTGAGGATGGCCGTGCCGAAGACCAATGCGGTCTGGTCCCGCTCTGCCTTTTTTGCTGCCAGGTAGGATAGAAATACCGCGTTGAGCAGCAGCAGGATGTTGCCCATGGTAACGATTTGGTAAATAATATCGCGCTTGTTAAAGGCCTCGACCATGCCGATCAGCGCAAGCATCACCGCAACCAAGGCACCGACCAGCCCGATGTTGAATGCATTCCGCCAGGGAGATTGATCCTGATTCATTTTGCCAAAAACATCCTTTCTGACTTCACAAGAGTTGACTAAGCTTTTTTAACGGCCAGTCGTTCGCCGAGAATTCCGGTCGGGCGGAAAATCAGCACCATCACCAGCATCGTAAAGGCAATCGCGTCCTTGAGCTGATAGGGCGCCACGATACCCAGACCATCAAGAAACAGGCTGGGGCCGACGGATTCAACCAGCCCCAGGAAGATGCCGCCCAGCATCGCGCCCGGGATGTTGCCGATGCCGCCCAGAACCGCGGCGGTAAAGGCCTTGATGCCGGGGATGAAGCCCATGAAAAAATGCACCTGCTTGAACATAATGGCATACAGCACCCCGGCCGCACCGGCGGCGGCGCCCCCGACCACAAAGGTCATGGAGATCATTTTGTCCACGTCGATTCCCATCAGGGCAGAGGCTTCCTTGTCCTCGGAAACGGAGCGGATGGCCTTGCCGATGCGGCTTTTCATGACAAAGGAGTACAGAGCGAACATCAGCACGACGGCGGCCACGATGACGACGGCCTGAAATTTGAGAATGCGGATGCCGGCGATAATCCAATGGCCTTCCAGTATGGCGATATCCGGGTAAGCCTGGAAGCTGGAACCGTAAAGCCCCCGAAACAGGTACTGCAGAAAAAAGGAAGCCCCGATGGCGGTGATCAGCGGGATCAGCCGCGGTGCGCCTCTGAGGGGCCGGTAGGCAATCCGTTCCAGAAAAAAGGCAATCGTGACGGATACGGCCATGGCCACGATGAAGATGACCCCCAGACAGAGAATGGGCTGGGCATCCAGAAA
>Ga0209536_100006585_pt1 | contig 17707 bp, 14 predicted proteins | sample DeeMarSeWOR28_12_FD_187461 | JGI IMG/M metagenome (GOLD analysis project Ga0209536, IMG submission 187461) | Marine sediment microbial communities from White Oak River estuary, North Carolina - WOR-2-8_12 (SPAdes) (version 2) | ecosystem: Environmental > Aquatic > Marine > Intertidal zone >... | reverse complement strand
CAGCATGTTCATGGATCAACTGGGCCTGGCGCTGTTTGAATTCTTCTGTTTGTTCAACAGCGTATCCACCGGCATTTTTATCTTCTGTTGCTCCTTCCACCTCAATAAATTTTCCACCCAGGCTTTTTACTTCTTCTTTTACAGCTGACCGTACGTCAAATACTTCAACCACCGCTCCCAGCTTGCGTGAAGTAGCTATTGACTGAAGCCCGGCTACACCAGCTCCTAGCACAAGTATTCTGGCAGGTTTGATCGTTCCTGCAGCAGTCATGAACATGGGAAAAAATCTTGGAAGCTCAGAAGCAGCATTGAGTACAGCCTTATAACCTGCTATTGTAGCCATGTTTGACAGGACATCCATTGATTGTGCCCTGGTGATACGTGGTATAAGGTCAAGACTGAATGAAGTAATATGGTTGTCCCGCAAAATGGTTGTCACCTCTTTATTTGACAAAGGATTAATAGTACTGATAAGGATTTTACCTTTCCCGATCATCTTTAGTGTACCTTCTTTCGGAGCATTGACACTTACTATGATATCCGATTTTTTGATTACCTCATCTCTGCCGGAAATTACGGCACCTGAATCTATATACATCTTGTCAGTGACAAAGGCATGCAAACCGGCATTCTTTTCTATCATCACTTTCAGTCTTAGCCTTCTAAGATGTTCCAGATGCTCAGGCAAAATGGCCACACGGTTGTCCGCTTCAATTTCTTTTAAAACACCAATTCTCATTTGAAGAGTTTAGTTATCAATGAAAACACCTATATACTGTAATACAATAATATGGGTATTATGTTTAAAATCAGGTTATAAAAATCTTCTAAGATATTTATTTCTAATACAATATAAATGAGCAGTATTTTATTATATAAATTGTATATTTTCATAATGTTGTTACATCTCAGCATATGAAGATAGTATTAATGTCGATCGGCACCAGGGGGGATATTGAACCTTTTCTGGCTATTGAGGACATACTGCAAGGGAGGGGACATGAGGTAATATGTGCTTTTCCTGGTCAGTGCAGAGACCTTGTCGAAAATCGCAATTTGGAATTTTTCTCTTGAGGAAGAAAGTTTATTAAATTGCTGGATAGTGATGCAGGAAAGGACGCTCTTGGTGGAAGTAGTTCCGGATTAAGAAAACTAGTCGCTTATATAAAACTGGCTTCCAGGCAATCGGAAATCAATGAGGAACTCATCACCAAGCGGTATGAACTGGTGAAGCAGGTTGATCCCGACAGAATTGTATATAATGGGAATACCATAAGGGCATATTGCTATTTTTTCATACATTCAACAAACGATTTTGTTTCATTTATAATTTCGAAACATTCAGAGTTTTCTATTTTCGTTTTTGTTTCGGCTCTTGGCTGATGCCCATCTTCGATAATTACTCTTCCTTCTGGTTTTACCAATCTGGCTAATTCAGATAATAGCTCTTTTGGGTCCTCTATCATGTGAAACATATCAAGAGCATAAATTACATCAGCTGTTTCATCAGGAAGGCTAGTATCATAACCATTAGCAAGAACAGCTTTCGCGTTCAATAACGAATGTTTTTTTATTCTCTCATTAGCCTTCTTAATTGCCAAAGGATGAATGTCAATAGCAATTACTTCACCAGTTTCTCCTACTATTCTTGATGCACTCTGAATATATCTTGCAGGACCGCATCCATAATCTATAACTGTTTGTCCACGTTCAAGATTCAGGTTTTTTATATTCTTTTCTGCATAGTTTGTGAAGAAATCCCTTAATTTCATTATTGCTGTCATTCCTATGAATGCCAGGTTTGGGATTACCTCTCTACCTGTTCCTAATAATAGACCTTGTATCTTGTTACTTTTCTTCACTTTTTTCGAATTTTAAACGCTCCATGCTTGACTTGTTGGTAACGGTCAGCTATACACATCGTGCGTGATTTCGAGGCGATTTCCTGTAAACATGCAAAAAAGTTTATTTGGAAAACTGAGGGTTAAATTTGCACTGTCTCCCGCATCGTGTATATAGCATGTTATCGGTTGGATTTCATATACCATCCTATTTTTTCTTCCTTATTCTAATATTCATTGCTGATGGTGTAGTACCACTAAAATCGATAACTTCTCCTTCATATGTAAAAAATAGTCCCGGTTTATATTCCATGCATCGATTCTCTCCAGCATACAAGTATCCATTTCTGATTGTAACCGAAAAGTCACCGATCGGTTGGCCATTTCTTAAAAGCTCATAGTCGCCTACAAACTCGGACCAATCAGCTTTATCGGGCCCGGGAGGATCGGATGGACAATCATTAAAATCCTTTATATTGAAATAGTGGTTACTCGAGCGTCGATCAACAAGCATCATTGATCCGTGTTTTCCATGATAATCGGGTAAGAACCGGACCTCGGAGAAATTGCCGTAAAGACCCACAAGCTCGCCTTCATGGTCATAGAAGGTAAGCGGATAGAACGTATTCTGCCCTATTTGAATACCCACAACATTATTTTCATACTTGATGACATAACCGTTCTCATCTCCATAACGGCCGATCACAGACTGAACTCTAGGTTCTTCCGGCTCAAGCATCGTCAGACATAAATCATCTGTTGATTCGATGGGTGTATCTCCACATTTCCCGACAATAGTTTGCTTAACCGTATTTCGTAATGCCCAGATCGAACTCTCATCTCCTATATTGGTAAGAAGTACCACACCCAGTTTTTTCTCAGGAAACATCAACATAATGCTTGTAAAACCATACCCGCCGCCAGCGTGGTAAATGCCATATGAATCACTCACCGGTTCACGAATCAGACCAAGACAGTATCCAAAGCGTTGGCGAGAATGAGGAAACTGAATGGTATGCATTTGTTCCATGAGGTCTGAACGCAGTATTCTTCGGCCGTTCACAACACCTTTATTTAAATGAAATTGTATGTATTCTTTCATATCGTGCAGGTTAGAATATAGTCCTCCAGCCGGTATCATAGGAATTCGAGCAGGGGAATCGTTTTTACCTGCATAGCCAGGTGCTCGGTTAGATTCACTTTCAATCAAATCCATATCGAATGAACTGCTGACCATACCAATCCGATCGAGCACGTTCTCTTTCATTAACACTGAATATGGTTTACCATAACTTATCTGAAGGATATATCCGGCCAGATCGATACCCAAATTGGAATAATAATAGCGGTAGCCCACTGGGTATTTCAGCCATGTGTTTGAGATACTTTTAATATGCTGGGTAAAATCAAAACGATCATCATAATTATTACCAAAGGGTGCTTCATGTGTAAAACCGGCCCAATGCGACAGAAGGTGGCGTAGTGTTATTTCACTTTCCGGATGTTCGTCATAAAGACTATTGACCATAAAATCGGGGAGATATTCCTTAATTGGTGTATCCAGGTTGACCAATCCGTCCTGCACCGCAAACAGAACCCCTAAAGCGGTGAAACTTTTTGTCATAGACTGTATGCTGAACAAAGTATACTCATCAACTGACTTAGAATTAGTTCCCCCTAAACATCCGTAAGCTTTTTCCCAAAGGCTATACTGTTCGTCCACTACAGCCAGTACGGCATTACAACCGGATTCATCAGGTAACATTACAGGCAGTTCATTCCTGATATTTGTTATAATTGATTCAGTCAAAGGTTGTTTTACCTGTCCAAAAATAGTAGCATTAGAGACGGCAAACATCAAGAGCAGGGATAAGCAATAAAACGGATTCAACTTTGAATCCGTATTCTGAAATCGTAATTGTTTCATTTTTTATACCCTAACGAATAATATACTGTATACACCGTACTATTAACAGGACATATTAACGCAAATTTATATAAGATTCTTCAGTTCTCAAACTAAAATGCTTTGTGCGTATGACCTGTCAAACTAGGGCTAAAAGTTTTGGTTTTCCATTTACTCCAATCATATTTTTCCCGATTTTCTTTTTTCTTTATAAAATCATACCGATAACGGATGGCAGTATGACCAGTAAAGGATTGCGGGCGATTTTTTATCAATGTGCACGAAAAGTTGAAGCTGACTTCAATCCTTCACATACCTCTTAAATCCTTATTGACTATACCGTGTTAGGCTGAGTTTTTTTGTTCTTTTTATAATTAGAAAAGCTTCTTTGTTTTTACTTTTTTCTTCTTCGATATCATAGTCATTTTGTAAGCCTAACCAAAATTTTGGAGAATTTCCAAAATATCGACTTAGCCTAAGTGCCGTATCGGCAGTAATTCTTCTTTTTCCTTTCAATATCTGTGATATTCTGGTTTGCGGGATATCCAGATCTTTTGCCAATTTATAAGCTGATATTTCCAGAGGAATTAAGAATTCTTTAAGCAATTAATAAATCCAAAGGGCTTGATTTATTTTGCGAGTATGGATGGTTAACCTTTTTAAATATCTCAGTTGTTTTAACACTTCCATGTCCAAGAAGCACTTGTATCTATCTAAGATCTGTGCGAGATTCCAATAAATGAGTAGCATAACTGTTCCTGAGCGTGTGAAGAGTTACTGTTTTATTTATTCCCGCATTTATGACAGCTCTCTTGAGTATTACCTGACTGCCTTCGACCCTTCGGCAGGCTCATGGCAAGTCATTCGGCGGATTCTCCAACACATTTTCTCATTCTTCAAAAATGGAGGAATTGCCTCACCCTTCGGGTTCGGCGGATCCTCCTAATCAGAGCTGCAAATGAAAGCCGGGATGGCTGCGCCATCCGCAATCCAAAAGACTCACAAAAAAACAAAAACGAGCTTTGTTTTTTTGCTCGCTTTTGTCTTGATATTTCGGCTTTCATTTGCTCGTGAACCCGGAGGAACTCGAATCCCCAACCTCCTGATCCGTAGTCAGGTGCTCTATCCAATTAAGCTACGGGTCCATTATTTATCGAGTGCAAATATAATTATTATGTTGGTAATTAGCTAAATCTTTCATGGCCTGTTTTATTGATATGGATGCTGAATAATTTGTAACTTGCAACGCTTAAAAATAATCCATAATGAAAAAAGCTCTTAAAATTATTTTAAGGATTGCAGGAATAATAATACTTGTGTTATTGCTTGCAGCAATTATTATACCGTCCCTTTTCAAAAAGCAGATTAAAGAGAAAGTGGTAGATATGGCCAATGAAAAGGTGAATGCTGAACTGGCAATTGGTGATTTCGGAATAACCCTGTTCCGGAATTTTCCCAATCTGACATTCATGTTAAAAGATGTAAGCGTTACCGGTATCGATAAATTCAAGGATGACACCCTGGCCGGACTGAAATCGTTTAACCTTGTTTTTGATATCAGCTCACTACTCTCAAAATCGGGATACAGGATAAGAGCAATTGAAATTGACAGGCCGGTCGCAAATGCTGTAATCCTTGAGGATGGAACGGCAAATTATGATATAATGCCTCCAGGTGAGGTGCCTCAGGAAGAAATATCGGAGGAAAAAAGCGGTGAGGAAAAGGAAAGTAAACTGGCCCTGCGGCTTAATAAATTTGAAATAAAGGATGCGCACATATCATATACCGACCTTTCATCAGGAATGGAGGCATGTATTAATGACCTTGATCTGTTGCTCAGGGGCAACATGTCTGCAAGCAATACCGATCTATTGCTTGAAGTGGATATTGCCGCTCTTGATTTTATACTCGATGGCATAAAAATGGTCAATGAGGCAGAATTGCATGCCGGTTTCGATGTGGCGGCGGACCTCGAAAACAAGAAATTTATCCTGGGCGAGAATAATATCTTAATGAATGCTCTTGAGCTTATATTTTCAGGATCTCTGGAAAAGGACGGAGAAGATATCATTACCGACATAAAAATCGGGACGGGAAACACTGAATTCAAATCAGTTCTGTCAATGGTGCCAGCCATATATATGAAGGGATTCGAGGGTCTTGATGCAGGGGGCAGTTTTAATATTGAAGGACTTGTTAACGGACGTTACAGTGTAGCTGACAGCCTCCTACCGTATGTGAATCTTACGCTTAATGTAAACAATGGAAGTTTAAAATATCCCGACCTGCCTGGAAGCATCAATAATATTAATATAAAAACCAGGGTTGATGTGGATGGTACTGAACCTGACAGGACAGTACTTAACTTGGAGCAGTTTCATTTTGAACTTGAGGGAAATCCTTTTGATCTGAAAATGAGGGTAAGCACTCCTGTAAGCGATCCGGAAGTTAAGGTGGATTTTAAAGGGAAGATCGATTTTGAAGCACTGGCAGATGCAGTACCGGTCGATATGAATGAATTGAAGGGTATTTTTGATATTGCCCTGGGACTGGAAGGGCGCATGTCGATGATTGAGAATCAAAATTATGACAGTTTTAAAGCTTCCGGATCCATGAATCTTACTGGATTTAAAATGGTTATGGAGGATTTACCACCAATAGGTATAGAAGTTGCAGATTTTATTTTTACCCCACGTTATGCTGCTCTGGAACGGTTCAGGATGGATCTGGCCGGTAATATTATTAACCTGTCGGGCCGTATTGAGAATTACCTTCCGTTTGTCTTCAAAGATGAGACAGTGAAAGGCACACTTGATCTTTATTCTGAATACATTGATCTTGATACAATAATTTCGTATTTGCCTGCTGATACAGTAAAGGTTAAGGAAGACACGATCGCCCTAACAACCATTCATCTGCCGGAGAACATTGATTTTGAGTTTGTTTCAGTCATTGACAGGTTTAAGTTCAATCCGCTTCAGGCAACAGATATAAGAGGTAATATTTTGCTGAAAGAAGGGGTGTTAATAATCCGGGAAACCGGTTTACAATCGCTTGGAGGGAAAGTTGTGGTTAATGCACAATATGATTCACGCGATACAATAAATCCGTCACTGGATGCTGATCTGACAATATCAGGTATTGGCATCAGGGAATCGTTTAATACCTTCAATACTGTTAGGATGCTTGCATCTGTTGCGGAGGGGATGGATGGCAGTGTATCTATGAATTTCAACTTCTCATCCCTCATCGGGAAAGGTATGATGCCGGTTGTGGAATCTATTAACGGAGGTGGAAGGATGAGGTCTGAAGAGGTACAACTTGTGAGCTCACCTATTTACGAGGCTTTTACCAGCGTCCTGCAGATCGGCGAAAGTTACAGCAATACATTTAAGGATCTTGATGCAAACTTCGAGGTGAAAGATGGGAGAGTATATTTAAAACCATTCGATACCAGCCTGGGAGATCTGCAGGTTAATATCAGTGGTGATCATGGTATCGATCAGACTATCAATTATCTTTTGAAGCTTGAAATACCTGCTACAAAACTGCCCCCTGGTATGACTGCAGTATTGACGGGAATGGCGGCCAGGGCTGCATTAATGGGCATCGAATATTATCAGCCTGAAGTAATCAGGATGAATGTACATATTGATGGAACAATTAAAGATCCTAAAGTAAAACCTGCACTGGGTCAAAGCGACGGCAGTACGATTACGGAAACAATAAAGGAAGCAGCAAAGGATATTGTTGAAGAAAAAGTTACGGAAGTGAAAGATCAGGTGTCTGACGAAGCACGAGAGCAGGCTGATAAAATACTTGCTGAGGCACAGGAAAAGGCGGATATGATAAAAGAAGAAGCAGCAAAGGCAGCACAGAAGGTTAGAGATGAAGGAGAAAAAAGTGCTCAAAAACTTATTGATGAGGCAGCTGATAAAGGAACCATAGCAAGGATGGCAGCGGAAAGGGCAGCAAAAAAGCTTCGAGAAGAGGCAGATGAAAATGCTGCAAAGCTTGAAGAAGAAGCTCAGAAGCAGGCTGATAAAATAATGGAGGAAGCAAGGGTAAGGGCTGACTCACTGATTAATAAATAAAAGGCTCCACAATCGTCACTAAGATGCCCCGAAAAAGGGCATTTTTTTTTTAAGAAGGAACAAAAAAAGCTGTCTGAGACAGCTTGTACAAATATATAATATCACTAAAGTCCTAATATTTCCTTTCCCTGATTTTAGCTTTCTTGCCTGTACGCTCCCGGAAATAAAATATCCTTGCCCTGCGAACTTTACCGCGCTTGTTAAGATCGATTTTTTCAATAAAAGGTGATCCGATGGGGAATATTCTTTCAACACCTATATTGCCTGACATCTTGCGTACTGTAAAAGTCTGTGTGTGCTTAGATCCTTTTATCTGTAATACAGTACCCCTGAATTGCTGTATTCTTTCCTTATTTCCTTCTTTGATCTTATAGTGTACTGTAATAGTATCACCCGCCTTAAAATCGGGGTAATTATTGCTTACAGCATATTCTTTTTCAACAACGTTCATCAAGTTCATAACACTAATATTTTGAGGTCGCAAATATATAACAAGTTTTCTTAATAATAAAGAACGCAGACATAATTTATTAACAGTTAAACAATAAAAGATGAAAGGGTTTGGAATAATGGAAGGATGGAGTAATAGAATAATGGAATAATGGTAGCTGTTACTAAATACATTATCTGTTAAAAGTTAAGGCGCAAAATCTTGCGCCTTTTCTTTATAAACTTCATAAGCTACTTCTGCCTGAATTTATCACCGGTAGTTTTAACTATTGTCTCATACCATTCCTTACTATATCCTGGTTGGGAAAGTTCAGGGGTAACATACTTATAGCCTTCAGGTACTTCTCTCTTTGCTTTTATATTACCATCCATATACCTGGTGAATAGAAAAGCATAGAAATCCTTCCACTGCGATACAGTGCTGTTACCAGCCTTCACTGAATAATCAGTGATATATTTAACAGCAAGTGAAGGATCTGTGTTAAAAATTTCCGTGGCAATCTTGTCTACTGTTGCTGTTTCTTCCACATACCCAATCTCCAGTTCCCGTTGTTTGTTTTTAATATCATCTTCCATGGGCATTCTCCTGTTATATGCAAAGTTCGATACCTGGTTAAATACCCAGAAAGCAGCATCATCACTGAAGGTCATCATGTCACCGTTTCCCTGTTCGAATGAATGAGGTATTGCCTGCATACCACAGTACATTGGAGAGTACACGGTATAATATGTATCATCTACCCCGAACCAGAATATTCCGCCAACAGGATCCGGCAGCCAGTTACGGCTCTGTGTGACAAATGAAAAACCTGTTTGCTGGGTTGAGGTTGCTCTTTCATTAAAGTATGTTTCTCCGTCAATTTCCCATGTCATGGGTCTCCATCTTACCGTACTAGCGAAAGGCCCGGCACCTATATCTTTTGACATATCCATAGGGGTGTCCTGGTAATAATCCCTCATCAGTTCCATCACATCGTGAACACTCAATTTCTGATCCGGTTTGATCCATAATGGCATACGTTCACTAAGGTCCTGGCCCATTGCATAATCAAGATATTTATCCATGTTATCATTTACCCTGTTGAACATAGCCCACACCCGAGCATCGCAGAAACGGGCTCCACCAAAATCAACAGGAGCATAAGTATCGCTGAAGCTGAAATCTTTGTCCTTCCCATCGAACCAGCCTTTTTCCCTTGCAAGATCAATCACGTCATGAGCATATACAGTTTCAATCGCTGGATCAAATATCTTCTCAAGTTCCCCGGATGTTATTGATTTCTTACCATCGGCAAGAGGAAATGCAGTTATCCTGGCCTGATTGGCATGGCCCGAGATATAACCATCAGGAATTCTCCTTGCAACCCATACAGCACCTTTCTTGCTGGGGCCTTTCCCTATAAGTTCCATAATCCAGACTTCGTTCTTATCAGCTATAGAGAATGATTCACCAGAACTGCAATAACCAAATTCCTCAACAAGCTCAGACATTGTTTTTATTGCCTCACGTGCATTCTTTGCCCTCTGGAGAGTAATATATATAAGGCTGCCATAATCAATAATACCTTCTCCCCTGAGTTCCCTTCTTCCCCCGTATGTTGTTTCTCCGATAGCAAGCTGATGATTATTCATATTGCCAACCACGTTGTAGGTATGTGCTGCCTGGGGGATAGTACCGAGAAATTTACCAGTGTCCCATTCATAAACTTCGAGTATTGAACCTGGTTCCCAGTCTCTTTCCGGCCAGTAATACAATTCACCATAAAGTACATGTGAGTCGGCCGAATATGTTATCATAGTCGAACCATCCTTGCTGGCTCCTTTTGTGATGAGAAAATTTGTGCAGGCATTAGCGATAGGAAGAGCTATACCTGCCATCAGTAAAACTATAAGTACAAATAAACCTGTTTTTTTCATATCATACAATTTTTATATTATATTAAAGTATTATATATCAACTGGTTATGAGAGTATTATCTTTAGCTAACAATATTTAAAATATGGCCAAAGGTAGTGAAAAAATTTTCTTATTTTTGATCCTTAAAATAAAAGGAATGCCTGATGAAACCTAGTTTATTAGTATTAGCAGCCGGTATGGGCACCCGGTACGGAGGCGACAAACAACTTGATAAAGTTGGCCCTGCCGGACAGACAATTATTGATTATTCAATTTATGATGCTGCAAGAGCTGGATTCGGTAAAATCATTTTCGTGATCAGGAGGGATATTGAAGAACAATTTAAAACTTCATTTATGAAGCCTCTTCAGGGGAATGTGCATATCGACTACGTTTTCCAGGAGATGGATAATCTGCCAGGCGATTTTAAACCATCACCTGATAGAACCAAACCGTGGGGTACCAGTCATGCAATACTGGTTGCCAGGGATAAAATAAAGGAACCTTTTGGTGTTATCAATTCAGATGATTATTATGGAGTTAATTCGTTTAAAACACTGCATGACTTCCTGGTTAATGATAGGGATGATAAAAATTATTGCATAGTTGGTTACAAAATGGGTAACACCCTTTCAGACCATGGCCACGTGAACCGGGGTGTATGCAGGATTAATGATAATAATAACCTGGTTAATATTGTTGAGACGCGCAAAATAGAGAAAAGGCCTGATGGAATTTTTGCTCCGGCTGAGAGAGGAATGGAAGTTGAATTCACCGGGGACGAAATAGTCTCAATGAACCTCTTTGGTTTCAAACCAACATGCTTCAGTTATCTGGAAGAAGAGTTTATTAATTTTATCAAAAGAAGCGCTGGTGACATTAATGCAGAACTGGATATACCCACATCATTGGATGTCTATGTAAAACAAGGGGAGATTAGCATAAAGGTACTAATGACAGAAGAGAGGTGGTTTGGTGTTACTTACCGTGAAGACAGGCCCTTCGTTGTTAGTAGCCTTCAGGATATGGTTGATAATGGTGTCTATCCGGAGAAACTCTGGTAATTCAGGGTAACTGGTTAACCAGGTACTGGGTACCCGCTTTCGCTGATCCCTGCTTTCGCAGGGACATGGGCTACAGCGGGCGATGCTGGGTGTTCGTTTCTGGTTTCTCGTTGCTCGTTCCTCGTTCCTTGTTACAGGTTAAATCATCAATAATCATTCATAAATAATACTTTATACTCGTCTTACCAGTAAAAGTCCAGGTTTAAAACCGATTCATTATCCCTGTTATCTTTTACATTCAGCTCAAGTGTATGTTTACCTCCCTGCCTGATATAGTAAGGATCTGGTTCAAATGTCAGAAGGGAATTTTTGGGATCCCATTCAAACAGTGCCCATTTGCCATCTATCAAAGCAACATATTCACTTATCCCACTGAATTCATCAGATATTTGTATTCTGAGTTTTGAGTTTTTACCAAGCGTGGCACCATTAGCAAATCTTATCGGTTGGATTAAAGGTGGAATCGTATCAATGCTTATGGCGTAAATACCCAGAGTCCTTACTGATTCTTCTATAAAACCAACTGCCCATTCACCACCGGCATAAGAGACTGATTCCTTTTCATCTTCATCAATATATACCAGGCATAACTTATCTTTTAGTGATTCATCTATTTCAATGTTGGGTTGAATTGCAATTTCGAAGTATTTGTGTACGGGAGTATATTTATCATGAACAAAATGAAGATCAGAATAAAAGTTATTATTGTCAGCCGGAGCTTTTTTCAGATTGAAAAAAACTGAATCATAAAAACAGTTTGTCGGGAAGGATAGCCTTATATCATGATGCCTGATTTCATTTTTCTGTCCATACGGCATTAATATTCCCTGATTCTCAACCGGCTCAACTGAATCTGGCTTAACCGATCTAACGAAGAAATTTACCGTTGAGCAGTTATTATTGAAGTCTGATACACTGATTTCAATTTCATGTAGTTCCTGGTCATTAAATTCTATAATACCATTATTTATTGCGTGATTATAGATGCTCAGTTTATTATTTGGTTCCAGGAAAGTTTTTTGAATGTAGAAATTGTTCCTGATATGTTCCTCATAATCAATATGACTGTTAATATACCTTGTTTCAGAAAACGCAAACTCGTCGATTGAATGACTGTAAATAAGTTTATCATCAACCCTGAGGTTTATCATCTTCACACCACATTTATTCCAGCTGTTATTTAGGAAATCATAGGTATCTATTCCAAAGCCTACTGCACCATAGACCAGTACAGGAATGTTTTTAACAGTCGTATATTTACCATTATATCCACTTACGTCAAGTTTATGCTTCTCTTTTCTGCCGTTAACTTTTGACAATGATTTCACAGGGTATACCACAACAGACCGTATTACGGGTTTTATATTATCTTCAATATCATAGAATTGTACGGGATCAAGTGGGTTTTCTACTGATGATCTCCTTACCTCAAAATGCAGGTGTGGTCCCATGGAACTACCGCTGTTGCCTGAATAGCCTATAATGTCACCTTCCCTGACAGCAAATTTCCCTGGGTCCGGGAACAAATTGACCGAAAAGCTTTGTCTTGCATACTGATTTTCCTTAACATACATTTCAATTTCAGGTCTGAACTTGCTGAGATGGCCATACACGGTTGATAGTCCATTCTTGTGTCTGATATATAATGCTTTTCCGAAACCTGTCGGGCTAACTACTATACGATAAACATAGCCGTCTGTTGCAGTATAGACTCTCTTCCCGGTAACACCATCGGTTTTGAAATCTACCCCGGAATGAAAATGGTCTGCTCTGGGCTCTCCAAAATTGGCTGATAATACAAGCGGTATGTCCAGTGGTGAACTTAATGTGCCTGTTTTATCAGGTCCTTCAGGAATTAATAACAGAAAGAGTGCTAAAAAAAGTTTCTGTATCATTTTAGGGTTCTATATTCGAACTTTAATAATAGCTGCAAATCTATTATACTCAAGTATTATGCCAAAGGATTGTACGTATTTTTTTTGTAAATCCAGAGAACAATGTTAATTTTGTATTAAATAATTTCTTATGACCGAGCGTGAAGTTGAAGAGCTTAAAATGCTTAGAAGTAAAGTGGAGGAATTGCTGGGCAGGTATGGGAAATCACAGAGTGAGCTGGTAACTGTCAGGTCAGAGAAAGAAGGGCTCGTGAAGGAGCTGAGCGAGAAAGAAGAGGAACTTGTTAAATTAGAAGAAAAATATAGTAAATTGCAATTATCCGGTGCAATCAAGGGAGATGAAGAAAGTACCCGGCTTGCACGAAAAAGGATAAATAAGTTAGTGCGGGAAATAGACAGATGTATTGCTCTTTTAAATAATATATAAACAATGGATGATAAACTTTCCATAAGGGTAAACGTGGCGGACAGGTATTATCCATTGAAAATAGGAAGGGATGAGGAGGAAAAGATAAGGAAGGCTGCGCGGATGATCAACGAAAAAGTTCTGCAGTATAAGCAGAAATATGTTGATAAGGATATACAGGATTTTCTGGCGATGGCAGCTCTTCAATACGTGATACAACTCCTCGATGTCAACAGGAAAGTTGATGATGAAGATGTATCACTTAGCATAAAAGAAATTTCAGACAGGATAGATGCTGTGCTGATGACAGAAGAGTAAGAAAGCGTTCTTTAATATATAGATAAAAGTATTTGCCCGCATTGTTTCTTCATTCGTTTTTGAAACTCAACACTTTAAAAATTGGAGTTAAGCTTAATGTGATCAGGGCAGGCCTCACTTACAGTTCGCTGTGAGTTCCGGGAAACCGGGACAGTGGAAGTTCGACCCATATTAGCAATTCCATCCATGACATATGGGGTTTTTTTAAAGTTGAAGAAACTCTGCGGGTTTTAATTTAAATTAACTTAATATGGTAGAATTTATACTAACAAGAATAACACTTGGAGTAACAGATTTGCTTGTGTGTGTGGGTGTTTTCATTGCTGGATCAGTGTTATCCTTCTTTATATGGCAGCTTGCACTTAGAAGAAGAAGAAATAAAATCGTTGCCGAGGCGGAAAATGAAGCTGAAGTACTTAAAAAGGAAAAAATACTTCAGGCAAAAGAAAAATTCTTTCAGCTTAAATCTGAGCATGAAAAGTATATAGGTGAGAAGAACAGTAAGATAGCCCAGGCAGAAAACAGGATCAAGCAAAAAGAATCATCACTCTCTCAGAAACTTGAAGAAACACAAAGAAAAAAGAATGAGCTTGACGCTATCAGAGAAAACCTGAATAATCAGCTCGAAATCGTTGAAAAGCGTGGCGAAGAACTCAATAAACTGCATAAACAGCAGGTTGAACAACTTGAAGCCATATCCAGCCTTTCTGCGGCTGAAGCCAAGAACCAGTTAATTGAATCTTTGAAAGAAGAAGCAAGAACTGAAGCCATGTCCTATATAAACGAGATAATGGATGAGGCCAGGATGACAGCCAACAAGGAGGCTAAACGAATTGTTATGATGACCATACAACGAGTGGCCACAGAGGCAGCAATCGAGAATGCTGTTACCGTGTTCCACATCGAATCAGATGAAATAAAAGGCAGGATTATAGGCAGGGAAGGACGTAATATTAGAGCCCTCGAAGCTGCTACCGGCGTAGAGATTATAGTGGATGATACACCTGAAGCGATAGTGCTTTCTGCTTTTGATCCTGTGCGTCGCGAAATCGCAAGGTTATCACTCCACCAGCTGGTTAGTGACGGAAGAATACATCCGGCAAGGATAGAGGAGATAGTGGAAAAAACGCGTAAGCAGATAGAGGAAGAAATAGTAGAGGTAGGTAAGCGTACAGCTATAGACCTGGGTATACATGGTTTGCATCCAGAACTTATAAGACTGGTGGGCAAAATGAAATACAGGTCTTCTTACGGACAAAACCTCCTTCAGCACAGCCGCGAAGTGGCCAACCTATCGGCTATAATGGCATCAGAACTGGGCCTCAATGCCAAACTGGCCAAACGCGCAGGCCTGCTGCATGATCTTGGGAAAGTGCCTGATGATGAACCCGAACTGCCACATGCCGTTTACGGAATGAAGCTGGCTGAAAAATATAAGGAAAAACCTGAAGTATATAACGCTATAGGTGCACATCATGATGAGATAGAAATGACATCATTGATCTCCCCTGTGGTGCAGGTATGTGACGCAATATCAGGAGCAAGACCAGGAGCCAGGAGGGAAGTTGTTGAACTATATATTAAACGACTTAAGGAACTGGAGTCAGTTGCACTTGAATATCCCGGTGTGGTCAAAACATACGCTATTCAGGCAGGCAGAGAGCTGAGGGTGATAGTAGGAGCGGAGGCTGTAACTGATCAGGAAGCAGAGGAAATGTCAAATAATATTGCCAGAAAGATCCAGGATGAGATGACTTATCCTGGCCAGGTGAAAATTACTGTCATTAGGGAAACAAGGGCGGTAAGTTACGCAAAGTAAATATTGCCGGCGCTAAATAATATCGAGTATCTTCAGGGAAAGCTCATTCATGATTGGCTTATAATCATTTATGAATTTGCCAGTTGACCTGTTACCAATGGCTGCACATATGGTAAGGGCTTTATGCCCCAGCATCATAGACAGCCCGTACAACGCAGAACTCTCCATCTCATAATTCAAGATACGGCTTCCCCTGAACCTGAATGCCATTATCTTATCGTTAAGAGACTCGTCATAGGGTGCAAGGGAGAGTTTTCGACCCTGTGGTGCGTAAAAACCAGGTGTGGATATTGTTAAACCTTTTATAAAACCTGTAACTGAAAATTTATCTAATAGCTCTCTGTCTGAATTGATAATATATGGATAGGGGAGTCGTTCAGACCATGAGGTGAACTCAATAAATTGCGACTCAAATTCAGGATCCGTAATACCTTCTATTCCCTTGTAATAGTTCATTACAGCATCAAAGCCAATGGCTTTCTCGGTTATAATTGCCTGCCCGGGAAGCAGATCAGGTTGAAGTCCTCCGGATGTTCCAAGTCTCACTATAGTAAGGCTTTTTCTCTCCGGTGATTGCTGTCTCGTTTGCAGATCGTAGTTAAAAAGAGCATCCAGTTCATTAATAAGAATGTCAATATTATCAGTACCTATGCCACTGGAAATAATACTTACTTCTTTATCGAGGTATTTGCCTGTGATTGTGAAAAACTCCCTGTTTATTCTTTCAATACTTATGCTGTCAAGATTTTTTCCTATCATTTCAACCCTCCCGGGATCACCCACGATAATTATTTTTTCCGATACTTCCCCAGGCTTAAGCTTCAGGTGAAAAATACTGCCATCACTGTTTGTAATGAGCTCGGTCTCTTTCATGATATTATTTGCTTTTATTGTGATATCATCTGGCCAATATAGAAAAAAGTAGCTCTAATATAATGAAAGTGAACAATTTTACCCTATTTTTGTACTTCAAATAAACGTAAAATCAAAGGTTATGGCACTTAAACAAAGACAAGTAATTATTATTGTACTGGCAATTATCGTTGTTCTGTTGTTATTGTTTGGAAGCAGGATGTTTTATATTATCCGACCAGGCGAAAGAGCAGTTTTATTCAGAACTTTGACAGGAGAACTCGAGAAGGACAATATCATGGGTACAGGTTTTAAGATTGTTGCACCCTGGAATTCACTTTACAAATACGATGTTAAAGAACAAAAGAGCGAGGAAACTATGGATGTTCTGGATAAGAATGGCTTGAGTATAAACGTTGATGTAACGGTCAGGTTTAATCCTCTTTATGACAGAATAGGGTATTTACATGAAACTTTTGGAGAAAATTATGTTGCCAGGCTGGTGATTCCCGAGGTAAGATCAACAGTCAGGCAGGTTACAGGACGTTTCACTGCCGAGGAAATATATTCAACGAGGCGATCGGAGGTTGAAGCAACGATTATTGAAGAGACCGGAGCAATACTCAGGAAGAATAATATTGATATGAGAGCTCTGCTAATACGCTCTATAGGCCTTCCACCCGATATTAAGAAAGCTATTGAGACCAAGCTCACAAGAGAGCAGGAAGCGCTTGCTATGACTTATATTAACGAGAGAGAAAAACTCGAAGCTGAAAGAAAGCAAATAGAAGCTAATGGTATTGCCAATTACAACAGGATAATTAATGTAAGCCTCACAGACAGAATACTTACGCAGAAGGGTATTGATGCCACACTTCAGCTTGCCGAATCGCAAAATACAAAAATTGTTATAGTGGGTTCTGGTGAAAATGGCCTGCCCTTAATACTGGGAAATTTTTAGTTAATTGAATAATGTGATATTAATATAAAGAGCGGTTGTTTTCTAAGATGACCGCTTTTTTGCTACAGGTAATCCATAATTTGTCCTGAAATCAGTAGAAGTGATATTTCAGCACTTTTTACCTGGTATTGTACCAAAAGCCGCCTCTCTTCCGCGTCCAGCAGACTTTTTTGCACCTCCCTGAGTTCGAGTCCCGAAAGATTG
>Ga0209536_100006584_pt1 | contig 17710 bp, 17 predicted proteins | sample DeeMarSeWOR28_12_FD_187461 | JGI IMG/M metagenome (GOLD analysis project Ga0209536, IMG submission 187461) | Marine sediment microbial communities from White Oak River estuary, North Carolina - WOR-2-8_12 (SPAdes) (version 2) | ecosystem: Environmental > Aquatic > Marine > Intertidal zone >... | reverse complement strand
GGTGTTGCTGACCCTCGCCGGTCGCATGCCTGCGATGAGCCAGGACCGCGCCGTCTACCTCATCGTCGGCGACGTCGTGACCCCGGCCGGCATCGCATTCCTGTTCACCGGGCTCGCGTTCTCGTTGTCCACCCGGTGGGGATTCGCGCGCTATGCGTGGGTCACCATCAAGTGGGCAGGCACGATCGCGCTCGGCGGCGCGCTCGTCCTCGGCCTGGGCCCGGCGGTCGCCGTTCTCGCGGCACTGTCCGACACCGGCGTCGCGGCCGACGAACTCGCAGCCTACGACTCGGCGGTGCACGGTGCCGTCGGCTGGACCGCGACGCTCCTGTTGCTTACCGTCTCGCTCGTCGCACTGTCGGTGTTCAAACCGGGCCGGGCGCGAACCACCGTGACGAGTCCTGCCTCGCGCCGGCTTCAATTCGCCGGCGTTGCGTCCGCGCTCGCGCTCGGCGCCATCCTGGTGCTGCAGGCACGGACCCTGGAACACTACCGGGCACTGCCGGTCGAGGCCGTGCCCGTCACATTGGTCCCGGCTGGCCGCCACGCCGGGCATGCCGAGGTCGGTGGCTTCGACTACGGCGTCGAGGTCATCACGGCTGCCGGTCGGATAGATGCCGTCCGTGTGACGCGCAACCGCGAGAGCGTCTATGCCGTACTCGGTGCGCGCGTGGTCCGCAAGATCGTCGACGCGCAGTCCGTATGTGTCGACTGGGTGACTGGCGCGTCGACGACCAGCCGCGCCATTCAGGCTGCCGCCGCCGATGCGCTTGCCAGCGCGGCGCCAGCGGGCACGCCGCTGCGGCGCTGTGATCCCCGGTGAGCGACCAAGTTCTTACCGGCGCGAGCGGGGGAGGCTCCCCGACCGGTGAGGCGCGCCGGGCAGGAGGCGGGATGGCCGGGACGGAGTGACGATCCGGCCTCGGCCGTTATGGCGACGAGCGAGGATCAGGCGATGCGGTCGACCCAGAACTCGATGCCCTGCGTATTGAGGTCGATGTCGTCGTCGAGCAGGCGATGCCGCTCGGCTGCATCGCCCGGGTAGCCGTGCTCGTCGAGCCATTGCGACAGCAGCCGGTACATCTCCTGGCGGACCCGCGCGCTGCGGTCTGCCTCCGATGCGAGTGCCTTGCCGAGCTCGGCGAAGGCCGCGACCCGCGCCTTGAGCTCGTGGCCCAGGCGCTCGACGTCACGCACCTCGCTGTAGTGTGTCAGGTACATCGCCCTCGGCGCGTAGTCGAGCAGCCGGTCGATCGATGCGCGCAGCGCCTCCGGGTCGAAGTGCACGGGAGTCGTCGTCGGCATGATGAACTCACGGCCGTCCACGTCGAAGTCCCGATAGGAGATCCCGAAGGTATCGCCCGGAAAGACCCGCTGGGTGTCGAGGTCGATGATGCAATAGTGATGCAGTGCGTGCCCCGGGGTGTAGATCAGCTCCAGAGTGCGGCCGCCCAGCATGAGTCGCTGCCCGTCCTCCGGCACCAGCACGCGGTCTTCCGGCACCGGCACGACATCGCCGTACAACTCGCGATACCTCGCTTCGCCGTACACGGCGATCGAACCGGCGATCAGCTTGGCGGGGTCGACCAGGTGACGTGCGCCGCGCGGATGGATGACGCAGCGGGCATTGGGCAGGTGCCGCATCAGCTCCCCTGCGCCGCCTGCGTGGTCCAGGTGCACGTGCGTGGTCAGCACCCAGTCCACCGTCTCGCGGGCAACGCCGCGCGCCTCCAGCGCGGCGAGCAGGTTGGGAACGGACAGCGTCGTGCCCGTATCCACGAATGCCGCACGGCCACCGTCGCGCACGAGGTGGCTTGCGTCGAGCCGCGGCCGGACATAGTCGGTATCGATGGCGGTGATGCCGTCATCGAAGTCGGTGAGCTTGCTCTCGATGAACATGCGGATGGGTTCCCTGGCCGCGGTTCACGGTAGCGATCCCCGACGCGGGCCGCAATCCGGACAGCCGTCGCAGCTTGAACGAAAAAGGCCGGCCACCTGGGCCGGCCTTTGCGCCCGCTCGGGCCGGGTCAGCGCTTGCTGGGCGTATACAGCCCCTTCTGCCGCGCGAAATGTGCCGCGACCGCCTCGATGTCCGCGTCCGAGAGCTGCGTCGCGAAGCCGTTCATGATCGCGTTCTGGCGCTCGCCAGAGCGATAGTCGTGGAGCGCCTTGGAGATGTAGTCGCCATGCTGTCCGGCCAGGGTCGGGTATTCGGGCAGGATGCCCACACCGTCCGGCCCGTGGCAGGCCACGCAGGTCTGGGCCACGTCCGGCGGGGTACCCACGACCTCGCCGGAAGACTCGACCGCGGCATCGCCCTCGAAGAACGCGGCGATGTCCGCCTTGTCTTGCGCCGTCATCGTCGACGCAAGGCCTTGCATGGTGGGGTGCCAGCGCGCCTTGGCCTCGTACTCGTTCAGCGCGGCGACGATGTACTGCGCGTGCTGGCCGCCTAGCTTGGGCACTGAGTACATCGGGTAGGCGTTCTTGTAGTCAGGGATGCCGTGACAGCCGTGGCAGGTGTAAGCGAGCTTGCGGCCACGCTCCGGGTCGCCTTCCGCCCGGGCCTGGGCGGATAGCAGCAGCGCGACGGTCAGGGCCGCGGCTGTCAGGCCGATCGCGGCGACTTTGGATGCCATGGTGTCTTCACCCCGAAAGCTGATGGGCCCGTCTTTTTTTCTCGGGCCGAGCGGTCGGCAATACTAAGGGCGGCAGGCGCAAAATGCCACCCGTGCGGTGCCCTCACAGCGCGTCGGCAATGTCCTGCCGCAGGCCGTTGTCCTCGGGCGTCGTGGCGGGGGGATACCGGCCGAGCAGCCGGCCATCCCGGCCAATCAGGAATTTTTCGAAGTTCCACTGGATGTCACCGGCAAACCCGTTCGCCGGGTCGGTGAGCCAGGCATAGAGAGGGTGTCGCCCCGGCCCGTTGACCTCGAGCTTGGCGCTCATCGGGAAAGTGACGCCATACCTTCCATAGCAGAAGGTCCAGATCTCCTGCTCGGTGCCCGGTTCCTGTCCGCCGAACTGGTTGCAGGGAAACCCGGCGACCGAGAAGCCGTGGGCCTTCATCTCCCTGTGCAGTTGCTCGAGCCCGGCGTACTGCGGTGTCAGGCCGCAGTGGCTGGCGACGTTGACCGCGAGCACGACCTTGCCGCGAAGCCCCGCGAGCAGCCCCGGCGTGCCGTCGATGGCATTCAATTCGATATCGTGGAATCCCGTCATGCTGTGTTTCTCCCTCGCCAGACCTTCAGCGCGGCGCGACGCGCCACACGATACCCGCGGCGTCGTCCGCGACCAGCAATGCGCCATCGCGTGCCACGGCGACACCTACCGGCCGACCATAGACCTCGTCGCTGGCCTCATCCTTGATGAACCCGGTGAGGAAGTCTTCCGCAGCGCCCGCGGGCCGGCCTTTGTCGAACGGGACGAACACTACCCGGTAGCCTGCAAACGCGGAGCGATTCCAGGACCCGTGCTGGCCGACGAATGCCCCGCCCTGGTAACGCTCCGGAAAGCTCCGGCCGCGGTAAAACGCCAGGCCGAGGGAAGCAGTGTGGGCCCCGAGCGCGAAATCGGGTACCACCGCGGATGCGACCAGGTCGGGGCGTTCACCTCTCTTGCGTGGATCCTCGTGGCCGCCGAAGTAGGCATACGGCCAGCCGTAGAAGGCCCCCTCGCGCACGCTGGTCAGGTAGTCCGGAACCAGGTCGTCACCGAGCATGTCCCGCTCGTTGACCACGGTCCACAACTGGCCGGTCTCCGGCTCGAACGCCATGCCAACGGGGTTGCGCAGCCCGGAAGCGAACACGGTGATGTCCCGGCCATCCCAGCTCGCCGAAAGGATCGCGGCACGATGGGGCTGCTTCTCGTCGATATGTTCTTCGTCGACATTGGTCGCCGACCCGACCGCGACGTACAGCCTTTTCTCGTCCGGGTCCGTGGCGAGGTTCCGCGTCCAGTGGTTCTTATAGCCTTCGGCTGGCAGGTCGAACAACTTCCTCGGCTTGCCGTTGATCCGCGTCTGGCCGACCAGGAAGGAACAGGACCAGACCGCGTCGGTGCTCGCGACATAGAGCCGGTCGCGCCTGAGCAGCAGGCCGAAGGGTTGTCGCAGGCCCTCGATCAGCAGGTGCCGCTGGTCCGCAACACCATCCCCGTCAACGTCGCGCAACAGGGTCACCCGGTTGGGGCTTGGGCCCGAGCCGCCCCTGGACGCCTCGATGCGCTTGAGGCGCTCGGGGTCCATGTTCGCCCGCCGCTCTGCCGGGATCTCGGTACGGGACTGTGCGACCAGCACGTCGCCGTTCGGCAGCACCGTGAGCCAGCGCGGACTCTCGAGGTCACGCGCAAAGGCCCCGACCCGGAAACCAGACGGTGCAACGGGTGTTGCGCCCTCGGGCCAGCCGACAACCCTCGGCAACTTGACCGCCGGTGGCGTGGCATAGGGTTCGGGCAGCTCCGGCCCCGACGGCTGCGCGCTCCCCGCAGCGGCCAGGAGCAAGCCTGCGAGGCTCGAAATCCATCTCGTCATGCACGGCATCCTGCGCCGCTTGCGGCAAGGACACCATGATGCATGATGGGGCCGGGATCACGCAGTACCGGTGAGTCATGGCCACGATCGGGACACCTTTCAGCCCCTCCGCGACGCGCATGCTGCTGCTCGGCAGCGGCGAACTCGGCAAGGAAGTCGCCATCGAGGCGCAGCGCCTCGGTATCGAGGTGATCGCGGTGGATCGCTATGCCGGAGCCCCGGCCATGCAGGTCGCGCACCGGTCGCATGTGATCGACATGCTGGACCCGCGTGCGCTTCGGGACGTCATCGAGCGCGAGCATCCGCAATTCGTCGTCCCGGAAATCGAGGCGATCGCAACCCAGGAGCTGCTCTCGCTCGAGCAGCGAGGGTACCGCGTCATCCCGACCGCACGTGCCGCACGACTCACGATGGATCGCGAGGGCATTCGTCGCCTGGCCGCCGAGCAACTCGGCCTGCCCACGTCCCCCTACCGCTTCGCCGATGACGAGGCCCAGTACGGCAAGGCCATCGCCGAGCTCGGCACCCCCTGCGTCGTCAAGCCGGTCATGAGTTCTTCCGGCAAGGGCCAGAGCGTGGTCCGCGATGCGGCAGATGCCGGCCGCGCGTGGAAGTACGCTCAGGCGGGCGGGCGTGCCGGCGCTGGTCGCGTAATCGTCGAGGGCTTCGTGGAGTTTGACTATGAGATCACCCTGCTCACGATCCGCCATGCTGGCGGTACGTCGTTCTGCGCGCCCATCGGACACCTGCAGGTCGATGGCGACTACCGCGAGTCCTGGCAACCGCAGCCGATGAGCACGGCCGCCCGCACCGAGGCCGAGCGCATCGCGGCGGTGGTCACCGGCGCGCTCGGCGGGACCGGGATCTTCGGCGTCGAGCTGTTCGTTCGCGGCGACGCCGTACTGTTCAGCGAGGTGAGCCCGCGACCGCACGACACCGGTCTCGTCACACTCGCCTCGCAGGACCTGAGCGAGTTCGCGCTGCACCTGCGCGCCATCCTCGGCCTGCCCATCCCGGCCATCCGGCAATACGGTCCGGCGGCTTCCTGCGCAATCCTCGTCGAGGGGGAGTCGACGAACCTGGCGTTCGACGGCATCGAGGCGGCGCTGGCCGAGCCCGACACGTCGATCAGGCTGTTCGGCAAACCAGAGGTACGGGGCCGGCGCCGGATGGGTGTGGCGCTCGCGCTCGGGGACAGCGTCGATGCCGCACGCGCGCGGGCGCGAGCGGCTGCCTCGGCCGTGCTGGAAGGGGTTCGCCTCGGCTAGCGATCCGCCTGCTGGTGCGCCTCGAGCAGCCACAGCTGCTTGTCGACTTCCTGGGACAGCTCGGTCAGCAGGTCGGCGGTGCCGTCGTCTCCGAGCTTGTCGGCCTCGCCGATCGCCTTGCGCACGCTCTTGCCGAAGGCGGCGAACCGGCCGGCCAGCGCCTCGACGTGATCCGCGCCGGACACGATCGCGGCGGGGTAGGGATCGAGGGACGCCCGACGTGACACCAGCGCAAGCGTCCCGTCCGCGGTTCCGCCGAGCGTCGTGATCCGCTCGGCGACGTCGTCGATCGGCCCCTCGAGCGCGCCGGCCGCGCCGTCGAACAATTCGTGCAGCGAGATGAAGTGCGGCCCCTTGACGTTCCAGTGCGCGTGCTTGGCCGCCAGCTTCAGGTCGATCGCGTCGGCGAGGCGCGCGTTCAGCAGGTCCACCAGCTTGCGGCGGGTCTTTTCGGGCAGGTCTATTCGGGTCTTGTGCATCGCGGCGTCTCCATGGTCATTCCGTGTCTATAGAGGTTGCCATGCAAAAACGCCATTACCTATCGGACCTGTCTATTATGTGGACAGCCCGCGCCGATCGCGGCATCGCCCGGCCGCACGCCGGGCATGCGGATCAAGCCCTGGTTCAGATCGTCTCGTCGCGATAACGCCTGACCCAGACCGCGGCGGCGAGCAGGGCCACGGCCGCGACCAGCCCGAGCAGCATCGAAGGCGACAACATCAGGTCGATCACGCCCGACATGTGGTCCGAGAGCGTCGCGGATGCCTGGCCGCGGAAGTTGTCGTCGTCGATCACGATGCCCGGGACGTTGCTGTCGTCCCTCGCGAGTGCCTTCAGGACACCGAAGCTGCGGAACGACAGGAAATGCCCCAGGTGCGCGGTGCCAAACGCGATCTTCTCCAGCATGACCACCGCGAGCGGCGGCAGGACCGCCCACAGGAACGGCGACTTCGGCGCCCAGGCCGACGCCAGCAACAGATAAGCGACCATGGGCGCGTACCAGAACACCGAGGCGACCGTGATCAGCGCGGTCGATCCCGCGACACCGGCGAGCACGGCCGGCGCCCACAGGATCGCGGCGCTGCCTCCGGTGAACGCCAGCTTGAGTGACATGCCGACAGCGACGACGAGCTGCCCGGCGACTGCCGCAGCCGCAGCAACCAGCGGAATCGCAACGGCGCCGACCGTGAACTTGGCAAGCACGGTCTCGGTGTCCGACAGCGGCAGGGACTTCCAGAACAGGACGCTTCGATCGCGACGGTCGGCATAGAGGGCATCGAGCGCGTAGAAGAAGCCGATCGTCCCGAGCACCAGGAACATGACGGCGGCAATGCCCGTGTAGACGACCGTGACCAGCTTTGCCTGTTTCTCGACGGGAACCAGCCCGAGAGCCTCGCCGGGGCTCAGTTTCTTGACTCCCTTCAGCTGACCCGTTTCGTCCAGTTTCTGGCCGAGTGTATCCAGGTCGTCGATGCTCTCGACCTTGCCGAGTTGCTCCTTGAGGGCAGCCTTCTGCTCCTCCGTCAGCGAGGAACCGTCCGAGTTCACGACGACATCGCCCATGAAGATGTTGCCGGTTACGGCTCCGAGCAACAGCACGGCGACGACGATCGCCGGCGCCACCCAGATCGAGCGGTTTTCCCAGAATTCACGGCGTACCAGCCAGGCAAAGCGGTTCATGACCGGGCTCCCTGCATGAGCGCTACAAACAGGTCGGCGACCGACGGCACGCCGACGTCACCGAGCTTCTCGAGTTCTTCACGGGGGGCGTCGGCGAAGAGCATGTGCACCCGGCCAAGGCCCTGCCGTACGGAAATCGGGTTGTGGCGTCGCGCCTCGTCGACCCGCTCCGGCCGGACGGCGAGCTGCACATAGCGCTCGGCCAGGTCTTCCATCGAGGCATCGAGCACGATCCGGCCACGGTCGATGAACATGAGGTCCGTGAGGATGTGCTCGACTTCCTCGACCTGATGAGTCGTGACCAGGATGGTCCGTTGCCCGTCGAAATACTCGTTCAGCAGCGTTTCGTAGAACTGCTTGCGCATGAGGATGTCGAGGCCGAGCGTGGGCTCGTCGAGCACCAGCAGCCTCGCATCTATGGCCATGACCAGCGCCAGGTGCAACTGGGTCACCATGCCCTTGGAGAGTTCCTTCACGCGGCTGCGCCGCTTGAGGTCGGTGCGCGCGAGAAACTGCTCGCAGGCCTCGCGCCTGAAGCGCGGATGCGTGGCGGCGACGAAGTCGATCACCTGTTGCACGCGGATCCATCGGGGCAGGACCGCCACGTCCGCGATGAAGCAGATGTCCTGCATGATCTGGTGTCTGTGGCGGTACGGGTCCTGGCCCAGGACGGTCAGGGATCCCTCGAACCGGGTCAGTCCCAGGATCGCCTTCAAGGCCGTCGTCTTGCCGGCGCCGTTCGGCCCGATCAGTCCGACGATGCGTCCTTCAGGGATACTGAAGGAGACGCCGTCGAGGGCGCGCGTGGCGCCGAAGGCCTTGGTCAGGCCGCTGGCTTCGATCAGGTTAGACACCTGGTTCCTCCTCGCCCGCGCTCTCGGCACGGGTTGGTGCGAGCGTCGTCGGCTCGGCCGGCGGCGCTTTCTCCGCCGCTTCCAGTAAATCGGCCATGTCGAGTCCGAGCCGCTGGATCCTCGCGGCGATCCTCGGCCATTCGTCTTCCATGAAGCGCTGGCGCTCGTCCTTCATCAGGGCGCGCCGCGCGCCTTCGCTGACGAACATGCCGCGGCCCCGGCGCTTCTCGACGAGATTCTCGTCGACGAGCTGCTGGTAGCCCTTCAGGACGGTCAGCGGGTTCAGCCGGTACTCCGCAGCGACGCTGCGAACGGACGGCAGCGGATCGCCGTCCGTCAGGACCCCCTCGAGGATCATGGCCACGACCCGGTCCCGCAGCTGGCGGTAAATCGGCTGGGATTCGTTCCAGTTTGTGTCCATGGTGCGTATCGTCGCTCGTTGGTGCCGGGCTGGTTGGGCCTGCTAGTACACTACTTTAGCAGGACACTCGCATCGGGCGCGCCGGTTGCTTTCAGCGCATTGCCATCGAGCCACTGCGTACGGTCCCGGCGCGCCGCGCGAATTTCGCCGGGTGCGACGGCCTCGGCCGTGATCACGATCTCGGGCAGGTCCACTGCGGCCAGCGCCATCAGGTTGATCGGGGTCATCTCGCCGACTTCGACGATGCCTTCCGGCGCGGCGCCGCGGTGACCCTGGTCCAGCGAAAGCCCGCCGAAGGCCACTACCGCGACCGCCGCCATCCCGCTCACCCACTGACGTGTGCCCTGGTTGACCATTGTGAACATGACTCTCTCCTTGCCTCTTGCTTGTCTCGATTGATGGATCCCGGGCACTTCAGCCCTGGATGTGGGCGGGCTCGACGACCGGCGCCTCGGCGACCTGGACGTCGCGCTCTGCGACGATCTCGACTTCCGGGAGCATCACCAGGGGAGCGTCGATGCGCTCGCCCCTGACCACGATCTCCGGCAGGTCCACCGCGGCCATCTGCATCAGGTTGATCGGGGTCAGCTCGCCGACCTCGACGATGCCTTCCGGCATCGCGCCCAGATGTCCCTGGTCCAGCGTGAGCGCCGCGAACGCCACGACCGCCACCGCTGCCACCGCACTTACCACTCGCCGGCTGCTCTGGTTAACCATCGTGAACATGACCTTCTCCTTTCTTCCTTGCCTGGCTGGACACCTGCCCGGCCTTGTCTTCAAATCTCTGCACATCGGTCTGAACTAGTGATGTGCTCCTCTGGTGTTGTAGTGAACTATAACACCGATTCGAATGCAAGCCCTATTTGCGAATCCGCGCCAGCGATTTCGGCTTATTGCGATAAATCAATAACTTAGAGAGTCCAAAATCGGCTTCCTTAGGCATCTGGACGCTCTTCGGACGGCTCCCAAGGGTCCCTCTTGCGCAAAAGGCATAACACCTGGAGCACCCCGAGGGCGTTTGAACCCGTAAGCAATGTCCCTCGGAGTACGCAGTTCGTGCCGCTTCGCATCGAATCCGCGATCGCCGCCGCGCCCACAGCCGGAATCCCTGCCGGAGAGCGCGCCGGCGTGCGATCTCCTAAGCTCACGACCGTGCGTGAAGCCCATGACACGGACGAGCAGCTGATGCTCCGCTACGGGCGGGGCGAGGCGCAGGCATTCGAGCATCTCTACCAACGACACCGGGCGCCGCTGTGGCGGTTCGTTGCCCGGAACCTGCGCGATGAGGCAATTACCGCCGACGTGTTCCAGGAGATATGGGCGCGCGTCGTGGCACACCGCGCACGCTATGAGCCGCGCGCGAAGTTCACGACCTGGCTGTACCGCATCGCCCATCATTGCTGCGTCGATCACTGGCGCAGCAGCGCACGCCGGCAGCGTCGCGAACTTCCCGGCGCGGACGAGCTGGTCGACTCGGTCGCGGATCCGGACGCCGCCACGCCCCTGGAGCTGGTCGACGATGAGCAATCCGCCGCACGCCTGCGTGCGGCAGTTGCCACGCTCCCGGATGAGCAACGCGAGGCATTCCTGCTCTATGCGGAGGCGGGCCTCGCCCTGGCCGAGATCGGCGAGGCGACCGGCGTCGGCACGGAGACGGCCAAGAGCCGCCTGCGCTACGCCGTGGCCAAGCTCAGGCGCGCGCTCGCCCCGCCCGAACCCGGAGTCGAAACATCATGACCGAGTCACGCGAGCAAGGCCCTCGGCGCGGCGAGATCGACGCACTCACGCGGGTATACGAGCGGACCCGCGGCGAAACGCCGCCGCCGCATGTCGACGCGAAGGTGCTGTCCCACGCCCGGCAGGCTGTCGCACTGCCGCGCCGGCCACGTCGCTGGTGGATCCCCGTCTCCGTCGCCGCCAGCGCCCTGCTGGCCGTCTCACTGGTCATGCGCATCGGGCATGAGGCCGGCCCGGTCCCGGCCGATCGCGGATCGCTCGAGCCCGGGGTAACCGGCACCGGTCCGGCGACCGCCGGGTACGCAGGGCCGGCCGGGCGTCGGGCCGCGGAGCTGCCACAGCCCGACGCCGCGGCCGAGGCCGCGCCCACTGTCGCAGCCGATACGACCCGCATGGCAGAACCCCAGCAGGCCGTCGAGGCCGACGGCCCCGGTCCCGTGCTCGAGAGCAGCCCGGCAGCGGCCGTCCCGGCGACAGCCAGTGCCGGCGAGTCCCGGCTCGAGGCGACCGCCGCCGCTCCCACACAGAAGTCCGCCGCGGGAATGAGGTCTGCAGAGCCAGTGCCTGCACCGGATGCCTGGTTCGAGCGAATCGGGCGACTCGAGGCGGAGGGTCGCCTGGAGGAAGCCGCAGCCGAGCGCAAGGCGCTGGAGGCCGCCTACCCGGGCTGGCTGGCAGAACACCGCAAGGACTCGCAGTAAGCCACGATTACCCCCCCGGACCGCGGTGCTAGACTCCCGGCCGTTTCAGCCCGTCGTTGCGACGGGCTGCCCCCGCGATCAACGAAGAGACTGCAACGATGAAGAAGCCCGTCACCGTGACAATCACTGGCGCTGCCGGACAGATCGGCTACGCGCTCGCCTTCCGCGTGGCCTCAGGCCAGATGCTCGGCGCGGACCAGCCGGTGAACCTCAACCTGCTCGAAATCACGCCGGCCCTCGGGGCGTTGAACGGCGTGCTGATGGAACTGTCGGACTGCGCCTTCCCGACGCTCAACAAGCTCGTGGCCTCCGATGACGCGAACGTCGCGTTCAAGGATTGCGATATCGGCCTGCTGGTCGGCGCGAGGCCTCGCGGACCCGGCATGGAGCGCAAGGACCTGCTGCTCGCGAACGCACAGATCTTCTCCGCGCAAGGCAAGGCCATCAACGCAGTGGCCAGCCGCGGCATCAAGGTGCTGGTGGTCGGCAATCCGGCCAACACGAATGCCCTGATCGCCGCAAGCAATGCCCCGGAGATCGACCGCGGGAATTTCACGGCGATGATGCGGCTCGACCACAATCGTGCGTTGTCGCAGCTCGCAGCCAAGACCGGCAAGCACGTCACCGACCTCAAGCGCATGGTCGTCTGGGGCAACCACAGCGCGACCCAGTACCCGGACATCGCCCACTGCACCGTGGCGGGCAAGCCCGCGAAGTCGCTGGTCGACGAGTCCTGGTATCGCGACACCTTCATCCCGACGGTGCAGCAGCGCGGCGCAGCGATCATCAAGGCGCGCGGCGCTTCGTCCGCGGCGTCGGCTGCCTCGGCGGCGATCGACCACATCCACGACTGGGTGCTGGGTACTCCGGCTGGCGACTGGGTGAGCATGGCCATTCCCTCGGACGGCAGCTACGGCATCGCCGAGGGCGTGATGTATTCCTACCCGGTCACCTGCGCCAACGGCCGCTACTCGATCGTGCAGGGTCTGCCTGTCGACGAGTTCAGCCGCACGCGCATGGATGCCACGCACAAGGAGCTCCTCGAGGAGCGCGAGGGCGTCAAGGACCTGCTCTGACCGGCAACGGCTCCTGACTGGACACGGGCCGCCCCATGGCGGCCCGTTCTCTGCGCGGGATCGGGATCGCCACGGTGGCCCGTGGCGCAGACCCGCGGCTAGGCTACGCGGCTTCCATCACCCGTCCGCTTTTCGGCGTACATGGCCGCATCGGCGCGGTCGATCATCTCTTCCGCGCTGCTCACGCTGCCACGCCCGGCAAGGCACCCGCCAATGCTGACCGTCACCCGAACGGAACCGGCTCGCGTATGGATGACGAGCAACCGCACACGGGACCGTATCCGGTCCATGAGATTGTCGAGCTGCTCGTTGTCTGCCTCCGGGATAACGAGCAGGAACTCGTCGCCGCCCAGCCGGCAGGCGATATCGCCCGGCCTGATGCTATCGACGATCACCGCAGCAAGCTTGCGCAGCACGACGTCGCCCATCGCGTGCCCATAACGGTCGTTGATGAGCTTGAAATCATTCACGTCCACGACACACACACCCAGGGCTGAGTCGTGACGCGTGTTGCCGGCGATCGCCCGCTCCAGCAACATGGTTCCACCGCGGCGATTCCAGAGCCGCGTCAGTTCGTCGAGTAGCGCCTGTCGGCGGCTTACGTCCAGCTTGTTGAGCAGTTGTTGCTGTACGCCGCCCATTTCCGTCAGGAGCAACTCGCGCTGCGCGAGTTCGCCGGCGTCCGAGATGGCCTCCAGGAGATCGAGCGTCACTTTCCTCGGTTCGGTGTCGTACGCCGCCACCGCGCCGATGGTATGGCCAAAGCGATCGCTGATCGGGTAGAACGCACCGAACCTGAACCGCGGCGAGCCCTTTACCAGCGGATTCGCGCGCGTCCGCGCATCTTCCAGCATGTCCGACACAGCCACGGGCCCGTCCTGACCGACCAGCGCTGCCGCCAGGCTCCGGCCGGCGGGCAGCTCGCTGACGTTCCATCCGGCCGCGGCCTTGAACCACTCGCTACCCTCACTCAGGAAGCTGATTGCGGCGACGCGGGTCCCGAGCGCTCGTCGGGTCATGCGGACGAGCCGGTTGAAGCGCGCCTCCAGCGGCGTCTGGATGAGGTTCTTCACCTGCATCTCAGCAAGCTGAAGCGTTTCGGTGTGGATCAACCTGGTGGTGGACATTGGCGGACAACCCCGTGCCGCGCGGCACCCTGGCCGCCAGCGAGCTGTAATCAAGGTTATGACAAGCGCTGCCATGACAGCGGAACTGCGTCACGTCCTGATCCGATCAATCGCGCGCGATCGCCCACGATATCGGAATCGAGACTCCGTTCGCGATCCGGTCGCGGTCACGGGCTCTCGCCTGAACACCGGGCCGGTGCACGAATTGCGTTTTGCGTCGCACAAGCGGCTGGTCTTGGCGGCGTCGGGTTTCGTGGCGTGTCCGGTCGCCGGGTCCGGTCTGACTCAGTAGGGTGTTCACCCTAATCTCGGCAATCATCCTGCCGATGAGGTGGAGATGAACGCCGGGCCGGCGAAAGGGTGAGTGCGGCCGGCGCGTTCGCAAGGAGTCGCATCAATGCTGTCCCTCGTCTGGTTCCTGTTGTTCCTCGGCGTCGTGTTGTGGGTCGCGTACCGCAAGGCCGGCCTGGTCACGGCGACGCTGGCAATCGCCGCGGTGCTGGCCGGCTACACGATGACAGGCGCGGCGCCGTTGTGGTGGAAGCTCGTGCTCTGGGCGGCGTTTGCGCCGCTGGCCCTGCTCAACGTCCGGCCGCTGCGGGTGCGCTTCCTGAGCCGGCCGTTCCTGCGCGTCTACAAGCGCATGCTGCCCTCGATGTCCTCCACCGAGCGCGAGGCGCTCGAGGCCGGGACCGTATGGTGGGATGGCGAGCTGTTCACCGGCCAGCCGGACTGGAAGAAGCTGCTCGAGGCGAAGCCGCCTGCACTCACGACGGAGGAGCAGGCCTTCCTCGACGGGCCCTGCGAGGAGCTCTGTCGCATGCTCGACGAGTGGGATATCAGCCATCGCCGCGCCGACCTGCCACCCGAGGTCTGGGACTTCCTCAAGAAGAAGGGCTTCTTCGCGATGATCATCCCGAAGAAGTACGGCGGACTCGAGTTCTCGGCCTATGCACACTCCTGCGTCCTCGCCAAGGTCGCGAGCCGGTCGCCGACGGCATCCTCCACCATCGCGGTGCCCAACTCGCTCGGCCCCGCCGAGCTGCTGCTCCACTATGGCACCGAGGCGCAGAAGAACCATTACCTGCCGCGTCTTGCCAGCGGCGAGGACGTGCCCTGCTTCGGCCTGACCGCACCGCGCGCCGGCTCCGATGCGGCGTCGATCCCCGACATCGGGGTGGTCTGCAAGGGCACCTGGCAAGGCAAGGAGACGGTCGGGCTGAAGCTGAATTTCTCCAAGCGCTACATCACGCTCGCGCCGGTCGCGACGGTGGTCGGGCTGGCCTTCCGGCTGTTCGACCCGGACAGGCTGCTCGGCGGCGACAAGAGCGACTACGGCATCACTGTCGCGCTGGTACCGAGTTCCACGCCTGGCCTGACCATCGGCCGGCGGCACTTCCCGCTGAACGTGCCGTTCCAGAACGGACCCGTGGAAGGCAAGGACGTGTTCGTGCCGCTCGATGCCATCGTCGGCGGGCCGAAGATGGCCGGCCAGGGTTGGCGGATGCTGGTCGAGCAGCTCTCGGTGGGCCGCTGCATCTCGCTGCCGTCGAATTCGACCGGCGGCGCCAAGGGCGCCGTCTATTCGACTGGCGCTTATGCGCGCATCCGGCGCCAGTTCAACATGCCGATCGGCAAGTTCGAGGGCGTCGAGACGGTCATAGCACGCATGGCGGGCAGTGCCTACATCATGGATGCGGGCCGCTCCGTGACCGCCGGCGCGATCGACGGCGGCGAGAAGCCGGCCGTGCCGTCGGGCATCCTCAAGTACCACGCGACGGAGCTCGGCCGCGGGGTCGTCAACGACGCGATGGACGTGCAGGGCGGCAAGGGCATTTGCCTCGGCCCGAAGAACTATCTCGGCCGCGGCTACCAGCTGACGCCGGTCGGCATCACGGTCGAGGGCGCCAATATCCTGACGCGCAACCTGATCATCTTCGGGCAGGGTGCGGTCCGCTGCCACCCGTGGGTGCTCAAAGAGATGAACGCGGCGCGCGACCCGGACAAGGAGCGCGGCCTGGCCGACTTCGATCGGGCGCTCATGGGGCACATCGGCTTCACGATCTCGAACGCCGTGCGCTCGTTACTCCGGGCGCTGACGCTCTCGAGGATCGTGAAGGCGCCGGTGTCCGGACCGACGACGCGGTATTTCGAGCACATCAACCGCTTCAGCGCCTCGTTCGCCTTCGCGACCGACGTCGCGATGCTGTCGCTGGGTGGTTACCTGAAGAAGAAGGAGAACCTCTCGGCGCGGCTCGGCGACGTGCTTTCCTGCATGTACCTCGCGTCCATGGTCCTCAAGCACTACGAGAACCAGGGACGCCACGCGGAAGACCTGCCGCTGGTCGAGTATGCCTGCCGGACGCTGCTGTATCGCGCGCAGGAGCAGTTGCACAGCTTCCTCCGGAACTTCCCGGTTCGCTGGCTCGCCGGCTTCATGCGCCTGATGATCTTCCCGCGCGGCCTGACCTACTTCGCGCCGGGCGATCGCCTGGGCCGAAAGGTCGCGGAGCTGGTGACCAACCCGACCGAGTCGCGCGAGCGCCTCTGCGCCGGGACTTACCGGACACTCGAGCCGACCAATCATCTTGGCCTCGTCCAGGAAGCGATGGTGCTGACCGTGGCGGCAGAACCGCTGCTCAAGAAGATCCGCGTCGAGGGCGTCAAGACCGGGCGCGTCACGGCACTCGACCTGCCCGGCCAGATCCGGGAGTCGGTTGCAGCCGGCATCCTCAACCAGGCCGAGATGGCCCAGCTGCAGGACTACGACCGCAAGGTCATGGCGATCGTCCACGTGGACGATTTCGACCCGGCGGAGTTGCAGGCGGGCATCCGTCAGGAGCCGAAGGTCGCCTTCAAGGCCCAGGTTGCGTGACCCGATCCGGGGAGAGTCTGCCGGATTCGCCTGCGCGGCATCGCCAGGCGATTAGGTAAACTCTTCCTAAATCAAGGGCTTGGCCTGCATGGAAGGCCGCCGCCCACCCCGTTTCGTGACCGGTTACTGCAATGCGGGAACTGCTAATGATTCTCGTTTGCACTTTCAGGTAGGATCTCGCTCCGGAGATCCGCAAGCATGACGACCCAGCCGCCCGACCCGACCCAAGTCCTCCCCGTCGCGTTGTCCACGTTGCGCAAGGGCGAGGCCGGCGTCGTCGTCGGCATTCGCGACGACCACGAGGAGCTTGGCGACGAGGTGCGTTCCACGCTCGCCCAGCGCCTGCTCGAACTCGGGTTCATTCCAGGCGAAGCGCTCGAAGTCGTGGGTGCGATCTGGCCGGGCGCCGATCCGATCGCCGTCCGTCTCGGCCGCAGCCTGTTCGCGCTGCGCCGCCGCGAGGCTTCCGCCGTCATGGTCTCCCCGGCAGCCGCTACCGCACGATGAACCCCGCCGTTGCAGCGCGCGAGCTGCGCCTCGCGCTCGTCGGTGTGCCCAACTGCGGCAAGACGGCGCTCTTCAACCGCCTGACCGGCGGCCACCAGAAGGTCGCCAACTACGCCGGCGTGACGGTAGAGCGAAAGGAAGGCCGCTTCACCGGCAAGAGCGGCCGGACCTATCGAATCCTCGACCTGCCGGGCGCGTACAGCCTGACCCCGACGTCGCTCGACGAGGCGATCACCCGCGATGCCGTGCTCGGCCGCCTCGCGTCGGAGCCGCCACCGGAGGTCGTCGTCTGCGTGGTCGATGCGACGAACCTCAGGCTCAACCTGCGACTCGTGCTCGAGATCCGGCGGCTCGGCGTGCCGATGGTCGTCGCACTCAACATGAGCGACGTCGCGCGTGCGCGCGGCTTTCATCTCGATGCGCGCGCGCTCGAGCGCGAACTCGGCGTGCCGGTCGTCGAGACGGTCGCGGTCGCCGCCGGCGGCGCGCACGCCCTGATCGATCGCCTCGAGACGCATTCGCACACCGCCGCGCGCAGCGTCACCGACTATCGTGATCCTTCCGTCGACGAGGTGCTCGACACCCAGCGCGAGGCGCGTCGAATCCTCGGCAAGATCGGCTACCGGGAGCCGGCCCGGCAGCGCGCGCTGCAGCGTCTCGACGCGATCGTCATACATCCCGTGCTCGGCATGGTGTTGCTGGCGGCCCTGCTGTTCGCGATCTTCCAGGCCGTATTCAGCTGGGCCGCGCTGCCCATGGACCTGATCGACGCCGGCGTCTCCGGCCTGGGTACATTCCTGCACGGCAGCCTGCCCGCCGGACCGCTGCGGAGCCTGCTCGTGGACGGCGTCGTCGCCGGCGTCGGCAGCGTGCTCGTGTTCCTGCCGCAGATCCTGATCCTGTTCCTGTTCATCCTGGCGCTCGAGGAGAGCG
>Ga0209536_100006583_pt1 | contig 17716 bp, 17 predicted proteins | sample DeeMarSeWOR28_12_FD_187461 | JGI IMG/M metagenome (GOLD analysis project Ga0209536, IMG submission 187461) | Marine sediment microbial communities from White Oak River estuary, North Carolina - WOR-2-8_12 (SPAdes) (version 2) | ecosystem: Environmental > Aquatic > Marine > Intertidal zone >... | reverse complement strand
TCTTATCTTGCGGTTCTTTTTCCTCTTCGATATCGATTGCCATTTCATTCATTCCCCTTTCGTTAATTTTTATATCCTATGCGGCGTTTTACTTCTATCGTTTCTCATGAATTTGTATGTCTTGAATTATAAAACCCATAAGGAAAATCCAACAATAAAAGAACAGCCCTACAAACTATGGCCAGTGGTCTAGCGCCGATTGTATCTCATTAGAAGTTACGAGTCAAGGCAGTCTATTATCGTCTGTCTTGTCCTTCTTCCATAGTAACACGAATAGGACTGTAAACTCTTTTACCATCCCCTATATCTATAATATCAACCAGCTGGCACTCAAGATACGCTGCTGCTTGCTTCAAGATGGGGCACCCTGTCTCAGTTCCATCTGTATAATCCGCTTCTTCAACTTTATTTGGATTTTTCGCCCTGCCTTTCGTAAATGGTTTAACTGCTTCAGCGTCAGCTTTATTAAACATATTCACTGCGAATACTTTACCTTCTTGAATGAGTTTGTGAGTAAAAGATTTTCGTTGTAAACCAATGGTTAAATAACGTGGCTCAAATGAAGTCTGCATTACCCAATTCGCTACCATGATGTTCCGTTCATCACCATGACGACTTGTGATGCAGTAAAAACCATATGCCATCATATTTAAAGCATCTTTGATGGGATCATCTGACATATTACACTCCTGTTATTTCGTAAATTTTTTTTGGTGAATTAATTGCATATCAGATTATATCAAAACCCTGAAAACTATTTTCTTGTTGTGTACATCTATATTGAAGATTATGTTTCATTAAATCTTTCTTCAATCAGATGGCACTTACTTGTATATAACTACTGATCGTTTTTTGTCACCAAATCTATCCAATTGTAAAAAAACAGCCCGATTTATATTATTACATGCCAAACTACATTTATAAATTTCCCCGCCCTGCGGTGACCGTCGATATTGTCGTTTTCTCAATCCAGCTAAGCAAACTCGAGATCCTTCTAATTCAACGCGCAAAAGAGCCATATCGAGGGAAATGGGCACTTCCCGGCGGGTTCGTGGGCATTGAGGAATCATTACACTCTGCTGCTGAGAGGGAATTGGAAGAGGAAACAGGTTTGACCAATCTACACTTGGAACAACTGTTTACCTTTGGCACTCCTAGACGAGACCCCCGAGGAAGGATAATAACAGTCTCATACTACTCAATCATCAACAAAGGAACGAATAATAAAACCACCGGCGCAAGTGATGCAACACAGGCATCATGGTTCCCAATTGTTAACCTGCCGCCGCTTGCCTTTGATCACGATGAAATTGTATCCTATGGACTAAACAAAATCCGGAAAGATTTCGTCAATGTAATTATTAATTTTAACCTTCTCCCGGAGGTATTCACGCTAAAAATGCTTCAAAATTATTACGAAATTATTCAAGATGTAAAATTTGAAAAACAGAAATTTATCCAATACATATTTGCGGCTGATATTCTCGAACTTGCTTCAACAAAGATTGACAGTATTAATTATGAAGACCAGCTTTATAAATTTAACAAAATCCAGAGAGTAATCAAGGTATGAGAGGGAAATTTTTTTTCAGGAATAAAAATAACCTACTAATTGACGTCTACGCCAATACTAAAATCATTGGAGGTAGGAGATGAAAACCGTAGTTGCTGGTGCTTTAGGAGAATGTGTTCATGTTGCTGGTGTTACAAATTTCTTGCGTCTCGCTGATTCCGCAGGATGGCGAACGGTCTTCTTAGGCCCAGCAGTATCCATTGAAACATTTCTAGAAGCAGCAAGACGTGAAAACGCTGATCTAGTTGGAGTGTCATATAGGCTTACACCAGAAACTGGAGAACGGTTGCTTGGTGAGTTCGCAGAAGAAGCTGACGAACTGCACACCAAAGGTGTTCGATTTGTTTTCGGCGGCACCCCTCCAGTTGCAGAGAGAGCACAAAGCATGCAATTTTTCGATCAGATTTTTGATGGAACGGGTTCCCCAGATATGGTCATGTCCTACTTAAGGGGAGGTTCATCTGGTGAATTTACTCAGCAGAATTTTCCTCAGTCTACGCTTGAGCGAATCAAATGGAAGGAACCATATCCAATAATCAGGCACCATTTCGGTTTACCGACCATGAAAGACACACTCGAGGGGATTAAACTCATTGCAGATTCTAGTTATTTAGATGTGATATCCCTCGGTACTGATCAGGATGCGCAGGAAAATTTTTTTCATCCCGAAAAGCAGAACCCACGGCGAAGAGGTGCTGGAGGAGTTCCTGTTCGATCACCTGAAGACTTTAGAGAACTGAAAAGAGCTAGTAGCAGAGGTAATTACCCACTCATGCGAACCTACTCTGGTACAGATGATTTTATAGCCCTGGCTGAGATATTCGTTGAGACCATTGATATCGCCTGGGCTGCTATCCCTTTATTCTGGTTTAATCGCATGGATGGCAGAGGTCCTTGGAACCTTAAAGGATCTATAAGAGAACATCAAAGATTGATGACTTGGTATGGTGAACGTAATATTCCAGTAGAGATCAATGAACCGCATCATTGGGGGATGCGTGATGCTCCAGATGTAGTCTTCGCTGTAGCAGCTTATCTTTCTGCGTACAACGCACGTGCGTTCGGTGTGAAAGATTACATCGCGCAATTAATGTTCAACAGTCCTCCAGGATTATCAGATTCAATGGACCTCGCAAAAATGCTGGCTATCCTGGATTTGATCAGGCCTTTATCCGATTCAAATTTCCGTATCTGGCGTCAGACACGAACTGGTTTGCTCAGTTATCCAGTTGATTGTGATGCAGCACGCGCACATTTATCAGCAAGTATATACCTTCAGATGGCACTGCGCCCACATATAGTGCATGTGGTTGGATACACAGAAGCCGACCATGCAGCTACTGCGGCAGAAGTGATCGAATCATGTAAGCTCGCTCGTCGTTCAATAGAAAACGGGTTGAGACAACCAGATATGACTTATGACCCTCTTATCCAAGAACGAAAGGAGGAGCTTATCAAACTAGCTCAAAAGATGATCGACGAAATCGTATGCCTGGCGCCAGATAGTGCACCCGATCCATTGATCGATGCCCCTACCTTAACCAAAGCAGTGACGCATGGAATACTTGATGCTCCGCAGCTGATCAACAACCCCTTCGCAAAAGGTACAATTCGCACCCACATTGATAAAAGAGGCGCATGTGTCATTCTGCCTAAGTGAATTCTCAATAATCATCCTCATTGAAAACTTAGCAGGTAAATTTGTTGTTTTGCTGAGAAGCCAAGGGAAAAATAATTGCCTCCGTACCCATCTCGATGGGTTGGAGGCAAGTGCCCCACCATGCCGTGTGCAGCAAAGTTCAGAACCTGCCTTCGCAGGATGGGTCTCGCCCCGGAAGCTCCGCCTTGGCTCAGGCCTATCGCGTCACAGCCGTGAGATTGAGACCCTTTAAGTGAGTGTTGGCTCAGAACCGGTATACTGCAACACGCACATAGCAGGGTTATTATTCTTATACCATAAAATATAGCGAGTGAACAGACAAATTTGTTAGTTCTAATCTTTTAAGGCAATATGTAACTCCTTAAGTTGTCTCGGTTCAACAATCGATGGTGCATCTGCCATTACATCCCTAGCCGCCTGGTTCTTAGGGAACGCAATAACCTCCCGAATATTTGGCTCATCTGAAAGGATCATACATATGCGGTCGATCCCTGGGGCGATACCACCATGTGGTGGTGTTCCATACTCAAAGGCTTCCAACATATGACCGAACCTTTGGCGAGCAATTTGGGGATCGAGTCCGATCAATTCGAACACCTTTTCCTGTAGATCTCGTTCGTGGATACGAATCGAACCACCTCCTACCTCGTAGTCATTTAAAACCATATCGTACTGCTGACCTCTCGCTTCTCCTGGATTATTATCAAGTAGTGGGATATCTTCAAGCATGGGTGCTGTAAATAAGTGATGACTTGGATCCCAGCGGTTTTCCTCTTCATTCCAAATCACGAATGGGAAATCTATGATCCAACAGAATGCGAGCACATCCGGATCTTGTAAACCCAATCGATCTGCTAGCAAAACACGTAGTCTGCCTAATGATTCAAACACGACCTCTGGACTATCTGCTACAAATAGTAATAGATCGCCCGCCTTACCATGTAAACGTTCGACGATCGCGTTGACAACTTCTGGCTGAAGAAATTTGGCAAATGAGGAGCGCCGCTCACCGTCTGATGTTATCGCAAGATATGCCAAACCTTTCGCCCCAAACTTTCGAACATATTCGGTTAACTCATCGATTTGTTTTCGACTGTAATCTCCCAAACCGGCCGCATTTATGCCTCGTACATGTCCGCCATTGGTAATAATCTTATCAAATACTTTGAAACCACTGTTTTCAACTAGATTTGTTATCTCCTTTAACTCCAATCCAAAACGCAAATCGGGATTATCCTTTCCAAATCTTTCCATTGCCTCTGAATAGGTCAACCTCGGCCATGGACTGGATAACAAACGCTTTTTGGGAACCAATTTTTTGACCAATCCAGTGAACAGATCTTCTGTCAGCTGCATCACATCATCTCTCTCTACAAAAGACATTTCCAGGTCTAATTGAGTAAATTCTGGTTGACGATCCCCGCGTTGATCTTCATCTCGGAAACACCGGGCGATTTGAAAATACCTTTCAACCCCAGCAACCATCAACAACTGTTTCAATTGTTGCGGTGACTGTGGAAGGGCATAAAATTCGCCAGGGTGAACACGAGATGGCACAAGATAATCACGTGCACCTTCAGGAGTAGTCTTAAATAAAATGGGGGTTTCAATTTCAATAAAACCTTTTGAATCCAAAAAATCGCGTATGAATTTTACAGCTATATGTCGTAAGATCATGTTGCGTTGCATACGTTCACGTCGCAGGTCAAGATATCTATATCTTAAACGAGTTTGTTCATCTACCTCTTCTTCTTTATTGATTAAAAAAGGTGGTGTTTTGGCTGGATTTAATACCTTTAACTCCTTGACTTCAACCTCAATTTCACCTGTATCCAGATTTGGATTCTGCATTCCTTCAGGTCGTGGATGGACAACGCCAATCACTTGCACAACCCATTCAGCGCGGACATTGGCAGCTGCAGAATGTGCCTGAAGAGACACCTCAGGGTTCGCGACCGCTTGTACAATCCCAAACCGATCTCTCAAATCGAGAAAGGTGACCCCACCATGATCTCTGCGTCTATCCACCCATCCCGCCAAGGTCACAGTTTCTCCGATATGAGAAGCTCGAAGCTCACCACATGTATGTGTTTTGTACATGATCTCTCCTCTTCTCAAAATTAAAACGCCCTACGCACATAACGCGTCGGGCGAAAATTGGTTATAGTTTTCGGCTAACTTACCGGGTAAAACTGCCCATATGCCCGGAATGAGCAGATATTATACCTCTCAAATGGATGGAGTGACTTATTCTTCATCCTCTTTCACTTCATTCTCAGATTTTTCCTCCGCCAACTGACCTGACTTGAGATGATGTTCGCTCGGGTGCTCATCCTCCTCAAATCCTGAAAGAACGAAAACAGCATTGGTGACGTTCTTCCCTGGATTTCTCCAGCGATGGCGTATCTTTGAAGCAAACAATAAACTATCACCTGGTTCTAGGATATACCGTTGATCACCAACTTCATATTCTAATTGTCCGCGAATACACAAGACAAATTCATGCCCGGAATGAATCATACCGAATCTGCCGCTGGACGCACCACTTTCTAGTGTGAGCATAAATGGCTCAACTCGACCACGAAATGATTCACCACCTAACCCTTCCCATATCCCACGTTGAAAAGGCACCCTGGTCCGTTCAGAAGCTTTACGAAAGACGATATCATGCCTGGGAGGTTCTGTCCTGAAGAACGCTGTGATTGGTACTTCTAATGCTTCTGAAACTTTATAAAGGGTACTCACCGACGGCGAAGTCTTGCCCCGTTCGATCATGCTTAATGCATTTGTCGATAATCCACTCAAACGTGCTAGAGCACGCAAAGATTTTCCCCTTTCCATTCGCAGTTCTCTCAATCGACCACCTACATCAACTGATAAGGCCTGTGTATCGTATAAATCCATTGATTGCCTCCAAGAATTTAACCAATCATTAAAAATTACAAACGACACAATTATAACGCATTGTATCAATAATTTAGACAAATTAACTCGATTGACATATAGAATTGATGTGTGAATCTTTTTCACAGCCAGATTATTCTGATTATTTCCACAGAGTACAAATAAGTATTCCAAATCAATGAATATGACAAAAATAATATTTACTTATCAATATTTTCTAATTCAACCTGATTAATATCACTATAACCTAATGACTTATTGTGATAATATGCACAATAGAAGGACAGATAAGATAATTCATGTTAAATGCTCACCAGCTGAACGTTTTCCTCATAGCCGCCGAGAACCTAAACTTCACTCAAGCGGCAGCTGAACTCAATATGTCCCAACCAAGTGTTAGCCAGCATATCCAAGCCCTGGAACAACACTTTGGTTTAGATCTTTTTCATCGATCCGGGCGCAGTATAGAACTGACTGATGCAGGTTTGACGCTATTACCCCTCGCTCGCGAATTCATTTATCTATCAACCCACATTGATGAAACTATGGCTTCAATCAAAGGAACTGTATTTGGCCATTTGATGGTTGGGTGCAGCACCACAACAGGTCGGTATATTTTGCCACAACTTTTAGCTAATTTTCATCGTGAATATCCTCAGGTTAAGGCGACTTGTCAGGTAGCTTCCCAGGAACTAGCTATGCAAATGCTATGCGAAGGCAAGGTTCACCTGGCACTTACCAGCACACCAAAGTTTTGTATGGATGCAGAGTATAGAAAATTCTTAACAGATCAAACCTTACTGATCGTACCAATAGATCATGAATGGAGTGAAAAAGGATGGATTACTCCACAGGAATTAACCAACTCTCACTTTATACTGCCTGATGAAGGCTCTGAAACACATACAGCAGTTCGGGAAGCACTTGCCAACGTTGGTATTTCCATTTACCAACTCAATAGCGTCATGGAGCTAGGTAGCGCCGAAGCCATCGCGCTGTGTGTCCAGGAAGGGCTAGGTGCCGGCTTCGTTTCCAATATCGTCATCAATCGATTAGTTCAAGATCGAGTCAAGATCATTGAAATTCAAGATTTGAACATCATGCAGGACGTTTACATATGTCGCCATCTCGGACGACCGCAATCCAGCGCTCAAACAGCCTTTTGGAAATTTGTTAACGATTTTAAAATGTCCTGGCATCAGAATGCAACGGGTATCCGTCTTGATGATATTACTTTCACGCAAGAACCACAAAATATTCATGGCTAGATTATTACTTCTGTCAATGGGTAGAAATGACAATGGTTACTTAAAAATCGTGGTAAATTACCCTAAAATTACACTGGGCTGATGCGGCAATTGGGCAAAATTACATAGGGCGTAGTACCCAAGGTTGGTGGTTTTTATTTTGTAAAGAACATTACGACTCCATTTTAATAACTTTGGATCATTGTGAGAAATATCGCTTGATGACATCCAATAAGATTAAATAGTGCCACTGATTATGTTTGCCCCTGATCGGAGAGAAAACCATGAGCAATACAAAATCAAACAAGAATAAGTACATTTGGATTACTTTTGTTTCCATACTTGGTATCAGTATGATTTTGGGAGTACTTTTTGCAACCCGGACACCGGCGAGCGCTGCTCCAGCAATCGAGCCATTTCAACAAGAAGGGGGATATGCAGGGTCAGAATCATGCGCTGGCTGTCATGAAGACCTCCATACTGATTGGATATCCACACGTCATGCGCACGCTTATTCTTCCCCCATTTTCCAGCGCGATTGGGATGAATTGGATTTAGATCAACATTGTTTGGAATGCCACACAACCGGCTTTGATCCCGCTACAGGAGAATATGCTGAAGAGGGCGTCAGCTGTGAAGCATGCCATGGACCTTTTCAATCCGGTCATCCAGCCACCCAAATGCCGCTCACACCAGATGCAAATCTATGCAGCACCTGTCATAAAACGACAACGGATGAATGGTATGCGAGTGTTCACAGCCAAGAAGGTATCCAATGCCAAGCCTGTCACAATCCGCATGCGCAAACACCAATGGCAGATACGGTAACTGATTTATGCAGCAACTGCCACAAAGAACGGGGTGATTCCTTTACCCACGGCACACACGCCAATGCTGGTCTTGAATGTAGCAATTGCCATATGTACACCAGCCCGCGAGTTGAAGATCCTATCGAAGGGATTGTACCAACGGGACATGTCTTCTCTGTAGGCTCTGAAGCATGCATTGGTTGCCATCAAGACAATGTACATACTCGAGATGAAATCCTACAGTTGTCTGCTGGAGTCGGCGGACAGGCAGAAGTCGATACAGAAGATCTTCAAATTCTGTTGCACGAACAAGAAAGCACCATTTCAAATCTAGAAACAACCGCAGATGTTCGTCTCTACACTGGTCTTGCTCAAGGCGCAATTATTGGCGTAATCACTGGTGGAGCTATCGCTTGGGTTGTCAGCCGACGGATTGAGTATGTCGAAGCAGAAGCTGAGGATGAGGAAGCGGAGGCCGAGGAAGATGAGTGAGAAAAAGAAGAAAATCAAAGTTAAGTTCACCCGAGGTGATTTCTTAACCATATTTGGGGCTGCAGCTGGCTCGGTGGTTGTGGCTCAAGCAGTGACAACAGGGCCTCTTTCACCATTCAATAGCATGCTACAAGGGCAAATTGAGGGGGATTACGAACATTTGCATCATCATGGAGGCAATGTCCATTGGGGAATGGTGATTGATCTTGATAGATGCATTGGTTGTGAATATTGCGTACGTGCATGTTCTGCAACAAATGATGTTGCCACTGACAAAACTTGGAATATCGTTGTACCCGAGGAGACTTCCACCGAAGCTTCCTTCTATTTCAGTCGTCCGTGTTTACATTGTCAGGATGCTCCATGCGTTGAAGTCTGCCCTGTTGGCGCAACCTATGTCCGCGATGATGGTATCGTAATGATGAACTATGATCGCTGCATCGGTTGTCGATATTGTGAGGTGGCTTGCCCATACGATGCACGCAAGTTCAATTGGGATGAACGCACAGATACTAACCCCTATATCCCAACTTGGGGGATCGCTGAAGTGGATCGACGTCCCCGGGGTGTCGTTGAAAAATGTACTTTCTGTTCCCACCGCATTGATGCAGGTCTTGATACAGGTCTGGTTCCCGGTGTGGATCCAGAAGCTACGCCAGCTTGCGTCAATATTTGCCCAGTAGGAGCACGCACCTTTGGAAATCTGGCGGATCCTGAAAGTGAAGTTTCTAAACTGATCGAAGCAAATGCAACAATTCGATTGCGTGAAGAACTCGGTACAGAACCTAGTGTCTATTACATCCCACCGAAGGAAGGATTGTAATCATGGCTACAATTTCGACCATTCGCAAGTCAATATCAATCACTCCCGGATTCCTCGCCTGGCTGGCTTTCATTGGCTTGTGCTTACTCATTGGTATCATAACCGCCATTGCTGTGTTCACTGAAGGACTGGTTATTACAAATATGAGTGATACTGTGCCCTGGGGCTTGTGGATCACTATTGATCTTTCCGCAATTGCACTTGGCGCTGGTGCATTTACACTTTCTGCACTGGTCTATCTCTTCAACATCAAAAACTTCCGACCAATTGTCCGCCTTGCGGTATTAGTCGGCTTCATTGGGTACACATCTGCTTTGCTGACTTTGGTGATGGATATCGGTCGACCAGACCGCTTTTGGCATCCTTGGGTTTTCTGGAATGTACATTCTGTGCTCTGGGAGATCACATGGTGCATCACGATTTATCTAACCATCTTGGTCTTCGAATTTGCACCGGTTGTCGGAGAATCGCGCTTATTCGCTCGTTGGCCCTGGGTACGCACAGTTGCTCATCTCATGCACAAAGTTGCACCAGCACTCGCATTGATCGGATTATTCATTTCTTTGCTCCATCAATCCTCGTTAGGTGCTACTTATGGGATTGTAAAATCACGTCCCATTTGGTTCAAACCTAGTATGCCAATAATGTTCATCCTGTCTGCTGTTGCGGTTGGACCAGCATTGACCATGGCGATTGGGATCATTATTGAATGGGTCACAGGGAAAAAGAAGATTCCGGATAAAACAATCCGTTCCATTGCACGTTTTAGTGGTTTTACACTCCTGGCATACGCTTACATTAAATTTTGGGATTTGGCAGCAGCTACATACTATGGAAATACACCAGGAATCAATTCTGCTTTTGAGCTGCTCAATCAATACACGCCTTATCAATTCAGTTTCTGGGTTCTTGAAGTAATTCTTGGAATTGTAATTCCAGCAATTATCTTTATCTTTCCCCGGTTCAACAAAAGGCCTGCCCTTTTAGTATTAGGTGCCCTGTTGGCAGTGGTTGGTATTCTTTTCAATCGTTGGAACACGACCGTCACTGGACTCTATGTTCCCCTATCATATTCACCTGGGACGTTATATCAATCACCTATTGGTGCCTATTCTCCGAATTTTGTGGAATGGGGTATCGCGATTGGCATCATTGGCTATGCTCTACTAATGATTACATTGGGAGTTCGGTTTTTACCTTTATTTGATCAAAAAACAACACATTGACCTGGTGACCGCCGTTTTATTGGATAGATAATAAAGCATGATTCAACCCAAGAGTCATGCTTTATCTTCACGTGAAATTTATGAAAATATCATCAAGTGAGAGGTTAAGATATTCGCTTTCACAATATATATTCTTAATTCGTGGCATGGATTTGTCCCAGTTAATCAGCAGTCACGGAGGGATTGCCAATGGAAAACGCTAATGCCAATCCACTTATTGTCGCATTACTATGTTTGATACGTTGTTTGGTCCCACTCGCTATTATGTTGGGGATTTCATATCTATTGAAACGTTTTGGATTGATTGCTGAATCACCAGAACGCCCAGAGGGACCATATGAAAATGATACATCAAACAACGAGAAAGGAGATCTGGTGCATGGTGATGCTTAAAAAGATTTTAAGATTCCCTAATTACCTTATACTAGGTCTTCTGGTAGTGCTCAGCATTTTTATAATGACAAACTCTGTCAAAGCAGAAGAACCACATCAGCCGACCGATGAATATTGTCTCAGCTGTCATGCAGAGCCAGATCTAAATATTACTCTCCAAAGTGGTGAGACATTATCTTTGTATGTGGATCCAAAACAACACAGTGAAGCAGTCCACACTGATGCAGGCATTGAATGTCATGCCTGTCACACAGATATCACTACTTATCCTCATCCCGAGCTACTTTATACAAATGCACGCGAGTTGTCCAGAAATTATTATCTGGCATGCCGACAATGCCACGCAATCAACTACGAAGAAACATTGGATAGTATGCATGCCCAAATCGCACAGGAAGGAAATCTAGATGCACCGGTTTGCACAGACTGCCATACGGCTCATTATGTAAAGGAGCCAGATAATCCTCGTTCACTGATCTCAGAAACTTGCGGACAATGCCATATAGAAATCAACGAAACGTACATTCACAGTGTACATGGAGGAGCTCTTATTGAAGAGGATAATCCTGATGTGCCTGTATGCACGGATTGTCACGGGGTTCATAATATACACGACCCACGTACAGCTCAATTTCGTGTCGAGACACCAGAGCTGTGCGCTCATTGCCATGCCGATCAAGATCTGATGAACAAATACGGTTTATCGTCCGATGTTTATGATATTTATGAACTCTCCTGGCACGGTGTTGATGTTTCTGTATACAAAGCCATATGGCCAACGATCTGGCATGAATCAGCAGTCTGTACAGATTGTCACGGTGTTCATAATATCCTATCAACTGAAAATCCTGAATCAATGGTTAACCCCGATAATTTATTAAGCACCTGTCAACAGTGTCATGAAGGTGTTGGTCCAAACTGGACCGACGCGTGGACTGGACATCATGAAATCAGTCTTTCACGCACTCCTTATCTTTTTTATGTAGATTATTTCTATAAAACCTTTACTTACCTCGTACTTGGATTATCTTTCATATATGTGATTTTACAAATTATCCGTAATACGGGAAACCGAATAAGAAGGAGTACGTGATGAGTGCAAGGGAGCAGTTCATGACAACCCACGCCAAAAACATTGAGGCAAAACGAGTATATCGCAGATTTACAGCTGGCCAGAACTGGGAACATGCCATTCTCCTTATCAGCGGTATCGTCTTATTCTTCACTGGTTTACCTCAAAAGTATCGTACAACCTCCTGGAGTCAACAAATCTTATCAACTCCTGAACGTCTTGAGACCATCCAGCAGATTCATCATATTGCTGCCATCGTATTGATACTCTTGGTAATTTATCATCTAGGTCGAGCTATTTATTTGATGATCCAGAGAAGATTACCCGCTGCAATTTTCCCAACAATACAGGATCTAAGAGATGCCTGGCAGATGATAAAATACTTGCTGTTTTTATCGAAAGACAAGCCAAAATTTGGCAAATACAATTTCGAACAAAAATTTACCTACTGGTTTATTTTTATTATCGTTGGGATAATGGTTTTCACGGGCATTATCATCTGGTATCCGGAGCTAATTACACGCTACTTACCTGGAGGGTTAGTCCCCGCTGCTAAGTTAGCTCACAGCACAGAAGCAATAGTAGCAGCAATATTTATTGTTATTTGGCATTTCTATCACGTTCATTTAGAAAGATTAAATGTGAGTATTTTCACAGGGTATTTGAACGAAGAAGACATGAAGAAATACCACACCCTAGAATATCAACAACTTACTGGCGAGCAGATTGAAGACGCAGATACAGGAGGAAGCCAGTGATAGGTCGGCACCGATTAATAATCGCATTATTAATGGGAACTTTAATGGTTGTTCTGATCGGTATACTCGATTTAGAGTCGCCTCAGGTGATGGCAGCCCGATTACCGCAAGTCCCAAATCCCACAGAAGAACCTGACCCACGCCTATCACTTTCAGATGACCTCTGTTTGGAATGTCATGGCCAACCTGGACTTATCCTCGAACTTGAAAATGGTGAAACATTGGATTTGTATGTTTCGCCTGATGATTATTACCAGTCGATCCATGGCATGGAGGGGTATGCATGTGTACAATGCCATCGGACAATCGGCAATTTTCCTCATCCACCCTTTGTAGCATCAAGCAAAAGAGATGCCACAATCCAGTTTAATAACACTTGTAAACACTGTCACCTATCACAGCATGTTCTCACACAGGATAGTGTTCATGCCCGAGCTCTGGCTGAAGGTAATATTGAGGCTGCAGTATGTTCCGATTGTCATACCTCCCATGAAGTTAGACAAATCAACGATCCAGTTACAAATGAACCTCTACCAGAAACCAGACTTTGGGTTCCTGAAACCTGTGCTCAATGCCACAACGAAATCTATCAGAAATACCTAACCAGTGTACACGGGTCTGCTTTGGTTGATGAAGAGAATACGGATGCGCCTTCGTGTATTGACTGTCATGGTGTACATAATATTGAAGATCCAACGACAACAGAATTCCGTTTGAAATCTCCCCAGATCTGTGCCAAATGCCATACCGACCCTGAGATTATGGATAAGTATGGCATATCTACAGATGTGTTGGAAACATATGTGGCTGATTTCCATGGAACGACTGTTACTTTATTTGAAAAACAAACCCCGGATGCTGAAACCAATAAACCCGTATGCTATGACTGTCATGGAATCCACGATATTAAAAGTCCTGATGACCCAGAGAAGGGATTGCATGTCCGCGAAAATCTACTAGAACGTTGCCAGGTTTGTCACCCTGATGCAACGATCAATTTCCCTGACGCTTGGCTATCTCACTACATTCCCTCTCCAAAAGACACTCCGCTGGTATATTTTGTAGATCTGTTTTATAAGATCTTTATACCTGTAGTCTTAGGGAGTATGGGGATATTAGTGGTCCTAGATCTAAGTAAGCGATTGCGGGATCGAGTTAATCAGGTGAATGGTGAAAGTTCATCTTCTGTAAACCTAATAACAGATTCTGACGAATCAGAATTAAACGGTCATGACTCCCCTTCTGAACCGTCATCCATTAATGGAATCCAGCAGGAAAACTCCCATGACTGACATCAAAGTCGACCAACAAGCCATGCAAGAAAAGACTGTAACTGATAAGAAATACACTAGATTTGATATCACTCAAAGGGTAGAACATTTTATTTTTCTGCTGTCCTTTAGTGTGTTGGGTATCACTGGCCTAGCACAAAAATATTCTGAAAATATGATCAGCCAACAACTCATTCAGTCTTTAGGAGGAATTGAAAATACCCGCCTAATTCACCACTGGGCAGCAGTCGTAATGATGTTTGTCACTATCTTTCATATCCTGAATTTACTTTACAGGATATTCGTCCTGAGAGTACCCTGGTCAATGATGCCCGTCATCGAAGATATCAAGCATCTTATACACGATATTGGCTATTATCTTGGCATCCGAAAGGAGCAAGCCTACTATGGGCGCTATAATTATGCTGAGAAAATGGAATACCTGGCTGTTGTTTGGGGAACGATCATTATGGGGATCACTGGTTTTATGATGTGGAATCCGATTGTAACCGCCGAGTATCTTCCTGGACAATTAATCCCAGCTGCAAAAGCAGCCCATGGAGCAGAGGCTATATTAGCGGTATTATCGATCTTGCTTTGGCACTTCTACCATGTTCATTTACGCCATTTTAATAAAAGCATGTTTACCGGAAAACTAACCCGGGATGAGATGAAAGAAGAGCACCCAGCTGAGTTAGCTCAAATTGACGCCGGACATAATTATTCACCTCCACCGACAACAATTTTAAGAAAGCGGCAATATGTATTCTTTCCTTTTGCGATTATTATCGCGATTGTGATGATTTTTAGTGCCTATCAATTTGTCACAGTTGAAGATACTGCTTTGGCTCAAGTTACGATCCGAGAAACTGCTGAGGTATTCGTTCCAGTCACCCCAACTCCGAAGCCAACACCTACTCCCGCTCCAACTTCACCCCCTGAAGAAGGTGTGCAAGCAAATTCATGGAGTGGTGCATATGGAGCCATGTTCCGCAACAGATGTGGTACTTGCCATGGATTTACAGCTGTGGGAGGTTTATCACTCGCTACCTATGAAGATGCACTCATTGGAGGAGATAATGGTCCAGCTATCGTTCCAGGAAATGCCGAGGCTAGTGTTCTCGTTCAAGTCCAGCTAGAAGGTGGACATCCTGGACAGCTGACACCAGAAGAAATCTCATCGGTCATTGAATGGATAGAAGCGGGTGCTCCTGAACAATGAACTAGCTCTCTGATATGAATTGCCAAGATCGACTACTAGTTACAATTATCGAGATGATGAGAGTGGCTTCGCTATATGAGCCACTCTCTTTATTCATAACCATATATACCGAGTTACCTATTGACTTTAAATACCCAATGATGTACACTAAAATTGACAATAATGAAGTATTGTAACCATCCTTTTAGGAGGTGATTATGCGTAAAGTTCAATTGGTTGCAGTGATACTAACGCTAATCATTGCGACACCAGTAACTGCTCTAGCGATATTATTTAGCGCCTACATAACGGATAACATTGTTCGCATCTCCAGATCTTTAGGCGACATCCCGCAACAACTTTCCATCTTAAATCGTAATCTGTTATTTGAAACAGAGATTATTGGACTAGTTGCTGGAACGATAATATTGCTGGCCGTATTACTCGTTGCCTTACGAACCAATAATGTTGAGGAGAAATCATCATAGTGAGTCTAACTCTTACACTCAAGATATGAATTTCTCCTTAATTTAGTATAATACCCAGAACGTTATTAAAATAAAACGTGGTGTATTACCACGTTTTATTTTTTTTATTGATATTTATGGGAAAAATTTCTAGCACGATTCTCCGCAAACACATCGCCTTGCCCAGTGATCATGGCTCCTGGGTTTTCTTACTTAGCCCATTATTAATTGGTCTATTTATTGGGGGTAGTTGGAGGGTTGCATCATTTTTCCTAATAATCGCAGCTCTTGCAGCATTCTTACTGCGACAACCTTTGGGAATTTTAGTGAAAGTATACAGTGGTCGCCGCTCGAGGCGAGACCTTCCGGCTGCATGGTTTTGGGTAATTGTATATTCAGCGATAAGTCTGCTTGCAGTTATCGGCTTGATTATAGAAGGATCCGCATACTTGTTGATGCTCACATTTCCAGGTATTGTGGTCTTCTCCTGGCATCTGTATCTCATCAGCAAACGCGCTGAACGACGCCAGGCTGGTGTAAAAATTGTCGCCACAGGCGTACTTGCGCTGACCGCTCCCGCTGCTTATTGGATTGGGATTGGAACTTATAATCCAACAGGGTGGTTGTTGTGGATCTTAATTTGGGCCCAATCCGCAGCCTCGATTGTTTACGCATATCTCCGTTTGGAACAGAGACAGCTCACCTCAGTCATAGACAAGCAGAAGCGTTTGGAGATGGGACGTCGCTCACTGCTTTATACAACTTTCAATTTTATAACCGTTCTTATTCTATCTCTTCTCAGGATTACTCCTCAATTTCTTCCTATAGCATATTCGGTTCAATGGGTTGAAACGATTTGGGGAACATTTATGCCAGCCATAGGCATAAAACCAACCTCAATTGGCCTACGACAGCTCGCTGTCAGCTGTGTATATACGATCCTTTTCATCATTACTTGGCATCTCTAATACAATACTCAAGCAAGAAAAGATTCTAATATAGCCTCACCTTGTTTGTCGAAACCTTACATAGCGACTGGGGTTATCATGTACAGGAATTCGTATATTTTTTATTCTTGGGCAATCAAAACAACATAGGAGGATAATCGTGTCCGATGAACCAATAGTGAATACCATATCCAGTGATGATCGTTTATGGGCAGCTTTGACCTATATATTCTCGCCACTGATCCCCATCATCTTGTTAGTGCTTGATGATTTTAAAGATCGATCATATATTCGTTACCACAGCATTCAGGCACTTGTCGTAGGTGTCATCTTGGCAATCCTGGTACCCATCATTGCCATTCTGACAGCTGGATGCGGTGTAATTTTATGGTTGATCATGTTCTATTGGGCGTATAAAGCATATCAGGGAGAATGGGTTGAGATCCCAATTGTTACAAGTTTTGTTAAGAATCAGGACTGGGTCTAATCAAATTTGCATACCTCCAATAAGCCCTCCCCAAGGAAAATTGGGGAGGGAGCAGTCTAAAAATGCACTATAATACTATTCAAACTTAAAATTAATCGTTTAGTGTGCATAAAAATATTAGAATATTTTGTATCATTGAGGAGAATGCGATGAATGATATACAAGAAGAAGTCATAATCGAATCAGAGCATCCTGAACCTTTATCCCAATCAGATGAAAGAACTTGGGCGATGCTCGCTCATTTGAGCACGCTTCTAAATCTTATTACTGGATTTCTCGGTCCTATCGCCGCTTTAGTCATCTATCTGGTATTTAAAGACCGCTCGCGATCTGTCGCTTACCAGTCTATGCAAGCGTTTGTTTTCCAATTGGTTTTTTGGTTAGGT
>Ga0209536_100006582_pt1 | contig 17718 bp, 9 predicted proteins | sample DeeMarSeWOR28_12_FD_187461 | JGI IMG/M metagenome (GOLD analysis project Ga0209536, IMG submission 187461) | Marine sediment microbial communities from White Oak River estuary, North Carolina - WOR-2-8_12 (SPAdes) (version 2) | ecosystem: Environmental > Aquatic > Marine > Intertidal zone >... | reverse complement strand
CCTTTTTCCTGTTGGAGTTTATTGCCATTTTCAAATGGGGCTTTTGTGAGCTATTCAAAGAGCATGGAGTAAACTACCAATTTATAGGATTTTACAATTAATAGTTTCTTCCAGAAGAAACCAAATTACAAAGACAATCTTTTTTGTTGAGGAAATATGTCCGTGCTTTTTTAACACCATGAGTTGGTCTAAAATTGAGAACAGCATATGTAACAATTTAAGATTTATATACTTCCTTATGAATGTTGAATTCGGAGAGAGGTGCTAAATCAGAATTATTGCGACTCCACACTATACTTATCATATTGCGATTCCTTTTCCTTAATGAGTTGGGTTTACTAATAATCTTTAATCTTCCTGTGGCTAATAGATTCTTTTGATAATGTTCAATTGATCATTGATAGCATTTTATAGAGATCTTATTTGAAAAACCTTTCAAATAATCAGGATTTCCACAATAAAAATCTGGACTTAATAAAACTAAAATTAAATAAGGAGAAAGGTCATGAAAAAACATAAAAAGAAGCACTCCAAATTTAGGGTGTTGTGTATGTATTCTAGATTATTAGCATTGGCTTTGGTCGTGCATTTATTACCTTGTATGGGTACTTTATGGGCACAAACCACCTGTGAAGGAGATTATGTGCTCACTTCACAGGATGATGTTGATAGCTTTGCTGAAACTGGATGCAACATTATAAGCGGAAATTTGAGGATTGAAGGACCAAACATTACCGATCTCGATGGTCTGTCAGGATTGACTTCGATAGGTGGTGATATGTTGATTTTCAGTAATTATGCCTTAACAAATATCGATGGCTTATCAAACCTAACAACCATTGGAGGGAAGCTGAATATTTGGCATAATCTGGAGTTGACAAATATTGATGGTTTGTCAGGTTTGAGTTTGGTGGGGGGTGATTTGGAGATTGAAAATAATAATGAACTGGAAAATTTGGACGGTTTATCAAGCCTGACATCTGTTGGATATTTGATGGTAATTAATGATAATGCGTCATTGAGCAATATAGATGGTTTATCGAGTCTGACCTCGGTGGATCGCGTGATGATTAGCGATAATGATGTATTAGAAAATTTAGATGGATTGTCAAGCCTCACTTCACTGAGTTCAACACTCCGTATTGCCAGAAATAGTTCGTTAACCAGTGTCGATGGATTATCTGCATTGACTACAATCGGAGGTTTTTTGACAATTCAGGAAAATGCTCTTTTAACCAATATCGATGGTTTCTCAAGCCTGACCTCAGTGGCGGGTGATTTAATAATTGAGAACAATGATGCATTAATCACTATTGACGGTCTATCAAATCTAACATCAATCGGGGGTATGGTGGAAATCTTGGATAATGCATCGTTAACCAATTTGGACGGTTTATCATCACTGACCTCTGCCATAATAAAGTTGAGTATTCGTAATAATCCTGCGCTAACCAATATCGATGGTTTATCAAACTTGTCTGCGGTTGGAGATTGGTACGTGGGAATTGTAAACAATGATGCACTCGTCAATTTAGACGGTTTATCAAGTCTAATATCCATCGATGGCTCTTTGGTTATTTATGATAATGATGTATTAGAAAATATAGACGGTTTGTCATCACTAATGGAAGTAGGTGGGAATTTAGATATAATCCATAATATTAATCTTACCCGATGTTGTGGTATCTATCCGCTGCTTGCTTTCGGTACAGTCGGTGGTTCAAAAGATATTAGTGAAAATGGAAACGGATGTACTGAGGAAGATATTCTTGTTCCAGGATTTTGTATATCGGTGGCAATTGAGGACGTGATAGATGATGTTGAAATACTCATCAATGCAGGCATACTGAATGGAGGTCAAGGAAATGCTTTAATAGTTAAGCTGCAAGGAGCCATTGCCAAGGTCATTCAGGGCAAAACTACTGCCGCTATTAATAAACTGAATGCCTTCATTAATCAAGTCAATGCATATACAAAAAGTGGTATACTAACTGAAACAGAAGGTCAAGAATTGATTTTAGCAGCTACTTACATTATTGATCTGATTAATAATAGTAGTTTTGCAAAACGAATTGGGGATTATGTTTCTCCAAAAATCACAGGAATTCAACAAGAACACTATTATTTAAGTCAGAACTATCCCAATCCCTTTAATCCTGTAACTCAAATCACGTTTACGCTACCTGAAGATTTGGATATTTCTCTTAAGGTATTTGATATCCTAGGAAGAGAAGTGGCCAATCTTGCTTCGGGAAAGTGGAATGCTGGAATTCATCGAATTTCTTTAAATGCCGCGGAGCTTACTAGTGGTATATATATTTACAAATTAAATGCTGGTGATTTTGTAGATGTGAAGAAGATGGTGTTGATGAAGTAACATTTGCGTGGTTGAGAAACCGCCTTACTATTTATTAATCACTTGATTCTAATTAGTAATAAGAAAGGAGTAATATATGGCCAGGATAGTATTGATTATTGCAGCTATTGTGGAATTCATATTTAGAGGGCTTCCAGGTTTCTTTGGTTCTAAAGCTATTGCAGATATGTTTGGATTGGTGTATGTAGAGGAATCCCTAGTATATGTTCATCCCTTTGGTGCCTTGATGCTGGTTTTTGGAGTGATGTTTTTTATTGCATCAAAGGATCCGGTGAAGTATAGGTTTGCTATGGATATGGGAATTCTTAGATATGCACTTGCTTTTATTTCATATTTTGTCACATTGTTTATGCTTGGTGCATTGGCAACATTTTGGTGGATTCACATGATACTGGATTTGGTCTTATTAATTCTTTTTATAGTTTCAAGACCAAAAGCGGAGGAGACAGCAAAGGCCTGATTGTTATTACGGCGACACTTACTTGCTGTACTTACATCTATCGTATTCAGGCAGCTGACTTCGTGGATGTAAAGAAAATGGTTTTGATGAAATAACCTCTCAATTGCAGAGGAGTCAGCTCTGGAGTGGCTCCTCTGTTTGTTTTTCAGAGTTTCATAAATGATACACCTCGAAATAATACTTAATTCCTCAAGCTCATGAATATGATATGTTTCTTCTTTTCTATCGACATACATCCAGATAGAAATGGGCTTCATTCTTACTGAAAATGGCAATTAAAACACAATCACAATTATAAGACTTATTCTCTTAACGTTGCTTGAGGAAATTGATTGACAGAGAAGATTATTGGGATATAAGGGACATACACAGAGATTTATTATTTTAGTCTTTTGCATGTTAATTTCTTGATTTCTCCTCAAGCAAACTGTAACTTTATTTTATTTTGATTGATAAGATGTCCTACCGGAGGAAGCAGGACCTACGAAAGTACATCTAACGATGAGATTTCCACTCGAACCTCTCTGTCTGCTGAAATCCTACTTCCCTCAGGACATCGTTCCTTCTAATACTCACATCCAGGGTGAGAAAGATGATTTTGCTGAAGGAAATCTGGCTAGACTGAGAGCTAATCCAATCAGGTAACGATTCATATTTTATCAAAGAGAAGTCTTCGATCAGACGCTGTGCGTTGATGCCTAATATTTCAGTGCGTAACATACCAACCTCCCTTTTTTTGTATTGAATTTTGCGGTCAGGCGTACAGCACCTGTTAATTTTTTTTGACAACAATACAATTCCTTTCAATCCTGCAACTAGCAAAACCTATCAGGTAGTGGGCCAAGGAACTTTGTGAACTAGTAATGACGGAATACCTTTTTAAAAGCACAAACGCGACTGAATGAGCGTAAAGAGATCCTTATTTATCAGGAAGTCTGTGATGGTAGAAGTGATCTTGGCGGGTAGATCAGTCGTGTTAGCTTTATGTATAAAATGAAAGCAAGTTATTTCCTTCAAGACAGGAGAGCGGTTCTGAGAAGGTAGAAATTTGCGGTATCCCATTTCAACTTTAGGGCGGTTCCGCATCCTCAGGTAGGGGCGCGGGAAACATGAAAATGCAACATATGTGGTAGGATTTGCGCCATGTGTGGTAGAGATAACCACCTTTTAATTTGTATTTTGATGGCGAGCTCCACCAACCGGACTATTTGAAGGAGAGGTAGATGCTATGATACTCCGATTTTGTTTTATTTTGATTCTTCTGGTTTTGAGTAGTCAAACCATTTTCGCACAAAAGGTTGAAAATCGAGAAAATGATGAAAACATTCCCATATTATTGAGGCCAACCAATCACAATCCGAAATTCCGCAATTTTCCTGTAAAGTCATTCTATAAATCCAGAAATAATTGGCAAGAAATTATCGACTCTACTTGGGGTTCTGGTTTGCCGCTGTCCACAAAGCGTCAAATTATCGATACATATTCTAGTGCTTTGAGAAACGAGTTTGATGGCTTTTTATCATTGGGAATGAATGAACAATCTTGGGATTCTCTAAGATTGTATTACCGTAATCAAATAGACAGTTCCACAAGCCGTGGCAGGTTTTGTTCCCTAATGAATTATTTTACCAGTGAGTTAAAAGATGGTCATACAAGCGCCAGAGATAAAGGAGTGGTGGTTTTGTCTCCATTGAATCCAGGAGTCCCACTTTTATTTGCTAATGGATTTGTAACGGTGGAACATTTTGGGGCTGTGGTTACTGTCCTACCAGATAGCAGTGTGCTTGTATTAAGAACCGTCAATAACCATCCATTGGGTCTTCAGCCGGGGGATATCATTTTAGGCTATGAAGGTATACCATATAAGTTATTAATCGAGCAATTACTGCAGGCGGAATTACCTGGTGTACTCCCATATATGGGCGCAGCCAGCGCTCGTGCCCATCATCTTTTTGTAGGCGCTGGTATGAACTGGCACCTGTTTAACACAATCGATATTTTGCAGTACTCAACGGGTGATACTTTGCAATTATCCTTGATACCTATGATTAGCTTGAATGTACCACCGATGCTGAATAATGAACAGATTGAAATCCCCGGCATACCTTTTCCGGACTATTTCAGTGATCAACTGGTAAGCTACGGTATCTTAAATAATACCAATATTGGATACATATATCTCTTCAGTGAGCGACAACAAGCTAATCCGGATCAACAATTTTACGATGCCGTAAATGCCCTCAAGAATACAGAAGGGCTCATTATTGATATGCGTTGGAATGAGGGTGGTTGGGCTCTCTTTGATGAGGCTTTTGATATCTTGTTCAATGATTTTTCCTTAACCATCGAGGATGCATACCGATCGTCTCCAAGTACTTTCAATCTTTCTCCCTCAGGGAATGCATCTATCTTTCAAATTGATGGTGACCCAAACTCTCTATATGATAGACCTATAGCAATCCTGCTGGGTCCCACTTGCGTAAGTATGGGTGACCTTACTGCGCAGCGCTTTCGTTATCATCCCATGGTAAAATTTTTTGGTAAACCTCCCGTGGCAAGTCTAGGGGATAATTTATTAATTACAAATTTTTCTGACTGGTTTTTGCTTTATTCTGTTAGCGATATGTTTCATATAAATAATCCTGGTAATTATCTAAATCGACAGGAGTTTCCGATCAATTTTCCTGTCTGGCACAATGTGCATGATGTAGCCAATGGGATCGATACTGTCGTTGAAGCGGCATTGTCTTGGATGAAGTCGATGATCTATGCCCATAGTGTAAGATCGCATCCAGCATTTGTTAAACCCTTATTTGATACGCTCATGATTACTGCAGAAGTAAAGAATATTCAAAATCATAATATTAATGTGGCGGTAATAATAGATGACGTGAACGGCATCAATGTGGACTCCCTGCCGATGTTTGACGATGGAAATCATGGAGATAATCTGGCAGGAGATGGTTTATACGGAACCTATGTGGGTCCTGATTCAAGTGAGAACATATTTAAAATCAATGTACGTGTTACCGATTTGGATTCCAGTCATTATCATGAATTGCCAAATGCAAATCGTTTTACTACCATTGGTCCTGTAGTGGTTGATAGTTTTTCATTCAACGAATTAATCCCAAATGCCATGTATACTTTAAAACTATATCTCAGTAATGATGGTTCAACAGCTACAGCAACGAATCTGACAGTCGAAGTTGAGACCGCTGATACAAATGTGATAGACATTACACATTTCACACAGAGCTTTGGAGATATTGAGCCTGGACAGATCAAGGGCGGGGTAGTAGCACGTATCACCACCCAAAATAATCCCAATAATATGGATTTTCGTATAAATATAACGAGTGAGGGGTGGCGTTTCTGGAGCGATAGCATAAGAGTAACCATAACCGGTCTTGCTGGAACTGAGAGCAATATTCCCGAAGAACACAGCTTAATGCAGAACTATCCCAATCCTTTCAATCCCTCTACCGCGATTGAATTCTCGCTGCCGCAGTCCAGCTTTGTGACCTTAAAGGTTTATAGTGTTTTGGGCGAAGAGGTGACTACACTGGTTTCAGAGAGGCTGACTGCAGGTAAATATAGATACGAATTGGATGCAAGTAGTTTAGCCAGCGGGGTTTATTTATATAGAATTCAGGTAGATAATTATGTGATAACTAAAAAGATGGTTCTTCTGCGCTAGTACACACTTAGAAAAATATTGTTGAAATAATATCTGGAAAACAATTATCATGTAAAATCGAGGAGGAGTAATAATGGAAACTTCTATTAGATATACAGTTAATCTAACAATTTTATTGTTTTCAATTTTATTATTCACAAAGCAAAATCTTAGTGCGAGTTCAAACAATATTTTCAGAGATGCAACCATAAGGATGGATAAGCAAGGGAAAGCACCCCTGGAAATCAAATTTAAAGAAGATAAAGACCTATCGGTCGCTTCATTTTTTGATGCATATAAACAGGAGTTTAATTTGTCGGAAGATAATGAATTTAAATCTTTTAGAGTTGTTTCGGACCAACTTGGTCAGACCCACTATCGTTTTAAGCAATACTACAAGGGTCTTGAATTGGCGGAAGTGCAGTATCTTGTGCATGAAAACAATGGTTCTGTTTTTTATGCCCATGGCAGATTAATCCACGGACTGGATTTTGATGTGACGCCAGTCCTATCCGAGAATGAAGCCCTTAGATTTGCACTGAGGCATATAAATGCAGAAACTTACATGTGGGAAAACAAAAAAAATGAGGCTTTTGTAAAAAAAGAACAGGAAGACGAGGATGCCACTTATTATCCAAAGGGTGAGTTGAAAATAAGCGCAGGGCTGAATGAAAAAATTGCAGAGAATTTCAGACTAGTTTACCGGTTCGATATTTATGTTCAAAAACCACTGGGCAGGTATTATGTTGATGTGGATGCTAAAAATGGTGAGATTGTTGGCATTTTGCCTCTTCTTTATTACGATGTGCAGGGTTATGGCACTAGTCTCTACAATGGTGATGTCGAGATGATGGTGTCAGATTCGAACTTTTATATTCCACCTGATCCCCCGGGTCACTTTCATTTAAATAGCTGGAATGCGGCTGGTGGCAGTGGAGAAAGCTGGTGGATGGCAGACACAAGCTTGGGTAATGAAGGCGGGTACGCAGATGTGTGGTACGAAGTAATAGATACCGAACCAATAGTCTTGACTGGTACCGGTCAAGCATTGAAATTCTTTCATCGCTATGCAGCTGAACCTCCCGGAGGAGCTTCTCCCCCTTACGATGGATGGGATGGCATGAATGTTAGAGTATCAGTTGACAACGGGGCAACCTGGGATGTATTAACAAATCCAACGCCGGCATATACCAATTCAAGTTTGTATAGCTTTGGCGGCACGCATGGTGAAGGCCCGGGCATACCGGGGTGGACAGATCAATTAAATAATTGGACAGAAGTTACATTCGATCTGTCGGCATATGCAGGACAAACAGTTCAAATCAGATTTGCATTTGCATCTGATGAATATGTTTCCACATTAACCGCGGGAAGTCCTTTGTGGTTCGGATGGCAGATTGATGATATTGTGATATCAAATTCAACCGGCACATTATTTACCAATGAGGGAGTGACGGGAGGGCTAACCGCCAACAACCTGGTAACGGAAGCAAGAATAATTGAGGGTAACTATCGTCTACGAGAATCGGGCAGAGGAGGGGGAATTGCAACCTTTGATGCTCTAAATCAAATCACCTATCCACTATCAGTAGATTTTGTTGATATAGATAGTAACTTTACAGATGTGAATGATCTTGTTGGCGTTAGTGCACACTGGGCGGCCGAAGCAACCTATGATTATTATTTGACCAAGCACGGGAGAGACAGTTATGATAATGCAGGTGCAAGAATAGTGTCTTATACTCACTTCGACGATAACTTCGTTAACGCTTTCTGGGGCGGGGGTCGAATGCATTTTGGCGATGGAAACGGTACAAATTACGGTCCTCTGGTCGCCCTGGATGTGGTTGGACATGAGTTCACACATGGTGTTACTCAATATTCATCAGACTTAATTTACTTTGCTGAACCTGGTGCTCTGAATGAATCGTTTAGTGATATCTTTGGAACGCTTGTGGAGTACTATATTGAAGGATCCAATGGCGATTGGCTTTTAGGAGAGGACTTCGCACTTTCTGCGCCACCTTTCAGATCGATGGAAAATCCAAATTCCAGAAATGATCCTGACACTTATCTGGGGAACTTTTGGGCTCCTACCGGTCCGAATGATCCCGATGCTGGGGGTGTACATACAAATAGTGGGGTGCAGAATTATTGGTTTTACTTGCTCTGCGAAGGTGGCAGCGGTGTGAATGACAATGGAGATACTTACACGGTTACCGGCATAGGAATCGAAGAGGCAGCTCAAATTGCTTATCGTAGTTTAACCGTTTATCTGATGCCCACCTCGCAGTATTTTGATGCAAGGCAGTCTTCCATAAATTCCGCCCTGGATTTATTTGGGCAGAATTCAAATCAAGTTCAGGCTGTAACAGAGGCATGGTTTGCTGTTGGCGTTGGTAATCCCTATGGGATTTATGCGTTGAATGCTTCCGTTAATAAGACTTACTTAATTCCTGGTATAGATAGTCTATTCTTGAATACTGAAATATTCAATCCCAATAACCTTAATATTGAAGTAAAATCTATATTCGAAAGTTTTGACCAAAGCATATCAGATACTATTCAATTGTTTGATGACGGATTTCATCAGGACAGTATGGCTGGAGACAATCTTTTTGGGGGAACATGGCCGGTGCCAAACGATGAGAAATATTATAAAGTGAGTGTTAGCACGTTTGCACCGGATTCCGGCTACTATAATGTCTTGGGAGATTTATCACGATTCACCACCATCGGTCCAGTAGTGGTTGATAGTTTTTCATTTAACGAATTAATCCCAAATGCGTTGTATACGTTAAGGCTGTATCTCAGAAATAATGGTTCAACGGCCACAGCCACGAATGTAACTGTCCAGATTGAAACTGCTGATACAAATGTAACGGGAATTACAAATTTCCCGCAATCCTTTGGAGATATTGAGCCTGGACAAATTAAGGGTTCTCTGGTAGCGCGTATCGTAACCACCAATAACCCCAATGGTATTGATTTTGACATAAGTATTTCAAGTGAAGGGTGGGTTTTCTGGAGCGACAGCATAGCCGCAACTATTACTGGAATGGCAGAAAACGAAAACAACATTCCTCTTGAATACGGTTTGAAACAAAACTATCCCAATCCCTTCAACCCTACAACCAATATCGAGTTCTCCATTCCTAAATCAGAGTTTGTCACTCTGAAGGTTTACAATATTTTGGGCGAGGAAGTGGCTACACTAGTTTCGGAAAAACTCGCTGCTGGAAGTTACAAATATGATTGGAATGCAAGCGATCTAGCAAGTGGGGTATATCTGTATCGTTTACAGGCAGGTGATTATGTAGATGTGAAGAAGATGATTTTAATGAAATGAAAATACCATGTAGGGGGGATTCAAAGGATCGCCCTTTTTAACCGACTGTGATTCGCATAGAGAATAAGGCAAATAAATTAATTTTTTCTCATGATTTTTTTCTTGACTTAATAAAACCCCCAAATTAATTTCATTCGCCTTTAAAGAGGAAACGCAGAACGGATTCTACATTTCCAGCCTTTTTAGTAGTTCTCTTTATATTAATCGCTATAAGCAGTTAAGGCGTATAATCTGTAACACAATCAAAATCTATTTTTAGTTTTTTAGACTGGCAAACAATTCTTTTATCCAGTCCTTTTGTAAAGAAGATATCAACACCCATTCGATATAACAGTTTCAGGTCTTAAATTTCAATATCACCAGATCTATGCACATCAATACTCCTCCGTTTCACCGGGCTTAAACGGAATTTTTTATAACCCCTGGCAAGGGAAATGAGCATTTATGGGGAACAGTATTTATAATCGCTACGAGCGGTTGAGAGGACCGTAATCTTAAATGGTCATCAGGTCATGATGGATTGCATTTTCAATCAGTTCAACTCGAAGACAATTCATGAGTAGATTTGTAACAGAACCCCAATAGACTTTTAAAATACGTTCCATCTGCTTCCAGTGACCAAATCTTCTAAAATAAATTTCTCACCGAGATTTTGCTCGAGGTAGAATATACGCTTCACCGAGGTTAAATATCTAATTCCCCTGGATTGAAAAAAAGGTAATATACTAACTCTAAAATAATGGAGATACTTATGTTAAATGTGTTCAGTATTAATCATCGCTGGCAGGCAAAACAGTCTATGCAGCGCTTCACACTAATCATGGCGCTCCTGCTGGTTGGCAGTATTGGATTATTCGCTGGAGAGCAATCTAATCTTCAGCCGAACAAGAATCCGGGGAATTTCAAAGCGGAATTTGTGGAAGATGAAATCATCATTCAGGTAACCGCCCCGGCGGCAAAATCAACCGGATTGGGTCACAAGGCGTTCTATGGAACAACCGGATTTCCGGCACTGGATGCGCTGAACAGCCGTTATGGCGTTCGCAGCGCTGAGCCGGTGTTCAAAACGCTATTGGGGATATTCGGCCAGAGCCCAAAACGAGAGCTTCAGGAAGTGGGTCGATGGTTTCTGAAAGGTTTATGATCATGCGCTTTACCCTGACATCACTATTTCAGCGACGTAAATATAAATTGAAATTGTGGCCAAACGGCCCGTAATAGTAGCATTTCATCTAACTTTTCAGCGAGTGATGCTGAACGATTATCCATGGATAAGCGAAAGGAATAGAGGCACATCCAAAACCAAACATAAACTAAACACACAACCTAACAGGAGGTACACTATGAACAATAATAATCTATTTTCACGATCGAGCGCTTTGTCGTTCGTAATCAGCCTGTTGCTGATCCTGGCAGGTTCGCAACAGCTTCGGGCACAAGTAGTAGTCCAGAATTTCGATAACGCTGTGGGTACTTTTTTCCCAGATCCTCCAACTACTAACCAGGACTTCTTTGCAAGCAATCCTGCCGCAGTGTTTGATCTGTCTAATTATTCTACGGACAGTTATGAGGGCTCCGGCTCTATGAAGATTGATTATAATGTGGGTCATGATACGTGGGGAGGGTGGATAGTCAGGACTACCTATGACGTTTCAGCAAGCACCACTTCGTTGCCATACATTGATTTATCATCCGGTGAGTTTCTAAGTCTCTGGTATAAAGTACTTACCCCTGCCAGTTTAACAGAATCCGGGATAATAAATTTTGAATTTAAGTTGGCTGAATATAATGACCCTAATAACAGAGAGTTATGGCAGCATGTCACTTCTATAAATCTTTCAGATAATTCCGGAAGCTGGTTGAACGTAACAATTCCGTTAAGAAAAGATGCAGATCCTACCGTGGGTTTTGCTCTTCAATTAGGATACATTGACGGAGAGCTCCAATTGGATAAAATAAAAGGATTTGAAATTGCTATCAGTTATCAAACGACAGGCAGTCCTTCATCAATACCAATTGCTTCAGGCTCAATCTTACTGGATAATTTGCAGCTGTATCCCCCCTCCTATGACATATATGCAGTTAATGCTAAAACAGGTAATGCCGAACGCGTTACATTTTTAGATAATGCAGATGAATATAATCCTACTTTTGCACCCGGCGGATTGTATATTGCACATGATGTCAAAGGAGGCTCTGCACCGCTTGGCCATTCAATTTATACCACGAACCTTAGCACCGGAGTCAGCACTTTCTTAACAGGTGCCGACGGCGGTAACGATGCTTCATGGTCTCCTGACAGCATGTACATTGCATTTGATCGTACACCCGTTGGTGATTTTAGTATCTACACTGTTCCTGCTACCGGCGGAACAAGAACATTGATTAGAAGCAATGCCGTGGATGCCGAATGGTCGAACAACAGCAAGCGCTTGGTATTTCAAGATATTACCGATGGATCTATTCGAACAGTCGATTTAAGCGGCGGAACTGAGACGACTGTGGTATCTAGCGGGGCCAATCCTTCTTGGTCGAACAACGGAAAATATATCGCGTATACTGCCGGAAATAATATCTATCGAATTAAAGTAAGTGAGTCAGGCAAACCAACGGGCAGTCCGGTACAGCTGACCAATGACGGTTCCGGCATTTTCAATCAGCAGCCATCGTGGTCGAACAACAGCAAGACCATTGTGTTTCATTCCAATCGCGAGAGCGGAGATCTCGACATTTGGACGGTCTCGGCATTCGGAGGAACGCCGGCACTCTTAACAGGTGATCCGGATTATGGGGATTATGACCCGTGCTATTCCAAAAACGGAAAATATGTGGCCTACTCCGGGTTTACCAATGCAAATCTTTCAACTGTCCCGCTTGCCCTGGTTACCACCGGGACCGGAGAAGAAGCATCAAATACAGAGAGTGCAGCCCAAATTCCGGAAACGTTTTCTCTGGAGCAAAACTATCCCAATCCATTTAACCCCACGACAACTATTCGTTTTGCGCTTCCGCAGGCAAACCGGGTGACGCTGCGAATTTATAACAGTGTGGGGCAATTGGTGAGAACCTTACTCTCTGAAAATAGAGACGAGGGTTACTACAATGTGGTATGGGATACCAGGAATGATAATGGCCAGCAAGTGTCCGCAGGTGTTTACCTGTACCGGATCACGGCAGGCAATTATATTAACACGAAGAAGATGATTCTTATGAAGTGATATTACGATGATATCATCCCGAAAATGAACAGGTCTACGACCTCGTAGTGGGAGGTTCATGTATTTGTAGGGAGCTGGATGCATAGTCGGCTCAATGAACCGCCCCTACCTTTGTTCTCCGTGTTATTTTGGCCCAATAAGGATGGATTCAAATTACTTTCGCACATGATTACAAGACAGCAGCTTCACCCATTAATAGATGGACTTCACAAAAATGAGATTTAGTATCCACAATAGGGAACCACCCGTCTAAGTTTATAACGAAGTGTCAACCTTAAATTCGCGAAAATATTTTGTTCGAAAACAACATTCACACAAATGGAGATAGAAAAATGAAAACATTACGGGCCTATATTTTAGCAGCTTTATTTCTTTTCTCACTAATACTAATAAAGGGCTGCAATAGGACGGATAGTCCCACAGCAGCGGAGGAACCATCAATTAGTGGGACTATTTCTTTCGAAAAGGGATCTGGGCCTTCAGCTGGTGGTCAGGGAAGGATTTCGGGAACCGATAGAACCTTCGCGTTCAGTGCAGTCACGCATAAAGATGGCAGTGTAAGTGGCCAGGGTCAGCTCAACAATCGGGCCGCTGGTGTCAAAATCCACTTCAGCATTGATTGCATATCCGTGTCCGGAAACGCGGCAACGATGAGCGGAACGGTCACCAATTCGAACTTTTACGTACCTGGCGGGCCGTGCTGGTTTAAGGTGAAGGACAATGGGGAAGGGGTAAATGCCCCACCAGATGAAATAACAGGGTTCCTTTTTTGCGAGCCTGATGATCCTGATCCCTTATGCAATCAACTGACCTGTGATGTCAATAATGAAAGTGACGCAGGAGGCCTAAATCCCATAGAGAGTGGTAATATCCAGGTAAAGCCGTAGCAGGACTAGTCACCCATGAGCATCCCTGGCTTGCAGATGATTAATTTTTATCAGTATTCCAAAAACAAGAACAGGCGGTCGAATGACCGCCTGTTTTATTATGCGTGAATCACCTATCCTTCGAGTGTGCGGAAATGTTATTGTGAATCTGTAGTCTTATTTCGATAAAAATAATATATTTGTTATATTCTTGCCTCTTATTCATGACAGACTTCGACGTTTCGGTAAAATCTCCAATCAACAGACAAAGATTGTTGAAAATTTTATCCCCACAGATGAGGGAGAATAGATATGAGTGCTTATTGTATATTTGACTTTATTGAGATATCAGATTATAAAAAGATGGACACATACAGAAAAAAGGTAGGCCCCACGGTTAAAAAGTATGAAGGTCGCTACAGAGCAATTGGTGGCGAATTTAAGGTCATGGAAGGCGAATGGAATCCTATTTTTCCTGTAATTATTGAATTCCCAACTCTGGCTCAAGCCTACAAATGGTATGATTCAAATGAATATAGAGAATTAAGAGATTTACGGGCAAACGCCTCCAAATCAAATGTCGTATTTATTGATGGTAATCGCAAAGGGAAAGCGTCAAACAAATCTTAGTGGTGATTTTCCTTACTGAAAATTTCTTTTAAGATGTCAATCAATCGAAATCTAAATTTCTTCAACCTCTAAAATATGTTATTTCTTGATAGTGATTCACATTACGCCAGAATTTCTATTCGTTCTAATATGTTGGGAATGTAGCGCTTTGATAATATTTTCATTCCTTAGAAAGATTCCATGGAACGGAAAAATATTTTTCCTTCAGATTGAGTGGTGATTTTCAAAACAAGTCGTTGTTTGTTTTGGAGAGTTTCAGTAATCCTATAACAAGAAAGAACCAGGTTAGTCAACCTGGTCCTAGCCCATTAATGATAGGAAGGAAACTCATCTGGACTATGGTGGCAAAATCCTTTTTGCCAGCCATGTCCAATAAATGAGTCATAAGTTGGGGGAGTTGAAATTTAGTGTCTTTCCAAAAGTGGAAATTGTGATCTAGATCACAAAAATTTCAAAAAGGAAATTGAAAATCATGAAAGATTAAAGGGGTACAAGCAAAAGTTTTCCCCCAGACTCTTTGCTCTTTGTGAAAAACAAGATTAGCTTTTAAAAGTATTCCTCATATGAACGAGCTACAAAGTGAATTAATTTCCAATGCTACATTCTCTTCCTTCATCTGCAAGATTCACCATTTTTTCAAAAGAGATGAATCCAATGCCTTGTCTTCTTTCAGCTAGATTGATATGCAGCCTTTACTTTACTTGATTTATGATGATTATTATTCTTTGCCGATGGAAGCTCCAGTCGCTCTTTGGGACGCTAAAAAATGTACCATTCCGTTAAGATTAACCCTAGATCATCTTGTGGATAAATCAGTTTAGCTCTGCGGGTTCATGAATATAACCCGTTTTTTCTTCAATATCGGAATCCACGAATTTCGTGCTAATTAAAAGTCATCGTGGCAGTGGATTATTAAATTATATTTTTAAAATTGATTTTCAAAGCTTAGAAGGCATTTATCGTTAGTGGATGCGGTTAACATTTTTCAGGAGAGAGGAAAGTGTAGAGAAAATTTTGGCCACTGGCATTAATGAAATGAATTACAAATTGGAATTAAGCACTAGTTAATAGGGGGCTGTATTTTTGGGAAAGATTCTCTATACCCGTTTGATTACAATTTAAATTGTTAAATCCTTGAAGGTAGATTATATTTATAATTGTTACTTTGACTACTCTTTCGGATTCGTTATTAGAATAATAAAACGATCTTTGACTTTCCCTAAATTTTACTGTTGTCAATTCCCAAAATATTCATTCAAATTCAATTTAAAGGAGTGACTATGACTGTAGCATTTCGAAAAATTATGATTGCGAGTGTCCTGGTAATCACTCTCTCTTCATTCGTTTTGTTTTCCCAACAGGGTGAGCCTGATGTAATTTTACAGGGGTTTTACTGGAACACCAATCCAGGTGATATCACTACTTCCGTGGGGGTTTGGTGGGATACTTTATCAACAGTCAGTGAAGAAATTGCCGGGTCGGGTTTCAAGACCGTGTGGACACCTCCCCCCAATAAAGGATTTGCGGGGGTGTTTGACATGGGATATGGGATTTATGATTACTATGATTTTGGAGAATTTAACCAGAAGGGTACTTCTCGAACTCGTCATGGTAATCGTGCCCAGTTGGAAGCGATGATTAACGCCCTGCATGGTGCCGGTCTGCGGGTGATGGTAGACGTGGTGTTGAACCACCGTGGTGGTGGGGACGCTCAGCAGTTCGAAGACTGTGACGATGGAAACGGCCGGCAGCTTCGCTATAGTGAATTCCTCCCTCAAAGCCAGCGCCTTCCAGCCCATGCCTGGCATTTCCATCCCAATGCCTTTCCCGGTCACTGCAATCTGTTCAGCCCCTTTCACAACCGGATTTTCTTTGAAGATGTATGCTATTTCAGTTTTCTGGATAATATTCTGGATCCTCAGGTTGCAAATGGTGGCTGGTTTTTTGGTCCACATAACCTGGGCAGCATGGGTGACTCCCTGGTGGTTTGGGGTCGCTTCTTCATAGAAGAGATGGGATTTGACGAGGTGCGCCTGGATGCGGTAAAACATATCGAGCCCGGTTTTTTGGCCCCCTTTATCGTGGAGTTGAAGGACGGGGCTCAGCCATTTGCAGTGGGCGAATTCTTCGACAGCAATATGAGCGCAGTGAAGTTCTACCATGATGATGTGGAGCGGTTTGTTTCCACTTTTGGAACTGGTAGCAAAGATGCCAATTTAGCTATGTTCGATTTTAATCTGCGTTATGCACTCCGGGATATGGCCAACGACTTGAGCGGCAGTTTTAATATGTGGGATCTCAATTATCGTGGATTAAGACTTAATCCCGATGGCGCACTGGATGGAGAAGACATTGTGACATTTGTGGAGAACCATGACACCGACAGAGGAGGATACAGAGAGTCTGCAAGCGGACCATGTGACCTGCAGGTCGGGAATACTTGTCTGGAGTTTTTCTACGACACCGGACACGACCCGGTGATCTTCGATAAGCACTTGGCTTATGCTTATATCATGGTATCCGAAGGCCGTCCCAGCGTATTCTGGAAGGACTGGTTTTGGTTTAATCTTGACCGGGAAATCAAATGGCAGATGGCCCTTCGCCACCAGACAGCGATTGGTAATACCACACCTGTGATGAATCTGAATCCGTTTTCTTTTGATGGGCTGATCGGAGACGATCTCTTCGCACTGCGTCGTGATGGAACCGGTTCTGGAAGGGATGGAGCAATGCTGATGTTGAACGACGATCCTTCATCAACATTTTCTTTTTACCTCGATTCCCCTGCGGGCTGGGCGAATGGGGAAGTGAAAGATTATTCTGATGCATTCATGTTTGAGACCAGCCAGGTTTTCAGCGACGGGCGGGCGCTTTACAAATGCCCGCCCCGTAACTACTCCTGGTATGCTCCGACCGGGTTCTACCCTCAGTCACCTGATGAACCAGCAAGTGCCTTCAATCTAGGTGGTCATGTAGGTGCAAAGTTGCACTATGTCGTACTGCGAGTGGCCGATATGGCAGGATTTCAGGTTAACGGCGAAACACTTCAGCCAGGAGACCAGGTGGCCATACTTCAAACCGCCACCTCTGATGCGGTTGGTTTAGGGAGAATCGGACAAAGTTTTCAGTGGGACGGAGT
>Ga0209536_100006581_pt1 | contig 17721 bp, 17 predicted proteins | sample DeeMarSeWOR28_12_FD_187461 | JGI IMG/M metagenome (GOLD analysis project Ga0209536, IMG submission 187461) | Marine sediment microbial communities from White Oak River estuary, North Carolina - WOR-2-8_12 (SPAdes) (version 2) | ecosystem: Environmental > Aquatic > Marine > Intertidal zone >... | reverse complement strand
GATTATGTTAATAACTCAGTCTAGCAAAGCAATATCTGGCGTTGCATAATGGCTCACGAAGGATTAGCGGTTTTCATGACCATTCTCGGAGTTCTTCTTCTCCTTGCTTACTACCTTGGCCCCAGCAATGAGGTGCGATTGAGAAAACGGCAAGAAGGCCAGATGATGCTTATTCCTTCTGCAGCTTTGCTCTTCATTCTAGCTGCAGTTGTTTTCAGTGGAGTGCTAGGATAGGGCTTAGGGAAAATCAAGTGCAACAAGTTTGCAGAGTATTCCAGCAGATACAAGATCTGCTGTGGTTCCTGGATTCAATAGATTTCCTTCCTTTCGTAGTTCCTCGTCCAGATGTATCATGAGCTCTACAGGTCCTCTCTTATGGTTCCAAGCATTCATTGTCCTCTCAGCCAATGCCCGGACTTCTTCAGCTCGTTTTTCACCAGCCTTCTTAGCAATGAGTCCGTCTGGTCGTAGTGATAGTAGCCAGACAAATGTCTGTACAATGCCCTCCTCTAGATTCTCAAGATTGTCTGTAATCTTGTCGAGATAGGGAAAGACTTGGGAGAGAGTCAGTCTGAAGTTATTGGCCCATTCACCACTTATTTCATCGACATCCGCTGATAACTTGAAGAGGTCATATAGTGTTAGATTATCCTCGAAGATGTTATCCATCACGTTTGGGTTGTCAATATCATATCTGGAATGAGTTTCTGTCCAACTTGCTGATTCATCAACTCTTGGATTTGTTGACCTGATTAGGTGGAAGGTTTTGTATAGATTTAGAGTGTCATCGACTGAAGTGTTCTTGGTAATCTCCTGCAACCAATGCACAAGACCTTCGGTCGAGAACCGATTCTGTTGGGTTACCACTGCAGCACTGGCGATGACAAGTGGAATATAGAGGAGTATTGTTCCAAGAATCGTGTTCCGTTTATTGATTCCTGTAAAAGTGTCATGAGCACTCAGATGAATTAGTTCTCCGACATTGATCTGCGACGAGTCCAATTTTCCCTCTGCCAGAGCCACTCCCCTCGTGGCACTCATATGAAGCCCTCTTGCCATCAAAGAGGCACTCGCAAGAAAATGTCTATAGTCTGTGTCTGAGAATCCAAATTGTCTATTCACATTCCCAGGTTTTGGTGAGCTGGCTTCCAGTAGAATCGATAGTTGACCAATGCTGGATAGTTTCCAGGGAGTGTGTTTCATCAAGTTTCCTCCGGAAACTTCGTCCGATTTAGACATTCGCATTGCTCAACTCAGAAAGCGTAAAAAGGGTTGAACTGTGAATTTAATACATGTCGAAGGCATATGTTCCTGCACGCCTACAATTCTCTCATGTCGGGATATTTGTTTCAATCATAGTCTATCTTGCCGTTAGGGGTTTCTTTGTTGTTTTAAGAATTGGAGGTGTTTTGTGGAGCCAAGCTGGGGGATACCTTGCAATTGCCCTACCACTTCCCCCAGTGATAGTTTTGGGTTTTGCTTCATGTGTCATCTCATATGCTTTCTCCTACCTTGGATTGTGGATGATGGACAATAATCTGTATATTCTCGGTGTAGTCACTATCTTTTTCTCAGTGATAATCATCCCAGGTGCACTCGGTGTCTACTCTTGGTATGGATTCACGATAGCTACTTAGTAATCTACGAGCTTCGGAATCACTTCGGTAGCTCTTCCTTTGATGACTATGTCAGCCACTGAGTCCCGGTTTATACCTTCAAGATTTACAAGAATCACTTTTGCTCCAGAGTTCTTAGCCAGTTGAGGCAAAAACGCTGCTGGATATATAGTAAGGCTTGTCCCGATGACAAGTATCAGGTCAGTAGTTCGACATAATTCAGCGGCTTCTGACATTGCAGTTTCTGGTAGTGGTTCTCCAAAAAGAATCGCTTCTGATTTTAGTACTCCATTGCATTTCTCACATCTAGGTGGAATCTCTCCGTTCACCACACTCTGGTGAACCGTTTCCCCAACATACTCTGCATTACATTCTATACAATATGCTCGGAGGTAATTGCCATGAAGCTCAACGACACGTTCACTTCCAGCTGCTTGATGCAAATTGTCTATATTCTGCGTGATAACTCCAATCAATTTTCCATCTTTCTCTAATTTTGCGAGACTTTCGTGGGCACTATTGGGCTCAGCTTTCAAGATTGTTTCAGCAAGCTCGCGACCCATTGTCCAGAATTTTGTAGGATTTCGCATGAAACTCTCAACGGTAGCATACTCGTGTGGATCGTACCGTTCCCATAATCCTCCTTCTGACCGGAAATCAGGAATTCCAGAGTCTACGCTAATACCTGCGCCTGTTAAAGCAATAATTTTCCTACTTTTAGCAACAAGTTCCTTAGCATGCTTTATTGCATCAATGTCTGGCATCTTACGTGTAATCGAGAAGTTAGCCTTGATTTTGTTTTCGGTTTTAACGAAATTTGCCAAGTCGAAAGGTTTTTCTTTGTATAACAGAGGATTCGCCCGAGTCACCGAGGGGAGCTGAATCATTAAATCAGTCCCCTACTTACGACCCCTTTCTGCACGAATTGTCAGTCAGTGATTACTACGAATAGGCAGTGTGACCTCATAATGCACGAAGAAGAGAAGATGGATCAGGATATTGAGATTGACCTCTCAGATGACGACATCGAGGATGAGGATATCTTTGAGATCTCTCCCGAAGATCCACTGTATTCTCAACTTGATGAAGAGTGTGAGAAGTCAAAGGACCTCTTTGAGAAACTACAGAGGTTACAGGCTGAGTTTGACAACTATCGGAAACGCATGGATGCACGATTTTCTGATCTAGCCAAATTCGCTAGTGAGGACATTCTTCTGAAAGTTCTTGATGTCTATGACAATCTTGTACGAGCGCTTAAGATGGACTTTGTTGATGATCCAAAAGCCGCTAAGGATGGTATTCATGCGATTCAACAGCAATTCGAGAAGATGCTATCCTTAGAAGGAGTCCGTCCGATAGAATCGGTAGGAAAGGAGTTCGATCCATACTATCAACATGCAGTCCAGAGAGTACATAATCAAGAGAAACCGGATGGTGTTATTCTCGAGGAGTTTCAACGAGGATATATGCTCAAGGAGAAGGTTCTACGTCCTGCGGTTGTCTGTGTGAACCGACACGAGGTCACAACTGTCGAAACAAGTAATGATGACGATAATAATGACGATTCAGAAAATAATGGTGAATAGTGATGGCGGGTAAGATTGTAGGAATTGATCTAGGAACTACTAACTCGGGTATAGCATATATGGAGGGTGGAAAACCAACCATCATCCCTAATGCTGAAGGAAAACGTCTAACTCCTTCTGTGGTAGGTATCACTCCCAAAGGTGAGATCATTGTAGGTGAGTTGGCTAAGCGGCAAGCTGTATCAATGCCTGAGCGTACTGTTCGTTCAATCAAACGAAAGATGGGACAGGATTATACAGTCAAGATTGGTGAGAAGGAGTATACTCCTCAAGAGATTTCTGCGATGATTCTGACAAAAATGAAGAGGGATGCAGAGGCGTTCCTTGGCGAACCAATTGAGAAGGCTGTCATTACAGTACCTGCATATTTCAATGATAGTCAGAGACAGGCTACAAGAGACGCTGGAAGAATTGCAGGTTTTGAAGTCGAGAGAATTGTAAATGAGCCAACTGCTTCCGCATTGGCATATGGTCTTGAAAAGACAAAGGAAGTTAAGGTCCTAGTTTATGATCTTGGTGGAGGCACTTTTGATGTGTCAATCTTGGACATTGGCGCAGTTGATGATGAAACTGTCTACGAAGTCCTATCTACAAGTGGTAACACGCAGCTCGGAGGAGATGACTGGGACAAGCGAGTCATCGACTGGATGGTAAAAGAGTTCAAGAATCAGACTGGCGTCGACCTGTCCAAGGATCTTTCCGCGATGCAGCGCATTCGGGATGCTGCAGAGCAAGCCAAAATTGAACTGTCAACTGTGATGCAGACAAACATCAATCTTCCCTATGTTACTGCAGATGAAAGTGGACCAAAACATCTGAACCTAGATTTTTCACGATCAAGCTTCGAAAAGATGACAGATGACCTTGTTGATTCAACCGTTGGCCCAATTAGACAGGCACTAAGTGATGCGAAACTAGAACCTGAGCAGATCAACAAGATTCTACTTGTTGGTGGGGCAACCAGAATGCCCATGATTCAGAATATGATTCGTGATCTGTTTGGGAAAGAGGGTGACAAGAGTATCAATCCTGATGAGTGTGTTGCTCTTGGTGCAGCTGCACAGGCAGGAGTCATGTCAGGTGAAGTGAAGGATATTCTTCTCCTGGATGTGACACCTCTTACATTGGGTATCGAAACTTTGGGTGGAATTGCTACTCCCCTTATTGACCGCAACACAACAGTTCCAACTCGAAAGAGTAAGATCTTCTCGACGGCCGCAGATGGTCAAACGGCAGTTGACATCCATGTAGTACAGGGTGAGAGAAAGATGGCCGCAGATAACATGACCCTTGGAAAATTCCAACTCGTTGGTATTCCTCCAGCTCCTCGTGGAACTCCGCAGATTGAGGTAACATTTGACATTGATGCAAACGGAATTGTCAATGTAAAGGCGAAGGATACTGCTACAGGTAACGAGCAGTCGATAACGATAACTGCTAGCACAAACATCTCCGATGAAGATATTGATCGTATGATCAAAGACGCAGCCAAGTATGCAGAGGAAGATGCAAAGCGTCACGACGCTGTTGAAACACGCAACATAGCTGACCAGATGATATACCAGGGGGAGAAGATGCTCAAGGATCTCGGGGACAAAGTCCCGGCGGATTTGAAGAAAGAATTCGAAACCAAGGCTGCTGAGTTGCAGAGAGCAATAGAAACCGATGACTTGGAAAAGATGAAATCTGGTACAGAGGAACTTCAACAAATAATCTACAAGATTTCAGAGAAGGTCTATGGTGCTGCTGGTCCTGGAGCTGCGGGACCTGGAGCCGCAGGATTTGATCCAAGCCAGATGGCAGGTGCAGGAGCACCGAGTCCGACACCGGAACAGGAATCTCAAGAAGATGAGGAAGACGTTGTTGATGTAGACTTTGAGGATCTCGACTGAGTCAAAACGATAGGTGATACTCGTTGGCTGAAGATGACTACTATGACATTCTAGGAGTTGGACGTAGTGCAACCCAGGATGAGATTAAGAAGGCTTATCGTCGCCTGGCCAAAGAGTATCACCCCGATCGTAATCCTGCGAAGAGTGCTGAAGAGAAACTCAAGCGGATAAATGAAGCCTATGATGTCTTGAGTGATTCAGAGAAACGTTCAAACTATGATCGATATGGTACAGCAGATTTCCAAGGTATTAACATGGATGGTTTTGGAGATATTTTCAGTTCAATTTTTCGAGGGTTTGGTGGTTTTGGTGACATGGGTTTCGGTCGTAGAGGTAGAGCTGGACCCCCTCCTGGTGAAACACTACGGATGACAATAAAACTCAGTTTCGAGGAGGCCTTCTTTGGAACGGAAAAGGAGATTGCTTTTAGGAGGAAGGTCAATTGCGAAACCTGTGGAGGAAGTGGAGCTAAACCTGGCTCATCGCCTACGCAATGTCGAACATGTGGTGGACAGGGGCAAGTTGTCAGATCAATGGGTGGCTTCATGAGTGTGGCCCAGACCTGCCCTACCTGTCGTGGTCTGGGAGAATCAATAGAATCGCCATGTTCCAAGTGTAGAGGTAAAGGTCTTCAAGACGAGCGTAAAGAAACTACTGTGCCTATCCCTCCTGGTGTGGAAGATGGACAAGGCATCAGAATCCAAGGCGGGGGTAACTTTGGAGCTAGAGGTGGTCCTCCTGGTGATCTTATAATTATGTTCTCGGTAAAACCCCACGACTCATTCGTGAGAAGAGGTCTGCATGTCTATATGGAAACAGACATCTCATTCACAATTGCTGTGATGGGGGGAGAGGTGGAAGTGCCAACCATGTGGGGGAACAGCAAGATAAAGGTGAAGAAAGGAACCGATGGTGGAACCTTATTCCGGATGAAGGGCAAAGGAGTTCACACTGAGGATGGTCGAAGTGGAGATCAACTTGTACGAGTCAACATCCACATACCCCGAAAATTAACCAAGGAACAGAAGGAACTTCTGAAGCAGTTTGATGAGGTCTTCGATTAGAACTCCAAGGGTTTACAGAGACACGCCTTCATTCTCAATTTTGGAAATGCATGTGAATTGGCTGGTCTGATGATCCATGCTGTATCAGCGCCTCTCCCGGTACCTGCGATGCAAACAACATCTTTGTTGACAGGGATGAGACCTGCATCAGCAGCCATCATAGCAATTTCTGCACAGACTTTAGTTCCTTGTCCGAATGTCTTGAGTGCTAAAGCAACAATCTCTGTGGTCATCCATGTGCCTAGTTCTTTCCTGAAGCTCCTAGCAACACCAGCAAAGACATGAGTTGCAGTCAACACCTTAGCACCCAGTTTCTCAATCTGAATTCTATTAGTATCACTAAGCTCATTCTCGTTCTCTGCGGCAAATCCTGTCTGATGTGATACTACCACAACAGTCCTGTTCTGGAAAGCTTTTGCCGCAGCAATTCCTGTTGCACCCTCTGTTGTGGCAACCACAATGTGTTCAATGTCATGATTATCTACAAGATGTTCCTTAACCAGAGCAATGACTTTCTCTGTATGTTCTGTAGATGCCTCATCAAAATAGTGTGTTTCAAAAGTCATTGTTCATGCATCCTTTGTTTGTTGAGCCCTAACTAACCATTCAAGAACTGCAAACGCCAGCAGCACAACTACTGCAAACACAAAGTCTACTGCTCCTTCAGTAATTACAGATGCCGCCCACGATGCCACAACTACTACAAGGACTACCAGTGTCAAACGCATAGTATAGTATATCCATCTCTCAGACCTGTTCTCTTTCTCATCCTCCTCTGCCTCTACCACTCCATACTCCTCGGCAATCTCTTCTGGGGTACCAAGTGCATCAAGCACCTCTCTAATCAAATCCAGCTTATCCCCCTCAGGATTGTTCCGGACTTTGTTGTTGTACGACTCGTCAATATGAGATCTCAGATCTTCCAACAGATCTTCTGTTTCAAAACCATCAGGCAACAATTTTGCTATTTTTTTCAAATATTCCTCTATGATTCGATTGACTTCATCATTACTCATTATTTCAAAGCCTCCAGTTTCTCAAAAATATCTCCAACCATTATTGTCAAGTGCCGAAAAACACGGTCTCCTTCGCCTGTCAGAACGTAGACCTTCCTACTAGGTCCAGACTCAGATTTTTCTGTATGAACATTCAGGAGTCGTTCCTTTCGAAGTCTATGGAGGATTGGATACAACGTACCCTCTTTCACTTGTAAGAGACCATCAGTTCTCTCAGCAAGTTCTCGAGCGATGCCATAACCATGAATACCCTTTTCGTGTCGGTTTACAATTGCAAGGACCGCATATAGAAGAATCCCTCTTCTGATTTCTATTCTCCAACTATCCTCAAAGCTGGGTCCTTTCTCCAATCTAATGCAATCCTCTCTAATGTTCGACAGAGTGAATTCTATTACATCTCCTTAAGTATGTCTATTCTAAACGAGATCTGCATCGTGTCGTCTACCAGGGAGATATGCACGGAGTTCCGACCATAATGTGGAGGAATACTTTCGAGGTTCTCGGATTAGGAGGTAGAAGAATGATGCAAAGAAACGGAGTATTCCACTGAGGAGAAGCATGAAGAAAACGGACAGATACTCACTCCCAAAGGCGATGAGTATTAGTTGTCCAAGGATGCCAGCTATCAGTGAACCAAAGAGATACACGACACCAGTGAATGTGTTGAACACTGCAAGATGAGAACCTCTTTCCTCCTCTGGAGCTAAATCGTAGATGTAAGCAGTCACAGCATTCATGGCAGAAGCGACACAAAAACCAGCCAATATGTTTGCGGCGTAAACATAGTAGACATTTCGAGCAAATGCATACATAATGGGAACAAGGAAAAGAAGACCTCTTCCCAAGAGAATCAACGGTTTTCTGCCAACTTTGTCGCTTAATCTTCCGAAAGGTATAGTGAATATGATTATTGACAATGTCATGACAGCCGAGGCTATTGCGATTTCGAGGTTAGAGTTGTTCAACCATGTCTTTTGAACAACTATGAAGTATGGCCATGCCATTGACATCGCAAAAGAGAAGAAAACTGCAATGAAACAGAATCTACGAAAGTCACCAGGTTGAGACAGCAGTCTATGAATTGGAGGGAATTTCCTAGGTCCATCCCGTGGTTTTGAATGCTCCTTTATAGTTGTAGACAAGAGGGATGAAACTATTCCCACAATTGCAGTGAAGAAGAAAGGACCATAGTAGATTTCTCGGAAAGCCTGTTCATCCATGTGAATTGGGAATAGAACGGGTCCTAGACTGCCGAAAATATCCCGAAGAAATGGTACAATTGCGGGTAATACTGCAATGAATCCTGATATCAATGTGGCAGTCAGTGATGCAATGTTTGTTACAAGCCCAAGCTTTCCAAGTTCATCACCTCTATTTGTTTCTTCCATTAAACCTCCAATCAATGACAGCCATGTAGGTATCTGAATACTAAAGAGAATTGACTGAATTGCGTAGAGGATAATCATTTCCAGTGGCGTTGCAGCCCACAAGAACATGTATACGACTAAAAGTCCGGTCATCAATCCAAAAGCAACGAAAGCCTTGGTATTTCGTACTCGGTCTGAGGTGGCTCCCCAAACTGGTTGAAGAACCGTTGGGGCGACATTCCCTACACTTCTGAAAGCTCCTTGTTCTGCAAAATTCTGAACGCCACGAAGTGCTTCTTGCATATCAATGAGGTATGCTTGTAGGAATGGTGAATATAGACCTACTCCGAACTGAGTCAGTGCTCCAACAAGGTACGCACGATATGGGAGTCTCCTGAGTTCGGAATCATCGGCTTGCATATCGGTTTCAGTCATTCTTGTTTTTGAAGCCAAAAGGCCTCCTATTAACTCTAGTTCCTGCAAAACCTATTGACTTGACCGTCATGGTTATCTAGAGAGGATTGTATACTCTCCTTGGTTGTGAGAGCGGACATATGCTCGATGAATCTGTTTATAGAAAAAGGATTGAGCAAGTAAGGCGGCATCTTGAATCATCCAGTGCTGATTTTGCATTCTTGACACCGTCTCCTAATTTCCAATACCTTGCAGGATATACATACACTATGTATGAACGACTGACCGCACTCGTGATAGGGATTGATAATGAGCCGCAGATTATTGCCCCCTCATTCGAAGTGACTGGCCAATCATCCCACACATGGATCAAAGACTTCATTCCATGGGCTGAGGATGAGAATCCCTATTCTCTGGTGGCGAACCTAGTGGGAGAAAAGAGTGGAGGTCATTCAGTTCTTCTTGATGATAGTACTTCTATAGGTGTATACTGGGCACTTGAAACTGCTTTGGGTGCATTTGCCAAGGCCAATTCTCTGAGTCCAATGATAAATGCGATGCGCATCACTAAATCTGACGAAGAAATTGAACTAATGAAAAAGGCAGGTCAAATCATCAATGATGCAGTTCTCAAGGCATTTGGAGAAGCAAGTATAGGGATGACCGAACTCGAAATTCAACAGATTGTACACAAGGAGGTTCGTCGCCAAGGAGCAACCCCTACATTTGCAGCTATACAGTTTGGTGAAAACAGCGCAATTCCTCATGCAGCAGCAAGTAACAGAGAGCTGAAGAAAGGGGATGTTGTCCTGATGGACTGTGGATGCGCGCTGGATGGCTATAACACTGATATGACCCGTGTGGGCGTTGTTGGTCTCCCGACAGAAGAAGTCAAACGTGTTTACTCAACTGTTCTTCAGGCTTTGGAAACCGCAGTGGAGAACATTGTTCCTGGTATGGCTTGTGGAACTGCTGATGGTCTTGCTCGTCGAGTAATAGACGAGGCTGGATATGGAGACTACTTCACCCACCGCTTAGGCCACGGGATTGGTCTTGAGATGCATGAACCTCCTTATGTCGTACGAGGAAGTTCACAACAGCTCCAACCTGGTATGTGTCACAGTATTGAACCCGGAATATACCTGGAAGGAAAGTTTGGTATTCGAATTGAGGACCTTGCTTGTATTCGTGAAGATGGACCGGAATTACTGACAATCACACAAAGGGATCTCATTCAGATTGATCAGTAGATGTGTTCTCTTCTTCTGTTGATTCCTCTTTAGACTTGGAAAGTATCTCATCCATTTTTTTTCGGTCATCCTCAGAGAGATTCTGCATTGCCTCTGCAGACTGTCGAATCATCTGGCTCATCAATACTGAATAGATGGCAGGAAGTGCTATGGCAGTTTCTCTACGTTCATTGAACTCTTGCTCAGCTAAGTTTCTTGCCTCTTGAAGTACCTCCTTACTCACTTCACCCTCCCCAACACCGGGGCAATCCTTACTACTCAAGACATATTTCTCACCATTAAATTCGAGGGGAAAAGTTTGACATGAGATTGGTCGACCATATCTTATCTCACATGCATTTGCTTCTTCATTGTAGAAAATGCAAGCTGTCGTTTCTGGATCGCTCGCTAGAGGCTTTCGAGCGGTTTCGAAGTAGAAGGGGTCTTGTTCTGATTCTGGAAGATGAATGGTGATACCAGGCAGTATGTTCATGATATATCCTTGAGTCATCCATCTTGCAAGATCACTTATGGTGACATTAACCTTTGGTCTGATGTGACATACTTTTGTTTCACACTTCTGTTCTAAACACTTGAAACTGTACTTAGATTTTTCAGACATTCTCTCTCACCAATTGGCGTAGATAGGCGATTCGTTTCGTGGTTCTCTTTAACCCTTTCGAAAAGGGTTTTTCCGAGTTCGATAGGTTTTTGTTCAACTGCCCTGCGGTGGATATCATCTCAGAGTAGAATTTTCCTCGCACTCGGAGTATTCAAAATGACTGAGTGGTATAGCAACGACATTGATTACGTCATAAAACGTCTAGAATCTTCACCCGAAGGCCTCTCAAGTCCTGAGGCAGAAGCCAGATTCAATGAATATGGGCCAAATGAGCTTGTAGAAACCGGTGGTATTAGTCCATTACGTATGTTTCTTCAGCAATTCATGGACCCGATGGTAATCATTCTTCTCATTGCCATTTTGATATCCTTACTCACAACTGTTCTGTCTTCTGGAGGGTCTGACCACGAGAGTGGCGTGATTGATGCTATTGTCATTTCCGCGATAGTGATTTTCAATGCTATATTCGGGTTTGTGCAGGAGTATAAGTCTGAACAGGCATTAGAGGCTCTGAAGGAGATGGCTGCGCCTAAAGCTCGAGTAATGCGAAATGGTCTCTGGACAGTCATCGAGTCACGCGAAGTAGTCCCTGGGGACCTGCTTGGGTTTGAAGCCGGAGACCGCATAGCTGCAGATAGCAGAGTGACCTATGCTGTAGGTCTCTCAGCTGATGAAGCTCCTCTCACTGGGGAGTCCGTTTCTGTTCGAAAGTTGGTTGAGCCAATCCATCTCAGTACTCCTGTTGTTGGTGACATGAAGAACATGGTGTTTCAAGGAACCACAATCACATCAGGAAAGGGTCATGCAATTGTGACTGCAACTGGCATGAGGACTCAGTTTGGGAAGATAGCTGAGCTTGTCCAAGAAAGTGAGAAGGACATGACACCTCTTCAGATTGATCTTGATGATCTTGGAAAAAAACTTGGACTACTCATCATTGCGCTGTGTGTCATCGTTTTTGGCGCAGAGGTATGGCAGCACGCTGCTGAAACCATAATGGAGGCTCTCTTGGCAGCCATTGCGCTTGCAGTTTCTGCAATTCCAGAAGGGTTGCCTGCCGTAGTAACAATCACACTCGCGATTGGTGTTCAACGTATGGTGGCTAGGAATGCGATTGTGAGAAGACTTCCCTCAGTCGAAACACTCGGTTCTACAACCATCATAGCTTCAGACAAGACAGGAACAATCACAAAGAACGAGATGACCGCCACTACAATGTTTGTTAATGGCATGACAATCTCTGTCAGTGGAGTCGGGTACAAAAAGGCTGGTAAGTTCACCAGAGCCAGTGAAGATTATGGCGTCATGGGCGACCCCCATATTGTCAAACTTCTAGAGATAGGACAGCTTTGCACAAATTCTGTTCTACAACCAGATCCTTCAGGAAAGGCTGATTGGAGTGTTGTCGGTGATCCAACTGAGGGTGCACTTCTTGTTCTTGCTGAAAAGGCTGGGCTCTCTCATCAGGACACATTGTCCCGAAATACAGAGATTACTGAGATTTCATTCGATTCTGCAAGAAAACGTATGACCTCTATTATTCGGGACGAGGATGGAAATCTTGTCGCTAATGCAAAAGGTGCTCCGGAGGTGTTACTACCTCTCTGTACGCACATATATGAGAACGACCACATTCGAGAGCTGACCCAAGAAGAGAGGGAAAACATAATCCAGATCAACGCAGGGTTCGCAGAGAGTGCATTGAGAGTGCTTGCGTTTGCATATCGTTCGCTAACAGAGGAAATCCGTCTTTGGGAACCTGAAAAAGTGGAACGTAATCTCATCTTTGTCGGACTCATCGGGATGATTGATCCGCCACGTGATGAGGTTCGTGACGCAATGAGGATATGCAAGATCGCTGGAATCCGCCCAATCATGATAACAGGTGATCATCAACTGACAGCACGCGCGATTGCTCGAGATGTGGGGCTGAGTGAAGTAGAGGACGAGGTCCTTACCGGTGTTGATCTTGACGGAATGACTCCGAAGCAGTATCAGGAGGCAGTGAAACGATGTAATGTGTTCGCCAGAGTCGCTCCTGAACACAAGCTACAGATTGTGTCTGCTCTGAAGTCCAACGCTCAAGTCGTAGCAATGACAGGTGATGGGGTCAACGATGCCCCAGCGATCAAGACTGCAGATGTAGGTATAGCAATGGGCATCCGAGGTGCAGATGTTACTAAAGAGGCATCAGACGTCATACTGACTGATGACAACTTTGCTACCATTGTGTCTGCTGTTGAGAAGGGTCGTGAAATCTATTCGAACATCCGCAAGTTTGTGCGGTTCCTGCTTGCGGCTAACTTCGACGAAGTCTTTCTCATCTTTACTGTAGTTATGTTAGGTCTACCACTTCCCATAACTGCGATTCAGATACTCTGGTTGAATCTTGCAACAGATGGCTTTCCTGCTTTGGCTTTGGGAGTAGATCCTCCTGAATCCGGAGTGATGAACCGACCACCACGAAAACCTGGTGCTAAGATGATGGACCGAGGGATGATTACCTTCATAGTCACCGCTGGGTTTGTAGCATTTCTAGCCTCAATTACAATGTTCTTTTGGTCTCTTTGGGCATATGGCGGTTGGATTCCTGGTATCACTGGTCCTGCATTAACACCATTAGAGTGGGAAACGGCGGTTTCTCCAATAACTGGACTCTCATGGGAATATGTTCTATCACACGGGAGAACTGCTGTGTTTGCAAGTGTCGTTTGCTTCGAACTCCTATTTGTCTGGAACTGCCGCGACGAATACCATCCGGTATGGAGAACAGAAGTTCGAGGTTCAAAGGTATTGATGGCTGCAGTGGGACTCTCATTGGTACTAACAATCCTGACAATCTATTTCCCTCCGATGGCTACTATCTTTGAAACAAAACCTCTCAATCCAATAGACTGGGGTGTGATATTTCTGACATGTTCGCCGGCTCTCCTAATCCCTCCCCACATTATCTTTGGACACTTCCGAAAGAATGCGAACGATTAGGTTGGGAGCCGTTGGTCCAACCAGCCATAGAGGTCTCTAAGAACCAGATCTTTCTCCGGTTCCTCGAGGAGTCTATGATAGAGGCCATCATATAGTTTCCAAGCCTTGTCGGCTGAACCTAGATTATCGAAGAACTCCTTACTCTTCTCTGGAAAAACTACTTTATCGGCACCTGCTTGCTGGAGTAACACTGGTATGATGATGTTGGGTGCAGACCGAAATGCGTCCTTCGATGCCTTCAGAACCTCCATTCCAAATCGAGGCGTAACCATATGGAATCTTAATGGATCACTTTCGAGCCTTTTCACATTCTCTGGGTCTCTTGATGCATCAGAATAAGACACACCACTCTCAACGTATCTCTTCACATTCAGAGCCGACAATATGTTGCCTGCAAACCGTTTTCCGATCCCCATCTCCAAGTTGTGACTTACTGCCGGACTATGCAACAGAAGTCCATCAACAGCGCGTGGATATTTGAGAACATAGCGTATCGCATTTAGACCTCCCATTGAAGATCCAAACAGGTATGTAATCTTGTTAAGGTACGTATCCTTCACCTGCATGACCAGATTCTGGATATCTTCAACATACTCTTCAAAACTCATCACATGTCCCTTAGAACCTGAGTAGTGTCCAAAACCTCTCTGATCCGGAGCAAACACAGCAATTCCTTTGTCCGCGAGAAACTCCCCAATGTTCTTCATTTCCCCCGCATGGCCGCCAACACCATGAAGCGCAATCAACAGCGCCCTTGGTTTGTCATCATCAGGTCGCCAAAGAGCCATGAACATTCTTGTTCCATCAAACCCGATGTACTTGCTTTCCTTGTATTTCAAGAGGAGCACCACTATATAGCCATATGATGCTACCGCTATTTATCTTGTCTATGCAAAAGAAGAAAGCGACTGGCCACAAAAGGACCAGTCTCAAGGAAATAATCAGAATCTATTTGGCTTTGGTTTTTCTCCAGAATAATCGTAAAAGCCCATTCCAGTCTTTCGACCGAGCCAGCCTGCACGCACCATTTTCCTTAGTAGTGTAGGGGCTCTGTACTTGCTGTCTTTGAACTCTTCAACGAAGTAGTCTGCGATATGGAGTGTAGTATCGAGACCCACGAAGTCCAGCAAAGTCAATGGGCCCATTGGCCAATTCAGACCAAGCCGAATCGATGTGTCCATATCTTCCACTGTAGCTACACCTTCTTGGATGGCAAACACTGCCTCAAGCATTGCTGGGACGAGTACACGATTTACTGCAAAACCAGGAGCCTCGTTGACCAGCACGGTTTCCTTACCAACCTTCTTAGACACTTCTTCAATGATCTTGACAGTTTCGTCATCTGTCGCTTGTCCCTTGATAATCTCGACAAGTCCCATTACTGGCACTGGATTGAAGAAATGCATCCCGATGAACTTCTCAGGTCTCTTGGTCACAGCCGCCATCTGAGTAATACTAATGCTTGAAGTGTTCGAAGCAAAAATGGCATGGTCTGGTGCTGACTCATCAACTTCTTTCCAGTTGTCAAGCTTCAGGCTGACAATTTCCGGAATTGCTTCGATGACGAGGTCTGCGTCTTTCACTGCCTCTTTGAGATCTAGGACGCCTTCTATCCTTCCAAGGATGGCATCAATCTCCTCTTGGGTGATCTTGCCTTTCTTGAGACCTCTCTCCAAGTTCTTCTTAATGTTAGCCAGACCATTGTCTACAAACTTCTGATCAATGTCCCGCATCTTAACCTCATAACCAGCTTGAGCGCAGACATGGGCAATACCATTTCCCATTAGTCCTGCACCCAAGACTGCGATTTTCTTGATCTCCAACATAATCCACCTCTATTTAGTCTAAAGATTGTGTTTTTGGCTCGTTACTGCCTCTAAATATGTCTGACTGTCAGGCTAGCTTTTGTCTAAAACTACAAGGTGGATGGGCTATTTCTTACAGTACCTGAATGTGCACCGTTTGTCCCCTGTTGCAATGGACTCATGACGTGTAAATTGAATCCAGCTCTCAACAAAGTTCATGAATATCTTATCGTATTCACAGAGAATTGGTCCCAACTCTGGCTTGCCTGCTTCTCGAAGAATATCAAAATACAGACATTTCTGAATATCAAAACCGAAGCATCCTTCTTCTTGAGCAATCTCTTCAAGTTGAAAATGCTCATTGATATAGTTCGCTTCGTTCCCTTTGCGAGCCCAATCTATAAATGCATTCCATGGGTTCTCGGACTGTTCAATTTTCGCGACCTCGTCTTCGAAATACTCCTGAAGCATGGCACGGTAGATTGATAATACGATCTCCTTGAGCTCAGTGAAAGAGGCTCTGACCTCACACATCACATCATCCATTGCCATCACAAAGAGTGAGTTGACACCATGTCTTTTCGCGAGTGGAGTTGGCATCATGTGTTGATAGTTGTTGTAATGAATCTTGAACTGTCTCGCGAAGAGTTTGTGCATTGCTTCGCCCTTGTCACTGAATTGATTTTTCAGTTCTTGCAGAGTCAACTGTGAGAAGTAATCAATTAGTTGCTGAGTCTGCTCGTCTGGAGCCATTTTTAATTCACGCTTTATGCACTTGTGTCACACTTGAGCCTTTGAATGACCCTGATATGCTTGTCTATGTGGTATATGGTAGTCACAATATGTGACTCCCTTCTGTGACCCTGAAAAGTGGCTCCGCTATATATACTAAATCTGAGTACTAATTCTTGTGAAATATCATGGCTCTAACAACTAACTCACGCAACACATCTGTGCTGAAGAACGAGAAGACTAAGGTTTCGACCTTTGCTATTACCCACGCTATGCTCTACCGGAGGTAGCTGAACAGTGTCTGCTGAGCAGATGGTCTGTTGGATATCTGCTGACATTGATGTGACCAAGGACTGGTCACATTGTGGTCACAGAACTGGTCAGTTAGTCTCAGAAACTGCATATCATGTGACCAACCCATAACAACGTGTGAATAATCATGGCATTATCAAAGAATGATAAACGGTCTGTGTGGAAGAACACTCGCGGTATTCAAACCCAAGCTATTACCCACGCTATGCTCTACCGGAGGTAAGGTGCATGAAAAGAAGAAAACAATCACAGATCATCTCAACCCGAGCAATCGCTGAGGTCTATTTTGGGAGGTAGAACTCGTGGAGGTTCCGGTTCATCTTCATAATTTTGGTTTGAAATATAAACAAAATTATGATTTTAAGTACGGAATACAAAATATTGCTTTAAAAAGAACGCTTATATCCAAACCATTAACAAATTATGGTTGGGCTCACAAACTATATAACGTTTGGAGTTTGTCTAGTCGTGTCAGAACAGAGCTGTGCGACTTTCACATTAGAGTTACACCGGACAAATCTCCTATCTCCGAATCTCCCAAGGAGGAGATTCAGCAGCGGCCCTCGCTTGTGTGATCCGAGGGCCGTTGCTTTCCATAGGAAGTTGACTGACATGAAACGTGAATCAGAAATCCCAAACAAGGCTGCGAGACCTTCACGCCTAGAAAGGGTATCAGCTTCGATATCATTCAAGGATCACAATCAAAAAACAGAGTGATGAGACATCATGAGCAGGATGAAATCCTTCCTAGGCTTGCCAGACGCCACTGACAAAGTCATAAGACTGGCAAAAATCATGGGGATTTTGGGGCCGCTTGCCAACGTGATCTTCACATTGAGTACAACTTTCTTTGTGATCTTTATAGCTGAGGCACTTGGTGGGGGTCCTGGAATGTATCTCCAGGGCATGGGCCTTGTTGGAACTCTTGTGGTTGTTCAGATGATTGTCCAGATAGTCCTCGACTACCCAACAGGGGCGGTTGGTGACTGGATTGGTCAGCGGTACATTATCGCAGGTGCCCAGATTTGCTACGGCATCGCTTTTATTCTGATTTCCCTTGTCACAGTTGACACTCCATATG
>Ga0209536_100006580_pt1 | contig 17721 bp, 12 predicted proteins | sample DeeMarSeWOR28_12_FD_187461 | JGI IMG/M metagenome (GOLD analysis project Ga0209536, IMG submission 187461) | Marine sediment microbial communities from White Oak River estuary, North Carolina - WOR-2-8_12 (SPAdes) (version 2) | ecosystem: Environmental > Aquatic > Marine > Intertidal zone >... | reverse complement strand
ACGTTGATTCCTCCAGTATGAAATAGTGGGAAAAGCAAGGGTTGGATGTCATCTGGACGTAGACCCCAAGATGTTATTGTGTTGACAGAGTTCCAAAAGACCAGTCCATGAGAGAGGACAGCTCCCTTGGGTAGTCCAGTTGTACCTCCGGTGAATACAATCAAGTAAGGATCATCCAGAGTTAGCGAAGGTCTCTCAACTGCATCAGACGATTGCTTCTTCATGAGCGAGGAGATGGCGGGGTCTGAATCGAGTTTCTCCTTTCCCATGACAACCACTTGTTTCTTCTTGAGAAAGGGTCTGACTTCTCCGAACGGCTCACTCAAATCAGGATCATAGAACACCATTTTTGGATCGGTCTTCTTGAGGAGGTTTTCGACCTCTGGTGTTGTCAGTCGAATGTTGAAGGGAGTTAGAATGGCTCCGATCTTCCCGCATGCAAAGAGGATGTCAAGAAAGTCGAACCGGTTCTTTGAATAGACACACACTCGGTCCCCTTTCTTTACATCGTGGTCGAGTAGAACTCTGGACACTTGGTTTGCGCGATGGTCTAGCTCCTCGAACGTGTATCGGTCTTTCAGAATGTTATCAACCATGGCCTCTGTCTTCGGAGTGAGCAGTGCTCTTCTACCTGTCCAGTCTCCAATCCAAGACCAGTCCTTCAGGTCCATCTTACGGCCTCCTATTTGGACTCAATAGAATCAACCTCAAGTATTAGTCTTCCTAAAGATTTCGATTTTTGGTTCCAAAAGATATATTATTCGCTCAAAGGGTCTTTTCTTGGTAACTCCAATTTTGGATGAAATTGCAGAAGGAAGTCGAATTGTCCTCAGCGAATCAAGTTATCCTAAGCACTAGTGGGTTGACCAAGAATTTTGACGGCCTGGTTGCTGTGAATGATGTGTCCCTTGAAGTTGAAAAAGGGGCAATCAAGGCAATCATCGGTCCTAATGGATCGGGCAAGACGACGTTCTTCAACCTGATTACTGGAGTGTTTCCCCCTTCAGCAGGTCGCATCTTCTTTGAAGGGCAGAACATAACTCGTACATCGATGCATCAACGTACTCGATTGGGCATATCACGATCATATCAGATCACGAATATATTCCCATATCTGACAACGTTTGAGAACATTCGACTGGCTGCCCAGGGTTGCAGTGGTGCACGAGTGAATTTCTTAGGCATGCTAAAGGAAGCAGGAACCTATACTAACTTCCACGATGATGTTCTGGAAATTGCTGAGATCGTTGGTCTGGAGCCAGGAAGGCTCTATGTCCCCGCATCTTTAATCCCCCACGCAGAACAGAGGAAGCTCGAGATTGCAATGGCTTTGGCTACACGACCTCGGCTACTCTTGCTTGATGAACCTGCTGCAGGTATGGCGATTGAGGAAATCCCAGATGTCATTGATGCCATCCGACGTGTCAAAGAGTCATATGGCGAAGAATTGACACTCCTGATTGTCGAACACAAGATGGACATAGTGATGAACCTCAGCGAGGAGATCTTTGTATTATCAGAGGGAAGAATGATTGCCAAGGGACCTCCAAAAGAGATTCGTGAAAATGAACAAGTATTGACAGCTTATCTTGGTGGTACAGATGAACAACTTGCTTGAAATTGAAAACGCTCACGTTTACATTGGGTCCTTCTACATTCTCCAAGGCATCTCCTTGGTTGTGCCTAAGGGAGAAGTGACCCTGCTACTGGGTCGGAATGGATCTGGAAAAACAACCACGATGAAGACAATCCTTGGCATCTATCCACCAAGAGAAGGAAGCATCACTTTCAAGGGAGAGAATATCGCACAACTTCCAACTCATAAGATTGTAAACAAGGGTATGGGATATGTTCCTGATACTCGAAGAATCTTTGGATCACTATCGGTTGAACAGAATCTAATCGTGTCAAGGAGAAAAGGAACCTCACAGGATGAAATGCAAGAACGGATGGAGTTGATTTTCGACCTGTTTCCGGACATGAGGAGATTTCTCAAGCAAAGGGCTGGAACTCTATCAGGAGGCCAACAGCAAATGCTAGCGGTGGCTCGTGCACTGGTGAATAACAACGAATTGTTACTGATTGACGAACCTACAGAGGGTCTGAGTCCATTGCTGGCTAAGAACCTCATTGCTTCTCTTGATAGATTGAAGGAATTTGCTACTATCCTTCTAGTGGAACAGAATTTTCGGGCGGTTTCAAAACTCGGTGATAACTACTACATCTTCGACAGTGGGAAAATTGTCCATGAAGGTGACAATATGGCCGCACTCATAGAAGACAAAAAACTTGTTGCACAATACCTGGGGGTAAGTATCTGATGCAAAGAATAAATTTCACAATACAGGATTATCTGGAAGAGAACCCGCAAATCAGGCGGATCACTAGATATGTTGTGTTTATTGCATTCATAGTGTTGACAGGTCTAGCTATTTACTATGCGATAGAGATCTATACATGGAATGGTTTCATTGTCGGTGTTAGTAAGTCATTGGTCAATGGTCTAGCGCTAAGTATGTTGCTATTTCTGATGGTTTCTGGTTTCTTCTTGATCTTTGGTCTATGTGACGTCATTAATTTCGCCCATGGAGCCTTCTTCATGTTGGGAGGATTCCTAGGTTTTGTACTATACATAGCAACCGAGGCAGTTTTCTTAGATCCCGCTCTACCATTCTATCTTATCTTTGGTAGTAACTACTTTGTTTTGTCAATTGCAGCATTTACTGTGAGTGCTCTTGGAGCTACAGCAATAATGGCCCTCATTGGTGGCGGAATAGAGTTTTTCACAATTCGACGGCTCTATGGTAATCCCATAGCTCAGATACTCCTTACGGTTGGATTCATGTTTATTATAACTCAGGTCGCAGAGATCTTCTTCGGACCTTCACAGTTCTCCTATTTTATCATTCCCAACTCGCAAATAACCTATTTCTTCATTAGTGGTGCTCTTGATTTTGGAGGAGGTATGATTTTTTCCTCATATCGTATTTTCTTGATCTTTCTGGGTTTCACAGTTGCAGGGTTGATGTTCCTTGGATTCAGGAGGACACGCATTGGACTCCAGATTCAAGCAGGAATAGAAGACTCAGAGATGGTCGAAGCGTTGGGGACCAATATTCGAAGACTGTTTACTATTGTCTTCATGTTAGGAGCTGGTCTTGCTGGATTATCTGGTGCAGTCTTAGTCCCATGGATTGGAGCAAACTCTGGTCATGGACTAACATACCTGATTTATGCATTTGTCATAGTTGTTGTCGGTGGAGCACACTATGGTCGTTTTGAAGGCACTTTCTTTGGTGCACTAATAGTCGGACTATCAATGCAATTTGCAGCTTACTTTGTGCCATTTCTTGAGAGTGTCATCGTATTCATCATTATGGCGATTATCCTAATCATTAGACCAGGAGGATTGACAGGACATGAGTAATGATATAGAGAAAGAAGGACGACTGAAAGGGAGTATTAGTGGGATTCCTACATTTTTGTCAAACAATAGAACGGTTATAGCTGTTCTTGCCTTTCTATATCTACTCCCATTGAGTACAACTGCAGGCACGTCACCGATACGCACTCTGCTTTACCTCGTTACTCAGATAATGATCTTTGGTCTTCTGGCAATGTCATTTGACCTACAACTAGGTCGAGCAGCACTTCTGAATTTTGGACATGTAGCTCTCTTCGGAGTAGGAGCATACTTCATGGCATATACACTGGATGCAGATCTATTTCCCCCACCATTCAATCTCATAGCCGCAGTCCCATATCCACTTACTCTAGTTTTGGCAATGATGATTGGTGGTAGCCTCGGATTCATAATGGGATTGACAACTAGTCGTATGAGAGGTACAGCTTTTGCGTTCATCGCACTTGCAATAGCAATGTTCCTCTACAATTTCTTTGCAGAAAATCCAGATATTTCAGGAGGAGAAACAGGGATGAGGGTCGCGACTCCTGATTTGATAAGGACAGGTCCTTTCTATCTACTGTTCGTTGCAATTGCATTTGTGGTCCTTGCCGCATTTTTTGGGATGATTATCCTTTACATAAGAAAACGGATGGAATATACTGGACTGATAGTTGTAATTGTAGTGATGGTGGGTCTGACGGGAACCCTTTTGGCATTTGGTACAGGAATTCTTGGACCAGTATTGGTCTCGTTAGCATTTCTTGGGGTCATCTTTCTCTTCTGGATGGAACGGAAAAGTACTGTAAGTGATCCACTTCGTTATTCTGAGGTTGAAACGGGAGTTACTGATCCGTTGACTGCATATGCTATACCATTCAGTATAATATTGGTAGCAATCCTCGGACTGGTCCTAAGTTTTTCATCCAACATAACTGACATGGTGATGTTATGGGTAGAAGATACCCAGTTATTTCTATACACCATTCCAGTGACTTACTATCTTGTGTTGACATGTCTTGCCATAACTTACTTCTTCGTTAGACGATTGATTGCATCACCATTTGGGAGAATGGTTACTGCAGTTGCTCAGAATGAGGAGCGGGCTGAAGCATTGGGATACAACAGTTATCGCGCGAAGATTGTTGTGCTAGTCATAAGTGGTGCAATTGCTGGCCTATCAGGGGCTTTGTATGCACCATACCTCCGAGTCATAGATCCACACACTGTGTTAGGTGTCGAAGTCACAATTAATGCAATGTTGTATACGATTATTGGTGGAATTGGCACTCTACTCGGTCCAATACTCGGGACTGGTGTAGTAGTTTACTCTGAGCTGAATCTGGTAGACTTCATCACAGAGGGATTAGGACTACCTGGGCAACTATGGTTAGTAGGTTTAGGAGTAATGTACATTTTCATTGTTTTATTCATGCCCCTTGGTATAGTTGGTTCTATTGGACAAAAGACTGGCTCTCTAAAAGCAAAGTTACGAAGAATGAAATTAGGTAGATTTGAATTTGGACTCAAGGATTCTGACTATTGGGTATTTGGATTACTTGGAATAATGGGTCTTATCTTGTTCCTAACAGAAGATGCAAGGTTCGTCCTTGTTACTCTAGGGATATTTGGTTTTCTAGCAATTCTAGGAGTAGTATTATTGTGGATTCTTAGAAGGGATATCATAATGGGTGTGAAAAAGTCGTTTAGGAATAGCCGATTTTCTAGAGGAGGTAATTAGTTTGCCATATGCAACTGTAGGCGACGTTGACATCTATTTTGAAGTTCATGGAGCACCTGAGGCACCACCACTGGTGTTTATAGGAGGTTGGGCGAGTTATCTTTGGGTCTGGTTTAGACAGGTTCCTACTCTGAAACAGAAGTTTAGATGTATTGTGTTTGACAATCGTGGAGCAGGGAGAAGCTCCAAGCCTGACTATCCCTACACGATGGAGATGTTGGCAGCTGATACAATAGGTTTGTTGGATCATTTGCACATCAAAGACGCACATATCCTTGGAATTTCGATGGGGGGAATAGTTGCTCAACAAATCGCCATTTCAAATCCTGAAAAAGTGCGAAGTTTGATTCTTGTAGCCACTCACTTTGGAGGGTCCAATCATGTTCCTATTCCTGATAAGATACAAGCGTTGCTAGTTGCATTACCTACTGAAACAATCTCACTGAAGCAAGCCAGAGATATGCGATACAAAGCGACTTTCAGCTCTCATTTCCTCGAGGAAAACAAGGAATTGATGAAACAGATAGACGAGTGGGTACAAATGCACCCCGCACCGTTATATGCACAAGTGCATCAAGCTTCAGCAACTGCTGGATTCGATGCAGAAGAATCATTGAACGAGATAACTGCACCTACACTCATCCTCCATGGAGCCAATGACTTCACGATACTCCCTAAAAACTCTGAACTATTAGCAGAAAGGATACCCAATTCAAAGATAAAATTCATCGAGGGTGCCGCACACTTTGTGATAATTGAGAAGTATGAAGAGTTCAATCAAGAAGTAATGGACTTCATCGACGAAGTGGAAACAGGATGATATAATCTAAAATCTGACGAGTAGGTGGTTGGTTAATGGTACGTTCAACGGTGGTTACTGGCCTAGGGATGTATGTTCCCGAAAAAATGTTGACAAATGAAGACATCGAAAAGATGCTCAACCGTCCAGGGACAGCAGATTGGCTGGTTAAAAATGTTGGAATCAAAAGACGTCACATTATGGCTGATGATGAGGTGACATCGGATCTTGCACTTCATGCAGGTCGTCAAGCTTTGAAGAATGCGGGTGTTGAACCAGAGGAGCTTGACATGATCATTCTTAGCACAGACACACCTGACTATCTATCTCCTGCCACATCGGTTGTTATCCAGCACAAACTCGGTGCAAAGAATGCAGGTACCTTCGATGTCAACTGCGCCTGTGCTGGGTTGGTCACTTCTCTCGATATTGGCTCTCGATATATCAAAACCGATTCGAACATCAACTCAATCTTGGTCATAGGTGCATACGGAATGACTAAGTTTGTGGACTGGACTGATCACTATACATGTACATTGTTTGCAGATGCTGCGGGGGCAATGGTACTCCAGACGAGTGATGAGAAAGCAGGATTCTTGGAGTCTAAATTGATAGCAGATGGTTCATTCCATGACCACCTAGGAATCTTCGTTGGAGGAACCGCTGAACCACCGACAGTCGAAGCGATTCAAAATCACAGACATCATCTAGCGTTTCGTAAACGTTTTCCTGCTGACACGAACCTCCAACATTGGCCAGCAATGACGAGGGAGTGCATTGCAAAGGCCAACCTATCCATCGAAGACATTGATTGGATATTCTTCACCCAAGTGAACCTGCGGACCATCGAAGCTGTGATGAAAGATCTAGGTTTGCCAATGGAGAAGACCCACAATGTGATGGACAAATGGGGCTATACTGGCTCTGCCTGCATTGCATTGGCTATGTATGACGCAGTGGACCAGGGAAAGCTTCCACCTCCCGGTCAAGGGAACGGAGAGTATATTGCCCTCTGCTCATCGGGAGGTGGATTCAATATGGCGGCTGCGGTCCTAAGATGGTGGTAGTGGATTTTTATCTTAGTAGTGAGTGACCTCAGGAGTCGAATGAAGGGATAACGATGGCAAACCAGTTCGATTATCTGTCAAAGAGGGAAGTGTACTCTCCTGAAGCCGAAGCTCTAGTGGATGTGACAACCAGTAGAAGATACACATATCGAGAGTTCAACAAGCGGGCCAATCAGGTAGCGAATTTCCTTCAGCAGGAAATTGGTTTTCATAAGGGGGACCGTCTGGCAATTCTCGCTCAGAACAGCCTTGAATACTGGGAATCATTCTTCGGATGTCAGAAGGCAGGAGGAATATTCAGTCCCCTCAATTGGAGGTTGGTGGCTCGCGAACTGGCAGGTCTGGTTGAAGATCTCAGTCCGACTGTATTGTTCTTTGACTCTGAAATGTCAGCTGTTGCAATAGAGCTTAAACAAGAAGTGAATGTCAAACATTGGGTCTCATTGGACACTGGAGGAGCTAAAATAGATGGGTCTAGAAACTACAGAGATGTGATGGATAAAGCATCAACTACTCAACCCGAGGCTGTTGATCTCACTTATGAGGATCCAATGGGAATTGTGTTCACTGGGGGGACTACAGGACTGCCTAAGGGTGCGATGATCACCTACAGACAGGTTGCATACAACACTCTGACTACTATCCGGGATATACTTCCTGGAGATGTCTACATCAACCATTTACCTCTGTTCCATGTGGGAGGTTTGTATGTGTATGCTATCCCTCTATTCATCCTAGGAGGAAAGGTCATCCAAATGAAGGGATGGGACTTGGATATATTGGTGGATGTGATCAACAAGGAGAATCCGAACTTCTTCTTTGCAGTGCCTACACAGTACCGGATGTTGATGAATCATCCAAACTTCGAGTCTATCGACTTCAGTAACGTTCGATTCTTGACATCAGGAGGAGAACCCCTACCACTGGATATCATCAAGACCTTCAAGAAAACCCATGGAGTCAAGTTCAAACAGGGATTCGGGATGACTGAAGTTGGACCTGGATGTTTTGCGCTTGATCCTTGGGATGCTGAACGAAAGATTGGCAGCATTGGTACTCCAAACTTCTTCATTGATGCGAAGGTGGTTGACCCTGAGTCGGGGAAGGACTGTGAAGCGAATGAGGTGGGTGAACTCATGTTCAAAGGACCCACTGTCACAATCGGATACTGGAACCGATCAGAACTGAACAAGACACTTCTTACCGAAGATGGATGGTTTAGTACAGGGGACATGGTCTACTATGATGATGAGGGATACTACTATGTAGTTGACCGAGTGAAGGACATGTTCATATCAGGCGCGGAAAATGTGTACCCTCGAGAGATAGAGAAAGTGTTGGAGGAGCATCCAAAGATAGCTCAGGTGCAAGTAATTGGGGTACCGGATTCCAAGTGGGGAGAAGTAGGTCGTGCCATCGTTGTCTTGAAGAACAATGAAGAAGCCTCAGAAGAGGACATACTGGAATTCTGTAGAGGGAAGCTAGCCAAGTTCAAGATACCAAAGTCAGTTCGGTTTACTGAAAGTTTCACTCCGTACATCTCAGGAGCTGGAAAGATCCTGAAACGAAGATTGCGCGAAGATTTCGGATAGGAGAGGAAGCCAATGCCAATCAGCAAGGTGAATGGTGTAAAGATCTACTACGAGATTCATGGAGAGGGAGAGCCGGTCATTTTTGGCAATGGTGTATTTTCAAATACACTGGGATGGGTCCATCAGACCCCTGTGTTCTCCAAGGAGTATCAGGTCATTCTATACGATATGCGAGGACAGGGACAGAGCGAGAAGCCAGATGAGCCATATTCATTCGACATTCATGCTGAAGATCAAAGAGCACTCCTTGATGAACTTGGAATATCAAAGGTCCATCATGTAGGGATAAGTTATGGGGCAGAGCTTGGCCTGGTCTTTGCCTTAAAGTACTCTGAGATGGTGAAGAGCCTTGTTGTTTGCTGCGCGGTTCCATATGTAGGTGCCTTACTCAATGAGATGTGCCAGCTATGGCGATCAGTATGTGTGCTTGAAGATCCAGATCTTTTCTATCATGCAACAGTTCCTTTGAATTTCGGAGAAACGTTCATCCAAGAAAACACTGCAATCTTGGAACTAGCAAGAGAGCGCTACAATCATCTTGAGTATCCAGCACTTGTCAGACTTCTTGATGCCTTTCTCCAACTTGATATAACCGACCAACTGAATCAGATTAGAGCACCAACTCTGGTCATTGGGGGAGAAAACGACATTCTAAAACCCGTCAATCCGTATTCAAAGTTGATTCATGAGAAAACACCGAATTCAGACCTTTTCGTAGTCCCTGATTCTGGACATGCTGTCACATTTGAAAAGCCAGAGGATTTCAACAGAGTAGTTCTCGACTTTTTGCGTAAATAGGTAGAAGAGTTGCATTTTTCCAATTGTCCTAAGAGATATATAGAAGGGACCCCTCCTTTGAAGGATAGACATAGAACAGTCTATGTTCTTAATGTAACAGTTACCTGTTATTGGAGGATAGAAGATGAATAAAATGAGAACCATATCTCTATCTATCTCGTTGCTATTAGTAGCATCCATCTTCGCACCTTGTTTCTTAGTTGCACCTGTTGAGGCACAAACTACACCAATCAAGATTGGTATATTCGCCCCATTTTCAGGATCGACTTTGACAGCCTACGCACCTTGGACAAAACAGGGTTTCGAATTGGGAATGCTATATGCAACTACAGAGATGGGATATGACAATGAGAACATGACCGAAGCAGGTCGAGAATATGAACTCTATTACTATGATACTCAAGGTTCAGTCGCAGTGGCAACCTCACTGGCTACTGAAGCTATCGAAACAGATGGTATTGACATCCTCGTTGGAGGAACCTCGAGTGCGGTTGCAGGAGCATTGGCGCCTCTTGCTGAATCATATGAGAAATTGTATTTCATAACTCCAGCCGCTGCTTCATCGCTAACTGCTGAAGACTTCAATCCATATATTTTCCGAGTTGCTAGAAACAATTGGCATGACGCCTATGCAGGGGTCACATATGCTATGGATGAGAACTACCTCAACTATTCGAGATTTGCCTTTCTTGCTGCTGACTATTCCTTTGGATATAGTGGCGTTCAGTCAATGCAAAGCGTGATAGAAGCCAATGGAGGATCAGTACACAGTATCCAGTATGCGTCTCTGTTTGATAATGATTTCTCACAAGAGATTGATGCTCTCAAAGCAGCTGATCTAATATGGGACATTGAGTATCTGTTCATCATCTGGGCAGGAAACTTTGCCTACCTATACAACGATCTAGCTACATACAATCTTGCAGCTGATATGGAGATAGCAGGAGCATGTATTGACATCCTGTCAATGAACACTATCGAAGCAAGCTTGACTCCTCCAGCTACATACATCGGTTCTACCGGTCTCTGTCTATATGGCTACCAACTACCGAACAATGCGGTCAATGATTGGATGGTGGCTCAACATGTCACTAGAAACGTAATGCCAAATGCTCAATATGGACTGACTTATAGAGTTCCAGAGCTCTTTACTGCAAGTGCATTTGCCACAGCGCAATTCCTGGTAGATGTGACTAATGCTATTCCAGACCTTGATACGGAATTGATGATCAACTATCTTGAGGGAGGTATAACTATCGACTGTCCTAAGGGAACGACATATTTGAGACCAGATGATCATCAAGGCTTGGCGGAGATGTATATCGCAACAGCTGTAAACGATACTGAACCCACATCTGAAACGTACAAACTCATTATAGCTGAACTGAATGAAACCCTCGACCGCAATACTGTTGCACCTCCGATTGCCGCTCAATGGGATGGCGAACCATATGTCCCAGGTGGTTTCGCACCAGAAACCACACCAACTACGACAACAAGTCCCACAACTACAACCGGACCAGCGCCAGTTGGATTTGACATCTTGACTGTCAGCCTGATTGGTGTGGGTGGAATCGTAGTAGGAGTCATTGTAGCTGCGGTGATATTCCGTAAGAGATGACGAGCATAAAGTAAGGGTTCATCCCTTACTTTCACTCTTTTTTTAATAGCTAAATACTCTCGTAAGTACACGAAGGAGAAATAAGCATTCAATCAAGCGCTCATGTATTAGTATAGGTTAGGGGATAAACATGAGTGACCACCTAAGACAAATCACACTTCTTGGATTACTTCTCTGGTTGACCTCTTCACTTATTATTGTCGGGACACCAGAAGGAATCCAATACAGTTCGTCCTCACCGTTCTTTACGAGCGAAACCGACCTCAATCGTGCTGAATGGAAGATGGATCACTATGCCAATCCAGGCTTTGAGAGCTGGACAACTGATTATATACCAGAGGACCTGTATACGACTCGGAGCACCGAACATTATACATGGTATGCACAGGCACCTTGGCCAGTGAATGAAGGGAGTCGTTCACGTGGGTTCCAAACAAGGGCGATCGATCCAGATCATCCAGCAGAGGCGTATTTGACTCGCAGTAGCTGGCCCTACTGGAGTAATCCCACAAATCTGACAATGAAGTTAGACTGGTATATAGAGAACTTACCGCAACCCACTGACTCTGATTACTTCAGGTTGTACGTGCAGCTTGGTTCACCAAGCACTGTCAGGATGTACTATTACTTCAATAGTCAAGATACAGGGCGGACTAACACATCAAGCTACATGTACTTCTTCATTGATGGTCCAACGGAAACTTGGAACACATTTGATAGGAATATCACAGCAGACTTCTTTGAAGTAGCAGGTTCATATCCAACTCAGTTTCAACTCTTCAGGATAGAGCTGCTATCTGCTACTTCTGAATACTCAAGGGCATTTGTTGATGACCTGTGGATGATAAATGGAACAGTCATCTATGGAGGTGCAACTGGCAATGGCAACTTCGAATCAAACGCTGCATGGTATAGTGTAGGTAACAGAGATCCTGCAGACATCTCGAAGAGCTCTGTTCGACAGGAAGGCGATTGGAGTCTCAATGCCACTTCCATATCATCTGGGAATCAGAGTAGACTAACTGTTGAGTTCAGTCCTGATAGACGACTGTCAGAACTGAATCAAGATGTTTTCAGCTTCGAATGGAGGATGGATGATTTCCAAGGAGCATCTGAGGACACCTATGCCTTTGTCTATATTTCAAGTTCAAACGAATCTGATTCAACCGATGTCTTCTATGTCCTTTGTTATGGAGATAACACGAATTCGTTCACATGGCCTGGTGCGATAATCTTCAATGTTACTGGCTTCAATACAACAGGTCAGTGGAATTCATTCAGCAGAAGCATCTGGAGCGATGTTATCTCAACATATGAAACGAACTATCTAGTCATTGATAGCATAGAGATCGAGATTCAAGTAAGGGGTCCAAGTTCTCGTATAAGCATTCTTTTCGATGATATGAAATTCGAGTCAGCCGCTTTAGATGACATGGGTTATGAAGACCAACCAGCTGTAGGAGAGATGGCACTATCCTGGAGCGCAGACTCTGGTCCTACACCTGAGTTCACTGTCACAGGTACAGTATATTCAGGTTCCAAAGCTGCAAATCTGACCGTCACTGATGGCAATTCTTGGAGCGGTAGCAGCCAGTTCTATAACAGACCACTCGATGACACCACTGACCTCTGGCTGGATTTCTATTGGAGGATAGAAGACTCGAGTGAAGATTTAGACAATCTGTTGTATCTTGAGGTATACTTCGAATCGGAAGAAGTTTTGGCATACATATTTGCTAACTACAGTGCTTTGTCAACAGGTAACGGATTTGACGATTTCATCATTTTGCCAGATGCAAATGATGTCGGAGAATGGCACAATTTCCACAGAAATCTCTACGATGACTATGTGACAGTGTTTGGTTCAGCACCATCAACTGAACTGTATGAGCTGTACCTCTCTGCCGAAGCTGATACTGGGGGAAGACTCTCTGTTCTTTTTGATGATGTCTATCTCTTCAATGACCCAGCTCCAGCTCTGGGAGACATCTATACAACGCCACTAATAGCTGACACAGATGTCAATGTTTCACTTACTGTTCATGACCTCAGCTCATTCACCGTTTCATTGTTCTACCAAGTGAACAGTGGCGCATGGAACGAAGTAGCGATGACTAATACAGGAAGTGGATTCAATGCCACAATCCCTGGCCAATCAGAAGGAACTGAAGTCGATTTCTATATCAGAGCTGTGGATGCCTTCGGTCAGACCTCACAGAGTACAACAATAGGATACACGGTTCCTGAGGACACTACACCACCTCCTGCAGACATGTTACCAGTGATTATTGCAGTCGTTGCAGTTGCTGCAGTGATCGGAGTAATCGTGTTGTACATCTATGTCATTAAACCCAAGCAAGGAGCAGATTAGAAACAGAGCCCGGTCTAGGAGACTGGGCTCTCTTCTTATTTTACAACGAGAACATCTTGATGACAAGTGTAATATCTGAGATTTCACTTTACAACTAGCATTAAGACAATAGTTTCAGAGCATTCGTGTTTCTGCAATGCGAGGTGGAGTGGAATTGAAGATACGGGTCCTAGTAATTGATGATGACGAGGACCTCCTATTCCTGGCTGGTAAGTTCCTGAGCAGAGAGGATGAACGTTTCGAGTTGGTATCAGCTATAACGGACCAAGAAGCACTGAGACGGATTGAAGAAGAGCATTTTGATGCCATAGTCTGCGACCACTTTCTGGGTCAGGGCAGCATGACAGGACTTGAACTGCTCGAATGGGTAAGAGAGTTCAACCAAAGCATTCCATTCATAATATTCACAGGACGCAGTCAAGAAGCAGTAGCCATTCGAGCCTTGAATTTGGGTGCGGACTATTATCTCAAGAAAGGAACGGAAGAATTCAGAGACCTCTTCGCTCAACTGGCAGACCGAATAAAGTCTGAAGTGGAGGCTCGACGCGCAGAGGAAGCGCTGAGCTCAGCGATGGAAGAACTAGAGAATCGAGTGGAGAAGCGTACTGCGGAGCTCAGTGAGATGAACGAGAAGCTCTCACAAGAGATAGCTGAACGTAAGAAGGTCGAGAAGTCGCTCTTGCTTCAACGTGAGCTTGGAAACACACTCTGCAAGACGGACAATCTCATTGATGCTCTCGACATAATTCTAAAGGCAGCTGTCAAGCTGGAGGGCGTCGATACAGGGGGAATATTTCTTGTCGATGACAAGACAGGACAGCTTGACCTATCAACTAGTCAGGGCATCTCATCCCACTTTCTGAAAGGTATTTTTGGTGAGGACGGAAACATTGAGTTAGAAGGACCGGTGTATTTCACGAAAGACAACCTTCCAGTTTCTACAGATGTTCCTGGCCAGTATGAAGGTCTGACCGCAGCAGCAGTCCTACCAGTCATCTTTGACGAGAAGACTGCAGCCATCCTTTCTTTGGGATCGCACTCTCATGATGAGATTCCTGAAACCGATAGACACACCTTAGAAGGAATCTCCATTCAGATCAGTGCATACATGGCCAGGGTACGGGCGCAGGAAATCATCCTCCAATCACAGACTGAGATAATGAACACGTTTGAAACTTTGGGAGACCTTCTCTTCATAGTTGATAACACAGGATTGATTCTTCAGGCGAACTCGAATGCAATAAGTCGTCTTGTTGAAAGTGAGAAGGCCCTTGTTGGAAGAAGTGTTCTTGAGATATATCCAGAGGAAAATCAGCAAGAGGTGACAGAACTCTTGCAGGGAACAGAGTCGGGAGAAGTAACCCAACTTAACATACCCATAGTTTCAACAAAGGGGGAGAGAATCAATACAGAAACCCGCATTGTAAGAGGTCAACATGCTGGAAAAGAAGTTCTCTTTATTGTATGTAGAGAATCCTGATTCTTGGATTAACGCCGTTAAGTGGAATCAATAATCATATATGGACAAGCGAAATTACAAAAATTGGGAGCAAGACATCTTTAACACGCTAGTTTGAGCAAGTAAAGGGTTTGGTCACCATGGGAGACGACGGATACCTAAAAGGTCCAATGACACGACTCTTCGAGAAAGTGGCAAAATGGATTGGCCTATCAACCAATGCAGGACCGGTACTGGCAGCACTATTCGTTGAGAGCTACTCAACAGGCACTCGACTGAGTTCGGATGAGATCTGTAAGGTCACTGGATACTCAAGAGCTAATGCAGGCCTAATCATTTCACAGTTAGAAGCACTAGGGGTCATCGAAGGACAGAGAGACTATGACCAGACCGGCAGAGGTCGGAAACGTGTCTTGTATTCAATAGATGGAGGATTTGCGGATATCTTCAACCTCGGGGTCAAGAGCCTGATGGACAGACTTGACGCTATGATGAAGGACATCAACACCATCGAGAATATCATGAATGGTCGAGATGAATCTCTGACTCCTCTCTTAGACGATATGAAGAAAGTCTTGACAAAACGCATGAAGGAATTAGAACTAGCACCTCCATCACGTTGAATTCTATAAGATGACTCCAGGGAAATGAAGTCAGCGAAATTAGAGTAATCTTTGTTAAGATAGGTAACATATCAAACCATGTCAAATTCACCCGAGAACCTTTCAAAAGGGGATTTGTAGACGCTGTGACAGGAAAATTCCCTGAGAGGTAGTTCCTATTTGAATGAGGATCCTGTTGATATCCCCAAGCATGATGGTACAGATCTGTTGAAGTTTGAGACCTTAGTGGACTCAATGAACGATGCATTCGGTGTAATAAACGCCGATGGAATTCTCACATATGCAAATCAGAAATTCTGTGAACTACTTGACTACCCTGCAGAGGAATTGATCGGAAAATCTCTTACAGACTTCGTGGATCAAGAGAGCCTCTATGTCCTTCAGAATAACATCAGAGTTCGAACAGAGGGCAAGTCCTCAGTCTATGAGCTTGAGTGGACAACAAGATCAGGAAAGAAAGTTCAGACTATAGTTTCAGGATCACCATTACTGGATAAAGATGGGAACCATCAAGGATCCTTTGCTGTCATCACAGATATCTCATGGCGAATAGCCGCTGAGAAGAAGTACAAGTTACTGGCTGAGCAGTCTCTCCAAGGTCTTACGATCATCCAAAATGACCGGTACGTCTATGTCAATCCAGCCTTTGCATTTATCGTTGGGTACACAGTCGATGAGATTCTCGGGATGTCATCAGACGACGGATGGAACCTAATTCATCAAGAAGACAAGAAGTACCTGTTACAACTGGCAAGTGATAGGCGAAACGGGATACCAATACCCATGCCCTACGAGTATCGATTTGTAAGAAGAGATGGGTCAATCAGATGGGTCAATGCCTTCTCAAGCGATGTGGAATATGAAGGTACGAGAGCGCTACAGGTCCTCGTCATCGATGTGACTGAAAAGAAAGAGACTGCAGAGAAACTGAGAGCCTCACAAGAGATGCTTCGAACTGTAATGAATGCGATTCCCGAGTATGTGTTCTGGAAAGACAGGGACTCCGTCTATCTTGGGTGCAATGAAAACTTCGCACTAGTTGCGGGTGTGTCATCACCAGATGATATCGTCGGAAAGACAGATCATGACCTTGCATGGAGAGATGTGGAAACTGAGTTGTTTCGGGCTCTTGATCAAGAGGTCATGAAGACAGATCGACCCCAGACAAACATCATTTCGCCTCAGCTTCAAGCAGATGGTCGGGAAGCATGGATAGAGGCAAACATCGTCCCAATGCACGACGATGAAGGAAACGTCATCGGAGTGCTTGGCACATATCAAGACATCACTGAGAAGCGGCACGTTGAGGACAACCTTCGAAAATCAGAGGCGAAGTATCGGAGTCTTGCTGAGCAGTCGGTTCAGGGAATAACCATATTGACGACTGACAAGATGCTCTACCATAACCCTGCATTCAGAGGTCTAGTTGGGTACACTGAAGAAGAGATTGAACCGATGTCACCTGATGATATTTGGCAGTTAGTACATCCAGACGATAGAGATGAAGTGAAGAAGAGGATGGATGACAAGATTGCTGGGAGACCTATCCCGTCAAGGTATGAATACAGATTCGTACGTAAAGACGGGGATGTCCGTTGGGTTGAGAGCTTCACCAGCAGAGTCGAATATGCTGGAACAAGAGCTGTCCAAACTGTGATTGTGGATGTCACAGACAGAAGGGATAGTGAGAGGAAACTAAGGGTCGCTACAGACAGAGCGCTTCTTTATCTAGATCTCATGGGGCACGATCTTACACAGCAGTTGCAGGTCATCCTGAACAGTGCTGCATTGATGCAGAATGCTGTGGATGAGTCAAACAAAGAGTCTTTCATGACAATAATAGCTGATGCCATCAAGAGAGCATCTCGAATCATTGAGGAAGCAAAGGCGACTGAACAGCTCCTCGCCACGCCAATCCGAGAGAGGAAGCTTGACGAAGCACTTCAAGGAATCATAAAAGCTTACTCCAGCCAGTCGGACAATGTGGAATTCAAGACAGCCATAGGAGTCAAGAATGCCTTGATTGAAGCTGATGATTTTCTTGAGCTCATGATATCCAACATCATGATGAATGCCATCGAGCACAATCCTAGTCTGAAAAAGACTGTCTGGGTAAAACTTAGTGATGGAGAGTCTGGATACACTCTTTCGATCGCGGACAACGGGTCTGGCATACCAGACGCTGTGAAGGCCAGTTTGTTTGATACTTCAAGAAGGTTCGGAGGTCTCGGCCTTCATACTGCACAC
>Ga0209536_100006579_pt1 | contig 17722 bp, 19 predicted proteins | sample DeeMarSeWOR28_12_FD_187461 | JGI IMG/M metagenome (GOLD analysis project Ga0209536, IMG submission 187461) | Marine sediment microbial communities from White Oak River estuary, North Carolina - WOR-2-8_12 (SPAdes) (version 2) | ecosystem: Environmental > Aquatic > Marine > Intertidal zone >... | reverse complement strand
CCGGGCAAGATTAGATTCTCCGGACTACCTATGGGAGCTGCGAATGAAGTGGTCTACCAGGACCTGCTCGGTTATTCATCGGCACAACTGGAAGAACTGAAGCTCAAGAAGGTGATATAGTATTGAATCCAGCCGAAGTGATATTTCAGGTGTGAGGAGAGTTCTGATGCTGATACTGCGAACGCTTTTATTTGTGCCCGCCAATCAGGAAAGAAGATTGGAAAAGGCCCGCCAGATACCTGCCGATGCCCTCATACTCGACCTTGAAGACTCGGTGCCCGCTTCAGAGAAAGACGCCGCCCGTAAAATGGCTGCCACCTCAATAGCCGGGCTGGCTTCAACCGGGAAAGATATCTTCGTACGCATCAACGCGCTGACGACCAGGTACGCTGTAGCGGACATACAGGCGGTCGCCACCAGAGGACTCAGGGGCATCTGCCTGCCCAAGAGCGAGTCGAAAGACGATATAAGCAGGGCTGAAGCTCTGCTCGCCGACGCTGAGAAGAAGTCGGGTCTTGAAGCAGGCTCACTAGCCATTCTGGCACTCCTTGAGACCCCGAAGGGCATCATAAATGCTTACGAGGTTACCAGCGCGTCTCCTCGCATTATCGGCGCTGCCATTGGCGGCGAAGACTTCGCTATGGAGATGGGCATAAATCGCACCAAAGAAGGCTCTGAAATCTATTATCCCCGAGCGGTGGTGGCTGTTGCCTGCCACGCCGCCAATATTCTGGCCATCGATTCCGTATACACCGATGTACGAGATACGGAGGGACTAATCAAGGAAACAAAAGCGGTTGCCCAGCTGGGCTTCCAGGGAAAAGCGGTAATCCACCCCGACCAGGTTGGTCCGGTGAATCAGGTCTTCACTCCTTCCGATGATGATGTAGACAGGGCACGCCGGGTAGTGCAGGCCTTTGAAGATGCCGTAGAACAAGGCAAAGCGTCGGTCGCCCTTGACGGCAAGATGGTGGATGCCCCCGTTGCGGAAAGGGCCAGAAAATTCCTCGCCCTAGCTGATGCCGTTGCGGAGAAAGAGCGCGCCTCTTCTGGACGCCAATAGCGCAACTTCACCAGACTTCTTAGACGGTAACCAGCTGGCAGAACCCTTTCATGCTTGGCTCTTGCTCCAGCGCCCGCACCTGCGTTACCAGTCTTCGCCGTCTCTTAGTAGAGTAAATGGCCGAGGTCAGGTCGTCAAACTTGCTGATAAGTTCTTCCCAGGTAAGCGGGTTTTCCGGGTCTCCTTTGGGATAATCAACCCTGGTCGAGAACCTGCGTCCGTCTTCAGTCACCAGCTCCACACTGGCTGGCCACTGTTTGGGGAAGACTTTTTCCAGTTCGGCATTTTCCACGCAGGAAACTCGCCTCATCATCTCTTTTACTTTGGCCGACTCTATGTTCTGCAGAGTGTATTCGCTCAAGGAAGCCCTGCCATAAATCATCGCCACCACGGCGCCAAAGGGCATGCTGAACTGGGCATCAACCAGCGTCTTGGGGTTGTATTTCAGTTCCGCAGGCTCAGCTACTATGGGAAACCCCGATTTCAATATACCCAGGGTTACCTGCTTTACCTCTTCCGGTTTCAGGTTGTTCTCCCTCATGACATTCAGAATACCGTCTATCGAGCCCTGCTTATAGCGACAGCAGGCATGGGACTTGATACTCGTCTTCGTGATTTCAAAAGGCTTCCCCAAATCCGTCACCACCCTATCAGGGATAGCGCCGCCGGAATACGAATGCAGGAAACCGAATCTACCTTCGATTATCGTGGCTGGCCCGGTGAACCCTTTCTCCGCCAGCATAGCCGCGATTATGCCGCTGTGGGCAGCCCACCCGGCGTGCAGTCGCTTGGTCCAGGAACCATCGGTCAGGAATTCCATAGAGCCCGCCGCCTGGCTGCCAGCGATGCCCAGAGCATTAATCGTCCGTTCTACGTCCAGTCCCAGTATTTTGGCGGCAGCGGTGGCAGCGCCAAAGACACCGCATATGCCAGTGGGATGAAATCCCCGCGCATAGTGATTGCCCGGGTTCAAAGCCTTGCCCAGTCTGGTCATGACCTCGTAACCTACCGTTACTCCTTCGATAAACCGCTTTCCATCGCAGTCGCTGATTGCGCCGGCCGCCAGGGCTGCCGGGAATACCGCAACCGAAGGATGGAGAGAGGATTCATTATGCAGGTCGTCCAGCTCCAGTGAGTGGGCTGCGGCGCCATTAGCCAGAGCGGCATATTCAGGGGCGGCCCTCATATCCGTCCCGATAATCACCGCGCCTTCTGAACTCAGGCCAATATCCCGGATGAGACTGTGTACGGTCTGGCTCGACTCAACCAGGGAACCCCGGCTGGCGATACCAACGAAATCCAGAAAATGATACTTGACTCTATCGACCACCTCTGGAGAAAGGTTTTCATACTTAACGCCGTCGCAGAACTCTACTAGCTCCCTGGTAATGCCCATATTCCATCGACCTCCATCGTAAAAAGCGCTATTTAACGGTATTCCTTCCTGACTCCCACTTCCTGACCAACGTCCATGGGGAGAGCGGCTCTCGTCTTCCTGTCCATACGGAGGGCAGTGATATCCCCTCCCTCCCTGAGCAGAACGGCTTTTACCTTATGTGTCCAGGCACCGATTATTTCGACTGTCTCCCCCTCCGATACTTCCAGTTCCGCCATCGCCTCGCCGCTCATAGCGGCAACACCGCTTCCCTCTATATCCTTGCCCACGGTGAGGGTAATCTCCTTGCCATACTGTGGAGCAGCGTAAGTCCTGCCCTCTACCTTCTTATAAAATACATCATGCATGGTCGATTACCCTCAATAAACTTTCAAATATTTTCAGCTATCAAGTCCACTATATCCATAATCCTGAAGCCGTCACCACCCCCGACGCTATCTCTGAGGTTATGTTCACACCACGGGCAGGCAGATACGAGCACGGAACAACCGGTGTCCCTGGCCTGCCTGATTCTTTCTTGCCCGATGGCTACTGCCAGGTCGTTATTGATTAACTTTACACCACCGCCGGCACCGCAGCAGAACGATTCGGCTCCGGCCTTCGCCATTTCACTAAGCTCAATTCCTCCGACAGCGCCAATAACATCTCGCGGTGCCTGATAAAGCCCGCAATCTCTCCCCAGACGACACGGGTCATGGTATGTTACCCTGGTCTCCGGCATCTTCCTGCTGATAACGCCCAACTTATCCCTGGACTCGGCGATGACCTGTGAAATATGTTTGACCTCAGGCATCTCCATGCCCGCCAGGTACTTTGGATAATCCAGGGTAAAAACCCGATAACATTCGGCACAGCCGGTGATGACTGTCTTTGTCCTCCTCTTCTGGAACCTGAGAGCAACGTCCCGAGCACTTTCCCTGAACCCATTCTCATCCCCCATGTTCAAGAGCGGAGAACTGCAACACGGCTCATCTTCAGCATAGTAGGCAACCTCAATCCCCAGTTTTCTCAACAGAGCTACTGCCTTTTTCAGAGTGCCGCCCGACTCGAAGGATGAGAGACACCCGGCAAAGAACACCGTGTCCCCGCTCCTGGGTAAGTCCAGCCCTTCCGCCCAGCGCCACTTCTCCTCCTTCCCGAAGGGGTTGGACTTCCGCTTAATGTTTTCCTTCACCTCTTTTACCGCCTGAGGAATCTCCTCTTCTCTGAGGAACAACGTCCTGAGCTGTCGTATAGCCTTTTCTGGAATATTAATTCCCTGTGAGCATACTTCCGTGCAGGCGCCACATTGAGTGCAATTAAACAGCCCGTGCTGGGCAGCCTCGGCCACCCTCTTCGCGGTATCCAGAGGGTTAAAGGTGGATTTCGCCAGGTGCACCTGGTACATCGGGCCAGCAAAAGTCTCCCAGCCTTCCTTAATCACCGGGCATGCCGCCAGGCAGGCCAGGCAACCAAGACATTGTGACATCTCCCGGGCAGGTAATACCTCGGACTGAGACGCTTTCATCTCTATCTTCGAGATATCATCGTCGCGATTCAGCCACAGCCTTAGTTCCTGAAATCGCCTCTCGGCAATATCCCGGTCAACCACCAAATCCTTGGTCACCGGAAAATAGGGCAAGGGCTCAAGGACCATGCCATTCTCCGCCGGCGCTTTACAGGCTAAAGTGGGCTTTCCATTAGCCATTATAGTGCAGATGCCGCACAGGAACTCCCGACAGGATAATCGTGAAGCTATGTTTGCCCCGTGTTTCAGATTGACATCATCTATGGCATGCCATATTCTCATGCCTTCATAGTGGTCAACGGAGTACTCCTCATAGTGAGGAATGTCATTATTCAGTCGGGAATCATAGCGAAGCACTTTTATCGAGAACTGGTCGCTCACGAGACTACCCTCAAAACTTTAACCATAGTCTTCTCTGAAATTAACATTATTTCTCAATCTTTCCCGACACCGGGAACACCGGAAGTTCCACCTCGTCGGGGTCAAGACGCGTTTTCACAATGGGGGTCTTGGTCAGAGCGTAATGCCCATCTTCGTCCTGACGAATCACTATGTTCATCGTCCAGTCCTTGTCCGGTAGAGGGTAGTCTTCCCGGAAATGGCCACATCTGCTTTCGGTCCTCATCAACGCTGCCCTTGCCATAACTTCCGTAGATACAACCATACTGCGAACGTCCATGGCTTCTATAAAGTTCGTGTTGTAAGCCCCGCTACCGTTTCCAATTCGTGGCAAACGGTCATTCTTGATATCATCAAGGGTATCGAGGGCGTGCTTGAGCTTTTCTTCACTCCGGGCAATGCCTACGCAGTCCCAGGATAGCTCTTTTATCTCGTTTCTGATGGTTATGGGATTTATCCCGTTATCTGTACCCACAACATCCGATATCTCCCCCTCAACTCTGGCAAGCTCCTCACCAAAGTTGGCTTCATTGATGCTGCTGTATTTCCCTGAAAGTGCCGCCCGCGCGGCCGCCTCACCGGCAATCTTCCCCGCCACCAGCAAATCCGGCAACGAATTGGAGCCAAGCCTATTGCCTCCATGTACCCCACCAGCACTCTCGCCACAGACATATAGATTCCTGACCTTGGTCGACTCCCAGTTAGTATCCACCACGACGCCACCATCCTGATAATGAGAAGAGGGATAGACAATGACCGGCTCTTTCCTGATATCCAGACCGTCGTTAAGCCCTCTCATCAACACGGTGTCCAGCCTCTCCTCGACAATGCTGGGTGGCAGGTGGGTCACACTCAGGTAAACGCCGCCATGCTCGGTGCCCCGCCCCTCCTGTACCTCAAAATAAATGCACCGCGAGGTAAAATCCCGGCAAGCAAGCTCCAGCTGCTGTGGGTTGTACCTTGCCATGAAACGCTCACCATGTTTGTTAAAAAGCCTGCCACCTTCACCCCGCACCGCCTCGGTTATCAGATGCCCGGCCATAGACTCGGGGGCGATGTAACCGGTGGGGTGGAACTGGAAGACCTCCATATCCACCAGTTCGGCTCCAGCTTCCAGAGCCATCCTGTTGCCATCGCCAGCTTTCCCGTAGGGGGCAATGCAATACTTGAATATCTGACCGCTCCCGCCGCAGGCAAGGATTACGGATTTGGCCTTGAATACCAGAAAGCTTCCCTTTCTCATATCATAGGCAACGCAGCCAACGACCCTTTTATCCTCCACGAGCAGTTTTAACGCCATGCAGTCGTTGATGACATTGATTTGCCTTCTGAGCACCTCGCAGCAGAGCCCGCGTATCATCTCCCCGCCAGTCCGGTCGCCGCTGATACAGGTCCTGGGATAGCGGTGTCCCCCGAGCTGTCGCTGAAAATACCTCTGATTATCATCCCGGTCGAACAGAGAACCGTAACTTTCCAGTTCCTTGAATCGGTCCGGGGCGTTGCGGCACAGGATTTCCACCAGCTTCTGGTTGTTCAGCAAGCCCCCGCCGATACAGGTATCCCGGAAATGGTCCTCCCAGTTGTCTCTGGGATCAACGTTGCCGAAGACGGCGGCATAGCCTCCCATGGCTATCGGCGTACAGCCGCTGTAGCCAAAGAGCCCCTTCACCACCATATGGGCCTTGGCCCCCATCGCATCTGCGGCGATGGCAGACCGGGCAGCAGCACCACCACCGCCAACTATCAGCACATCGGCCTCTATAACCGGAGCGTTCCTTATCAGCATTGTCTCAACCCAATCGATTCGCCGGAACTCTCATCACTTCCGGGTTGCTTTGTTCTTATCCCCCAATCTCTTTATCCCCAGCAAGTCACGCGTTTCATCCGGAGTAGCTATCTTCCGTCCGAGGTCCGTGCCTATCCTGACTATTCTGGTAACGTATTCGGCGTTGCTCTTGGCCAGAACTCCCCGGCTGTAATATATATTGTCCTCAAAGCCGACCCGGGCATGTCCGCCCAGAAGAATTGACTGGACTACTGCCGGTGTCTGGTCAGCACCAACGGCAAGGGTCATGAACATCGAGTCTTCAGGAAGCTGGTCTACCAGGTGCATCAGAGTCCTCGGCGTATAGGGGGTTGCATTCTGCGCCGTCCTCTGCATCCCCAGAGGAAAGTCAATCCAGTAAGGTTTGGGGAGCGGAACATTCTCGATATAATATTTGACATCTACGGCGATACTGCTCAATCCGCCATGCAGTTCAAACTCGGGTTTGATATCCTTTTCCAGCAACGCCTTGAGCATTCTTTCGCCGAAGGAACGCGTCCAGGGCCTGAGTTGTTCCTTTCCGGCGCGCATGAAGACAGCGACTCCGACGTTGAAGGACACCAGTTCTGGACTAGCCTCAAGGACTCTGAACCCATCTTCAATACTTGCGCCCTCTTCACGTCCCGGAGAAGTGCTGAACTCAAGAACAATATCACAATTCCTGCCTCTTATCAGGCGGGTTATTTCGTTAAAGACTTCAGGGTCGGTAGTGGCCAGACCTTCTTTATTTCGGGCGTGAATATGGGCCATAGAAGCGCCTTCATTCCAGGAGCGGTATACTTCTTCGGCAATCTCCTCAGGGCTGGTCGGTATGTTTGGATTTGCATCCTTGCCCAGAAAACTGCCACAGACCGCAGCACACACAATGAGTTTATCGGTGGTTATCATGGTCTCCTCCTTCTCTAATATAGAATATCTTTGTTAAAGCTTTATCCATTTATAATGAGCACCGCTATACGAACCTGCTTCACGCTGTTCCCAGGAACTCAGGCTGAAATTTCACCATCCCACCCCTTCCCGCCAATGCCCCCTCCCGAAGCTCCACCACCATAAAAGCTTCCTCAGGCACTTCAAGTTCACAGATTATGCCCTTTGGCTTAGCCGGCACAAAGCCGAATCGCGGGTAATAAGTTGGGTGCCCCAGGACCACAACAACTTCGTAGCCAAGATTCCAACACTCCTCAAGACCGGCGCGGACCAGTTGTCCGCCGATATCCTGTCTTTGATATGCCGGCAAAACGGCCATTGGGGCCAGAACGACCGCCTCAAAGCTCAAAGATTCCGATTCTACCATCGCCGGGCTGAATGCAATATGGCCCACGACTTTATCTTTTTGAACCGTCACCAGGGATACGGTCAGTGCCGCCCGGTGGCGCAGTTTATCCACAATTTCCGCCTCTTCCGCTTGCCCAAACGCCTGCTCATTGACGTAGCGAATGGAAACAATGCCTTCAGGTGTCTCCGGTCGAACGGCCAGCACGGGCGAAATCATCCTCCACATATACAGTACCGGCGCGAAGGAGGCAGACGATGCGCCATAGGCTATTCTACCAAATAGCACGGTCAAAAACCAACCAAAAGTCACAACCACTAAAGGCACTCCACAATCATGCAGCGGCGCTTGACAAACCGCTGAAAATCGTTGATGATACCGTGAGTGCCAGGTATCTCAAGCGGCGCTTTGTGCTGAGCCTCTGAAATTTTACCGATAAAAGATTGACCCTGCTTGAGACACCATAGCAGGCTGGTCAATAAGCTATCATTTTAGTAAGGTGAACTATGAATCCATTCCAATACTCAGGCGATGGGCTGCGCGCCAATATGAAACTGATGCAGACGCACCGTCAATGGGCACGTTATACAGTCCGCTATCCCACTGCCCGCCCGACGCGCTATGAAAAGAACAATAATGTATCAGCCGAGTATTTCCGGCCGCTGGATGCCCTCGGTGCGCCGCTGATAATATTGTTTCACGGCATTGGCGACCAGCTCCTCATCCCCTGCAAAATGCTGGCACGGTCGCTGGTCAAGAAGGGCTACGCCTGCTTTGTTCTCTATTCGGTCTTTCATTCCCGGCGCATGCCGGATGAGGTGAAATACCGCTATCCTGCTCTCACCCCGGAAGAGTGGTTTGAACATTACATCATTTCCATAACCGATGTGCGCCAGGTAATCGACTGGGCAAAAAATCGTACCGAAATAAACACGGAACAGGTGGGGGTAATTGGTATCAGCTTTGGTGGCTTCATCTCGGCGATAACCATGGGCATAGACGAACGTATCAAGGCAGGTGCCTTTCTCATCACCGGCGGTAACTCACAAAAGATAGGCCACCTCAGTCGCAAGAACTCCATGCGAAAGGGATACAGCGTCACCGAGGAGGAATACAACCATAACCAGCAGGTCTACAAACAATATCTGAGCGAGGTTGCGGAGAAGGGCTACGAGAACATACCACCACCCAATCAGGGTTTTCTGATTGACCCTATGACCTACGGGCATTACCTGAAGAAACGCCCCGTGCTGATGCTCAACGCTCTCTGGGACGAATATATACCAAAGGAAGCAACACTTGACCTATGGGAGGCCGCCGGTAAACCGGCCATAAGCTGGTTCCCAGGAACTCATACCACCTTCTGGTTGTGGTACCCGTTCATCCGACGAAAAATCGCCCGTTTCTTGGTATCTGCGTTCGAGAATGATAGCGATAAATAACCAGCGATTGCTGAGACAGGGAGAAAGTCATGCCACAAGAATATGAAATCAATGAACTGGCCAAAGAAGAATCCTGGCGTATGTTCCGCATCATCGGCGAGCTGGTGGAGGGATTTGACCGACTCTCCGGTGTGGAGCCAGCCGTTTCAATTTACGGCTCAGCGAGGGTGAAACCAGGCGATAGGCTTTACCAGAAAACAGAGGAAATCGCCTACTGCCTAGGTAAGGCGGGTTTTTCCATAATCACCGGCGGCGGGCCCGGCATAATGGAAGCCGCCAACAAAGGCGCTTCCAAGGCCGGAGTCAAATCAGTGGGCGTCAACATCGAGCTGCCGGAAGAGCAGATGCCCAACACCTATTCCAATATTTCCCTTTCGCTGCGCCATTTCTTTGTCCGCAAGGTACTGCTGGTGAAATACGCCACTGCCTTCGTCATCATGCCCGGCGGACTGGGGACTCTTGATGAGCTAACCGAAGTGCTCACCCTCATGCAAACTCTCAAAATCAAGCCCTTTCCAGTACTGTTATACAGCAGCGACTACTGGAACGGCTTTCTGGACTGGCTGAAGAATCACACCCTGGCCGAAGGTTTTATTTCCGAAGAAGACTTGCACCTGCTCCGGGTCTGCGACGACACCGAGGAAATAGTCGATGCTGTCTGCAAGTGGTATCGGAACCAGGAAATATCCGGTAGAAGCGCTGTATCAGGCTAGATAAAAGCACAGCCAAAACCAGAAGGGGATTAGCTTTGTTACCCGCAGAGAAAGCCGAGACACTAAAGAAGTCCCTGATTTTTTCCAGTCTGAATGATGAAGAGCTTTCGGGGCTGGCTGGGCTGTCGGTTGAGCGCGCTTTCCAGCCCAATGAATTCATCTTCTGGGAAGGCGACGAGGCCGATTATTTTTACGTCATTGCCCAGGGCAGGATAAAGGTGATCAAGCATGCGTCTTCCGGCAAAGAGTTCATCATCGCCTTCTTTGAGTCGGGTGAGATGTTCGGCGAGGTGGCCGTCTTTGAAGGCAAGTCTTACCCGGCTTCTGCACAGGCGATTTCTGCCAGCAAGGTGCTGGGTATCAACAGGCAAAGTTTTCTCGATTTTCTGGCCACCCGCCCGAAGGTGGCACTACGTATAATAAACATCCTTGGCGGCCGCCTCCGCGATGCGCAGGGTCGGCTGAAGGACCTGGCAGGTGAGAGAGTGGAGCAGCGACTGGCCCGCATTCTGCTGATGCTTATTTCCCGAATGGGTAACACCCTGCCCTTTACGCGGCAGGAGCTGGCCGATATGGCGGGTATGACCACGGAGACAGCCATTCGCCTGACCCGCGGGCTGAGCGAAAGGGGCATTATCCGCACCTCCCGTGGCCAGCTCATCATCCTTGATGAGGCCAAGCTCAGAGCGCTCGCTGAAGGCCCGCCAACCGTATGATAACCGGACCATCCGCCACTTAACCAACCTGATAATAATCACGCTGTTCCGGCGGTTATGTGATGTAAATCATAGTCACCCGCACGAAATACAGATAATATTTGGATAGAAAAAGCAGTCATCCAAAACGGAGGAGATGGTTTTATGATAAGGTGTCCCGGTCAGGATATGCGCAATCTGAGGGTTTCTCTCCACAAGTGCCCAACCTGTGGCGCCAGCGTGGAGATTTTTTCCGATGAAATGCGGGTAAAATGCCAGAAATGCGGACATTACGTATACAAAGAGAAAACCCCTTCCTGCATTGACTGGTGCGCTTCCGCCCGACAGTGCCTCGGTGAAGAACGGTGGCAGCAGCTCAAAGGCGAGGAGCCGGCAGCAAAGGGGGAATAAACATGGTCACCAGACATCTCAGGAAAATAATCAGGATTGATAAAGAAAAATGCAATGGCTGCGGTCTCTGCGTGCCCTCCTGCGCCGAAGGGGCCTTGCAGATAGTCGATGGAAAGGCAAAGCTGGTAAAGGAGCAATACTGCGATGGTCTCGGTGCCTGCCTAGGAGAATGCCCCCAGGGAGCACTCACCATCGAGGAGCGTGAGGCTGATGAGTTCGATGAAAAGGCGGTTGAGCAACACTTGCAGGAGCAGCCAAAGCATGAGCTCCCCTGCGGCTGTCCTTCGGCCAATGTTGCCCGGTTTCAGCCCCGGAAAGTCGAACAGCCCGAATCACCGGCGTCCACCATTATGTCAACACTGGCTCAGTGGCCGGTGCAGCTAACCCTGGTGCCGCCTTCAGCTCCGTTCCTAAAGGATGCCGATATCCTCCTGGCTGCCGATTGTGTTCCCTTCGCCTACGCCGACTTTCACCGCGAGTTCTTAAAAGACCGTGCCCTGCTGGTAGCCTGCCCCAAACTCGACGATTTCGATGCCCACCTCAGCAAACATACAGCCATTCTGCAACAGGCGGCACCGAGTAGTCTCACCGTGGTGCACATGGAGGTGCCCTGCTGCTCCGGACTGGTGTACATGGCGCAGAAGGCCATCGCCGCCAGCGGCCTGGATATCCCACTTTATGACATTACCATCGGCACAATGGGCGACATACTACCACGCCGCGACCTCATGCCGTCAGCCACGACTTGATAAGCAGAGGCCGGGCAACTAGAATTAATCAGGTGGGCCATAAAATTATTCTGGGCATTGGCAATCCGCTGGGAGGCGATGATGCCGTTGGCTCCCTTGTTGCCCGAATAATAAACGAGAGGCTAGCGGCAGAATCCAGCGCTCCAAACCTATCAACGCCTCCTCAATATACCATCGCAGCGATAGACACGGGCAGTGTGCCGGAGAGCTATACCTCGGTCATCCGACGGAAGCAGCCGGAACAACTGGTACTGGTTGACGCAGCGGACATGGGGCTACCACCGGCTTCAATCAGGCTGCTGTCACCGGAAAAGATTACCACTCCGTCCTTTTCCACACACAGTATGCCATTATCAACACTTATCTCATACGTGCGGGAATTCTGCGGGCAGCTATACATTATCGGTATTCAGCCGAAGTCTACGAAAGCCGGGGGCAGACTTTCCGTTCCCGTACGGAAAAGCGGCGAACGCGTGGCCGAGCTGATACTTGAGGGACGTCTGGACGAACTCAAAGCGCTTGAGTGAGCGAGCCTGTTGCGGCGGCCTACTCGTCTTCCGATGCTTCTTCTGCCTCGGGGCTCTTTGCTTTCCTCTTCACTGACCCGGGAAGCTCCCCGCTATCAGTTACAACGAGCTCGTCAGCAAATTTATCATAGCTGGAGAGCAGAAACTCTTCCGTCATGGCCAGCGTATGCACCGGGCAGACGTCAACGCACTGAGCACAGAAACAGCAGCGAGAGATGAATATCTTGACCTTGCGCTCTTCAGGCAAAAACTCGATAGCTTTAGTGGGACATATTCTAACGCACTGCTGGCAGCCAGTGCAGTTCTGTCGGTCATAGGCTATTTTGCCGCGGAAATGCGGCGGCACCGTAACCGGTGGATTCAGAGCCACTTCCTGCTTGGCCACCTTGGCAAGCAGGTCAAGGGTTGATTCCGGCGCGTATTTCGCCGGAAACAGGTTAGTTGCCGGTTTCTGAAAAAGCTGTTTAATTATTGTAAGTGCGCTTTCCCACATATCAAACCTCAAATCATGGAGTCGATCCAGATAAGCAACATGCCAACGAGGGCGATGGCCGTCATGGCAATAACATACACCGCACTGGCCTGAGTGATTTTAAACCTCGCCATGCCGGCACGTATCAGCGTGACGCTGAAGAACATGATAACAAAGACCTTGACCAAGAAAAACAGCGCATCTATAATGCCCGCAGGGAACGCGGCCTGCACCCCGATATACGGCGACAGGTTATAGGGAATGAACAGGGCCACCATCAAGGCCACCATGGCAAACGCCTTTACCACATCGGCCAGATAGAACAGGAGAAGGTTTCTTCCCGAGTACTCAACAAGCAGTCCGCCAGCGATTTCCGTCTCCGCCTCGGCAATATCAAACGGAACCTTGGCGGCCTCCCCGATGGTAACCACCACCAGAGCAAGCAGCATCAGTATCACTCCAGCGATGCCTACCGGTCCCACCAGATTCCATATCGGATAAGAGGCTATTGTGTTCATCAGGAACGGGTTCGCCGTGGTGACCTGGCTGATTTTCCAGGCGATAGTCAGAACGACCACTGCCAGCGGCAGTTCATAACTCATCATTATAATCATTTCGCGCTGGGAGCCCACGGTGGCATACGGGGAACTGGAAGCAAATCCACCAACGACAAAGGCCAGCGAGGGCACAATGAGCAGATAAAGCACCAGTATCACGTCTCCGTAACTGCCGAGCAGTGACGGCTGACCGAACAGTGGAATATAAAGGAGCAGCACGCTGGTGGAAATGATGGCCAGGAAAGGCGCCGCCGTGAACAGCCAAGATATGGCACCTCTGGGTATAATGCTCTCTTTCATGAGCAGTTTCTGCATATCGCGGAAGGGCTGCACAATGGGTGGGCCTACTCTTCCCTGCATGTGCGCCACCAGCTTGCGGTCAATACCGCGGTACAGCATGCCAAAGATAGTGCCGATAACCACCACGATACCGGAACCAATGATGATTACGATTGCGTTCAGCAGTACATTGTCTCCCAGCAAGTTCATCTCTGTAACTCTTTCGTCTTTTGTACGGAGAGCCGGTGCATGGTCTCATAGTCCACCACTGACTTCTTCCCCGTGGCTTTATCGGTAATTATTGCCCGGTTGGTGCAGGACATGCAGGGGTCAATGGAAGCAAACGCGATGGGCACGTCGGCAATCTGCATACCTTTGAGTATGGTTGGTACGGCCACCAGATTTATGTACGTTGGCGCCCTAACCTTCCAAGTTGACAGAGTACTTACTCCTGCTTCCATGCGGACATAATGTATGTCTTCGCCGCGCGGCGCTTCCACGCGCCCCACACCTTCACCCTCGGCATCGGTGAGCAGCTTCAGTAACCTCGGCATCTTGGGTTCGGTGAGTATGGGGCCCTCAGGCATGTTTTTAATACAGTCCTCTATGATTTCAATCGACTGCGCCACCTCGAGCAGGCGGACGATAATGCGGTCGTAAACGTCACCAACCACAGTCCCCGTCACAACGTCCGGTGTTATCGCTTTTATGTCAAGGTCAGCATATGCGGAATACGCCTGGTCCTGTCGCACGTCCTTTGGCACACCGCTGGCCCTTACCGTCGGCCCAACGGTAACCAGCTTCATTGCATCTTCATACGGGAGGATGCCAACATTGCGACATCGCATCTTAACCGTTTCATCCTCGAGGAAAATACGCCTCAATTGCTCAAAAATGCTCTTGTAGTAGTCCAGCCCCTGCTTCAACCGGGGGATTTGCTCTTCAGTAATGTCTCTTCTCACCCCGCCAAACTGGTATATCGCCTTGGTTATCCGGTTACCAAAGACATACTCAATCATGTCCATGATTTCCTCACGGACTCGCCAGGTGAGATAAAAGACAGTATCGAAGCCAATCTCATGGGCAGCCACGCCTGCCCACAGGATGTGCGAGTGGATTCTCTCCATCTCGGCAGCAATGACGCGGATATACTCGGCGCGCTCCGGCACCACAATATCCGCCGCTTGCTCCACGGCCAGAACCAGACAGAACGGATGGCAGACATTGCAGATACCGCATATCCTCTCTGCCAGATATATGGACTGGACAGGATTGTTGCGGTTCATCCCCAGCCATTCGATGCTGCGGTGAACCTGCCCCAGATGAATATCAACATCGACAACCTGCTCGCCGTCAATCTCAAGGTCGAGCTGTATCGGCTCCTTGAGCGCAGGGTGAATCGGACCGACTGGTATTGTATAGGTTGTCTTCTCTGTATTGTTAACTGCCATGTTGGCTGCTACCCCTCATTACTCTTTCCCTTTGGGCTTTCTTCCCGGCAAGACCCTCAGGTACTTTTCCAGCTTTTTATCATCTTTCCGCCACGGGTGTATATTTTCTGGAAGGTCTCCCTCAAGGAACAACCTCCTACCGTCCGGTATATCGGTAACCTCCACTCCCATCATCTCCTGCGTCTCGCGCTCGGTGAAAATAGCCCCGGGTATTATGTCAGTTATGGTGGGTATCTTCAGGTCTTTCTTATCAAGGGTAATCCTTATCCCCACGCTTATCTCTTCCAGATGATTTCCGTAGTAAATTGTGAAGTGGTAAATCAGCTCGACGTCACTACCCAAGTCGCTCGACGAGATTATAACGAGGTGAGGATACTCCTGAATCCGGCACAGGTGCTGTACCGCCTCGTGGAATGCCTCCCTTTTTACAAATATCCATATACGGCGAAAGCGGTTCTTTTTTACAGCCACCTCACGTTCGTAGACTTCGCCGTTTATAAAACCGCCGCCAAGTGCTTTCTTGAAGCTATCAACGATTCCTTGCGGGTTTAGCTTCTCCACCTATGAAACCTCCTGCCTAGCCAGCGTCTCCAACTTCGCCCAGGCCTTAACTACCCCTTCGATAATCGCCTCCGGTCTGGGCGGACAGCCAGGAACATACACATCCACTGGTATTATCTGGTCAATGGGCCCGACCAGGCTGTAGGCCTCGTGAAAAACATCACCCTCAACCCCACAGTTGCCCACCGCCATGACCACCTTAGGGTCCGGGGTCTGCTCATAAACGCGGCGTACGTTGTCCGCCATGCTACGTCCCACCGGTCCGGTAACCAGCAGAACATCGGCATGGCGCGGTGACCCCACCAGCATGATACCGAAACGCTCGGCATCGTAGCGCGGTGTCAGCACAGCCAAAATCTCAATATCACAACCATTACAGGAGCCCGTGTTTATGTGGTATACCCAGAGTGCCCGGTTAAATGACTTTAAATTCATAGTCTTTCCTGAAATATGTTCTCCGTTTAAATTACAATTATCAGCACGAGTACCGTTATCGCCATTACGGCAACCAACCAGAGCATGTAATCATTGAGAATTCCGGTATGCGGCCGCATCATGGCGCTGTAAAACCCCTTCAACGCTTCAAAAAAGCCCCAGTATATGTTATGCGCCGGAACGTGGCGTTGTTCGGCCGGCGGCACCTGAATTCCGGAGACAAATATATCGGTCTGCGCCGTCCCCTTCTTGTAGCGTTTCTGGCCGCGACTTCGCACATATAGCGCAATCGCCGCTATCACCAGCAGCACCACCAGCCAGATGATTGGACTCCAGACCGCGTATCCGTACGTTACTACTGACAACTCCCTATCTCCTGACCTCTATTTGCCTTTCCTCTTCATTATAATTATTTCTATTATGGTGCAGCGCCCATAACGCCGTTAATATATCCAGCCTGGTCAATCAGAGCATCCGTCGCCGGGGCAACGATAGTATCTACCACAAGCCCGGGGAAAATGCTGAAAAAGATGATGCAGGCCACCATGATACCCATCCCGATGAGCATTGACCGAGGAACCTCCCTGACCTCTTTATAGGCGGGCATTTCCGGCCCGGTGAAAGCGGAATAAAATACCTTGGTGAATGATGCCAGCGTCACCAGCGACACGAACATGGCAATGACTGAAAGCAGCGGGTTAAAGCGGAAGACTGATTCATAGATAAGCAGCTTGGAGGCGAATCCATTGAATGGCGGGATTCCGGAAATGGCAAGCGCCCCGATAATGAAAAATATTGTCGTCCACTTCATATTATGGCCCAAGCCACCCATCTTGTTCAAATCTCTGGTCCCGATGCGGAAGAAAATGGCTTCCGCGGTGAGAAAGAGCATACCCTTGTAGAGGGCATTGTTTATGATGTGGAATATGCCACCATTCATGGCATCTCTTCCATAATTGGCCAGCGCTGCGGGATCGTTTAACACCGCCAGCCCCACACCCACGCCGAGCAACATGTAACCACTCTGCGAGATAGCGTGGTAGGCCATAAGGCGCTTGATATCCGTCTGGTGAATCGCCATCATAACGCCGATGAACATGCTGAGCACGCCCAGAATGATAACTATCCAGCCGATGGCCGTGGTATCAAAATGACCGCCATACAGCGTAAAAGTAACTCGGTACAGAGCATACATGGAGGCGGCGCTGGAGGTGTAAATCATAGGCGTGATGCCTGCCGGGGCCACAGCGTAAGTATCCGGCGCCCACATGTGCAGGGGCACGCCCGCCAGCTTCATGACGAAGGCGATGGCCAGCATCGCCAGAGCAATCATGTCCAGAGTATTGAACTGCATGTTCTGCGCCAGCGCCGCGATGCTCAAAAGATTGTATTGCCCATAAAGTATACCTATGGCAAAGAGCACCAGCAGGGCACTTACCGCCGAAATAACGATATATTTGAAACCGCCCTCCACAGCATCAGCAAGGTTGGTGCGGTATGCGGCTAAGCCAGCCCCGGCGATGGACAGTATCTCGAGAAAGACGAACAGGTTGAACATGTCACCGGTGAACTCCAGGCCAATCATGCCCACGTAGAGAAGCATCAGCAGCGAGTAAAAGCGGTCCTGCCCGGTCTGGCCTTTCAAGAAGTTAAGGGAATAGACCAGCGCCGCCAGCATGACCACCGTCGTGGTCAAGCCCATAAACATAGATATGCCGTCCACCTGGAACATGATACGTATCGGTACCATGTAATTCTCGGGTATGGCCATCTCCGGCACTGCCGCACCAAGGGTATAGATGCGGGTGCCATTAGTATATACGTCTATGGCCAGTATAGCTATCAGCAATGTGACAAAACCGAGAAGGGCAACGTTGACCGTATCCCGGAACTTATTGCCTATCCGGCTGATTAATGGCGTGATAAACGCCGCCAGCAGCGGTACGGCCACTATCAGTATCGGCGAG
>Ga0209536_100006578_pt1 | contig 17723 bp, 17 predicted proteins | sample DeeMarSeWOR28_12_FD_187461 | JGI IMG/M metagenome (GOLD analysis project Ga0209536, IMG submission 187461) | Marine sediment microbial communities from White Oak River estuary, North Carolina - WOR-2-8_12 (SPAdes) (version 2) | ecosystem: Environmental > Aquatic > Marine > Intertidal zone >... | reverse complement strand
CTATCTCTGATTATTATAATAAGGGAGGCATAAAGAAATGAAATCAAAAAAACAAATATTTTTTACTGCAATACTTGTAGTATTTGGGCTGGTAATGTCAAATGCGACCAGTTTTGGTGGCACAATTCAGAAAAACAATGAAGAAATTGTTTCTGTTTTAGTTTATTTAAAGGATCAGACTGATCTTGAAAAAATTACTGCAAATATGGATGAGCAACGTGCATCACTTCAGCTTCGTCATGAAACTGTTGTGACTCAACTTCAGAAAACTGCATCTGAGACCCAACCTGAGATTGTTGAGTATCTTGATGATTTGAAAAGTCAGAATCTTGTTTTTGATTACAGATGTTATTGGATAGGAAATATAATTGCTGTTGATACCTATCAATATATAGCTGATGAGATTGCAAAACATGATGATATTTTGTATGTTTATCCAAGCTTTGGAATTGAACTGATTGAACCAACTTATGAAGGACCTGTTAGTGGTCCTAGTAGTACTAGAGAAGTTGAGCCAGGAGTAGAAGCAGTAAGAGCACCTGAAGTTTGGGATATGGGAATCACTGGTGAAGGCGTACTTGTTGCAACTCTTGACACTGGTGTTGATGGAAATCATCCAGCTCTTGCTGATAGATGGGCGGGAGTTGCAGATCCACGTTATGAAGGTCATCCTGAGTGGGCATGGTTTGATCCATTTACATATCAAAATGATTTTCCATTTGATTCAGGAAGCCATGGAACACACACAATGGGTACTGTTTGTGGTGGTGCTCCTGGTGACCAGATTGGTGTTGCACCAGGTGCATATTGGATTTCTGCTGCACCAATTGACAGACAAAGCATAGCTCAAACGGTAGAAGATGCAATAGAGTCTTTTGAATGGATGGTTGACCCAGATGGAGATCCAGAAACTAATTGGGATGTACCTGATGTTTGCTCTAACTCATGGAGGCTTGTTACTAGTCATGGTTATCCACCTTGTGATGAGACATTTTGGACTTATCTTGATGCTTGTGAGGCAGCAGGAATTGTTATTTTATTTTCTGCAGGTAATGAGGGATCAGCCCCTTATACAATAGGCAGACCTCCAGACCGTGCAACCGATGATTATATGTGTTTTTCAGTCGGCGCAATAGATGCTGAAGACCCAAATTGGGAAATCGCTGGTTTTTCATCAAGAGGCCCATCTGATTGTACACCTAGTGGTGAGCCAACAATTAAACCAGAAATATCAGCACCAGGTGTTAACGTTCGCTCTTCAGTTCCAGGTGGTGGCTATGGTGACAAATCTGGTACCTCAATGGCTTCACCTCATGTAAATGGAGTAGTTGCATTGATGAGGCAGGCGGCTCCAAATTTGAGTGTAAACCATATTAAACAAATCCTCTTTGATACAGCAATTGACCTTGGTGAGGAAGGTGAGGATAACGATTACGGTTGGGGAATGATAGATGCCTATGAGGCAGTGCTAAATTGTAATGAAGCACCTTTCAAACCAACTCTAACCGGTCCTACAAATGGAACTACTGGAAAATCCTATCAATATACTGTAAATGTGGAAGATCCCGAAGGTGATGATCTCCATATATGGATAGACTGGGGTGATGGTACAAATACAGGCTGGCAAGGTCCATATGCTTCTGGTGAAGATGTAACAATGAGTCATGAGTGGGAAGAACCTAGTGAATACGTAATAGTTGCAAAGGCAATGGACGATTATTATGAAACCGAATGGTCCGACCCAATTTTACTTACAATAGATCCATTGATAAATATTGAGGAAATAAAAGGTGGATTTTTCAAGGCAAAGGCCGTAATAAAAAACAATGGTGACACGGAAGCATCCTGTGTTAAATGGTCAATCAGTCTTGACGGTGGTGCAATCATTGGAAGTCATTCGGAAGGAGAAATCGATATTCCTGCTGGTGAAGAGGTGACTGTTGAATCAGGACTTATACTTGGATTTGGAAGAACTGAGTTTACTGTCACTGCTGAGTTTCCGGAGTGTTCTGATGAAATGAACAAGGGTGGATTTATCTACGTTTTCTATGTACACGTAAACTTCGGAGGAGACTAAACAATCAACCTCTTTTTTTTCTTTTTTTTTTTTGTTATCTAATTTTTCCGAAATATTATAATCTGGAAATTTATTCTTATATTTGATATAACGGAGAAAATAGGTGAAAATAAAATGAAAAAAATAATTATAATACCATTGGTAGTTATTTTGGTATTTGCTTCTTTTTTTAGCGGTTGTGTTGAAGAAGAACCAGACGGTGGAACCTCTGTTGCTGTTGGCACTCTTCGTTTACAAATAACTGACAAACCCCCTGAGTTAGATATTATCTCTGCAGAGGTTACAATCTCTATGGTACATGTACATAAAGCTGCAGCTGGGGAAGAAGAAAATGGAGATGAAGAGGATAATGGAAATGCCGTAGCAGATGAAGTAAATGGTAATCTAACGGTAGATGCAGGTGGTAATTATACAGGAACTGTCGGTGAAATAATTGAGTTTACAGGAGAGGCCAGTGGTGGTGTTGAACCATATAACTGGTCTTGGGATTTTGGTGATGGCAACACATCTGATTTAAAGGATCCTTCAAATATATATGATGGAGAAGGTACTTATGAGGTAAATCTGACTGTTACAGATTTCAATAATTCTACAGCATGGGACATAACATATGCAATAATTGAAGCAGAAGAGGAAAATGGCGACGGCAATGCAGGATGGTATACAATTGTAAATGATTCACAAATATTTGACCTTATAGCACTTCAGGATGTAACTGATGTACTTGGTGAAAAAACACTTGCAGCTGGAAAATACACGCAAATTCGTTTAACTATTGAAAAAGCAGAGATAACTGTCAATGACAGTGGTGAACTTGTAGTTCATGACCTGAATATTCCCTCGGGAAATATTAAACTTACTAAAGGATTTTGGATTGTTGAAGATGAAACAACTGTTCTCACTCTTGACTTTGATATTCATGAATCGGTTCATAAGACTGGTAGTGGCAAATATATGTTGAAACCAACTATCAAAATAATTCAAGAATAATTCCTTTTTTTCTTTTTTTTGGTATTATGATATACTCTTTCAATAATTCTATTTAAATAATAAAAAAGAAATGATTTTTTTACATTTTGAAATAATTTTATATATGGAATTTTAGCAGATTAACTTTATATTCTATAAAACTGAGAAATATAAATTGGAGGTATAAGGTGAAGGGAAAACTATTGGTAATTGGAATAATATTAGTTCTTCTAGTAGCGCCTTTTATGACAACCTTGCAGGCAAAACCAAATAAGACAACCGATGGGCCAAAACCAGGAACTGATTTTAGGGGAGAGCACTTCACTCTAAACATTCTTGGTAAAAAGAATATTGGAAACGGGTCCTATGACAATATAGATAGACATACCATCTTTGTTCCACTTGAGGGAGACACAAGAATCCTTATGTGGCTTGGTAGCAGGTTTGGAGTAATAGATGGTAACGGTCTAGATGGTGAGTGTATCTTTCAGATGCCCAGAAAAGAAAAGAATTTCAGAGTTTATGTTGTCGCACTTGGAAAGCCAATGGATGGATCTACTGTAGAATATGCCGATGAATGGATATATGATAATGACACGAATAGCTGGTATTACGAACTTCTTGACTCATTTGATATACAAGCTCATGGCGGCAAACCAAAGTGGGCTGATGTGACAGATGCTTTCATGCTAAATCTAACGTTCTTCAATCAAACATCTGGTGAAACAGGGCTTCTATATCTAGGTTGGCTATGGCAGGTTCCAGAGGAGATATGGGAACAATCATATTATTTCTGGGATCTAAAAGGCGCAGATAGACACATACAAGTTAGATTCTATCCATACTAGTTTTTCTCTCTTTTTCTTTTTTTTTAAATTTTTTGAACAAAATCAATTATACAATATTTTTAATTTATAACAAAAATTGTCCTTAAAAATAGATTTTAATTTTTAATAATTTGAAAAAAACAATCTTTTTAATATAAATATTGATATATCGTACAAAAAAATCAAATTAAAATTTTTATTTTATTATTATTTTTCTTATTTTGGTGAAATAAGTATGAAAAATAAACAAATATGTGTATTTGTAATGATGCTGATGATAATCGCTACTGTAATACCCATAGCAAGTTCAGCAATTAAAAATAATGTTCCATTTATGACCAAACCCGGCATTCAATGGGAAAAGACTTATGGTGGAGAACTAATTGATTGGGGTAATTGCATACAACAAACATCTGATGGTGGTTACATTATATCAGGTACGAACTTTAGAAATGCTTGGTCACTATGGTATAGTTATTTCTATTTGATTAAAATAGATCCCAATGGAGATGAAGAATGGCATCAAATATTTGGAGAATACAATTCTGAGCACGATATAAAAAGTGTCCAGCAGACAACTGATGGAGGATATATACTAGCCGGATATCAAGGAGTGAAATTTGAGTATGATGCTATTGTTCATAAAACAGATTCAGAGGGAAATATCGTTTGGTCATGCACTTTTGGAGACCCTAACAAGTACGATAATGCTCATTGTGTACAACAGACCTCTGATGGTGGGTATATTATCACAGGTATGACAAACTCCTATAATTCCTCTGGAACTGATGCTTTATTAATTAAGTTAGATTCAAATGGAGGAGAAGAATGGATCAAAACCCTTGGGGGTTCTGGATTAGAAGCAGGATACAGTGTTTTGCAAACATCTGATGAAGGATTTATTGTCGTCGGAGAGAGCGATTCCTTTGGTGATAGTGGAGATGTGTATCTTGTAAAAACAGATGCTTATGGAAATGAAGAATGGAATCAAACATTTGGCGATTCTGAATGGGATGGAGGTCATTTTATTGATTTTACATCTGATGGTGGTTACGTAATTACCGGATGGCATGGTAATGAAAATTTCACTTCTGATGTTTATTTAATAAAAACAGACGCTTCTGGAGATGAAGAATGGAGTCAAGTCTTTGGGGGAAGCGAATATGACAAAGGTCATTCTGTTCAACAAACATCTGAAGGTGGATATTTTATTACTGGGGTATACACAGATCCTGAAAATTATGATCCTGATGTCTATTTGATAAAAACGGATTCTTCTGGAAAGGAAGAATGGTCAAAAAAAATTGATAATGGTGGAACAGAGGATGTTGGATATTTTGGTATTCAAACGTCTTATAATGAATATATAGTTGCTGGCTACACTGGTGTTTATATAGAAGAAATCATGGACGTTTGGGTAATTAAATTGGGTGGTTCAAACCATGCACCTGATGCACCCAATATCGATGGCCCGACCAGTGCAAAAAAAGGAACGGAATATAATTTTACTTTTTTAGCAACAGATTTTGATAGGGATGAGGTATATTATTATATAGATTGGGGAGATACTTTTTCATATGAGGATTGGATTGGTCCTTATACTTCTGGTGATATAGTAAATGTAAGTCATTTATTTTACAAGAAGGGAACTTATACAATTAAAGCAAAAGTAAAAGATTCTTCTGATGCTGAGAGTGAATGGGGTACTTTTCAGGTCAATATTCCAAGAGCTAAAATTTCTCACAATTCATTAATTCAATTGTTACTTGAAAAATTCCCAAATGCATTTCTCTTTTTAAGATATCTATTGGGTTTTTTATAAGATAAAAACCTCTCTCTTTTCTTTTAATTATTTCTACAGTTACATTTATATAAATATCTATCATAAGATTGTTAAATAATTTTTATTAGGGAGGAACTGAAAACTTGAAAAACAGTACCTATAGAAAAGGATTGGTACTATTTTTGATAATTTTGTTTTTTGGGATGAACCTATCATTTTCTGTTTTTGCAAGAAATGGAGATAAAGATAACTCATGGCCTATGTTTCGTCATGATCTCCTTCACAGTGGCTTTTCTACAGATGAGACACCTGATACAAAAATAGTTACCTGGTCATTTAAGACAAATGACTTTGTATATTCTTCGCCAGCTGTTATTGATGGTAGGGTTTTTATCGGTTCTGATGATGGTAAGATGTATTGTCTGGATGCAGATTTTGGTGATGAACTATGGAACTTTTCAACTGGGGGTTGGGCAGATTCTTCTCCTGCAGTATTTGATGGTAAGGTATACTTTGGTTCTGTAGATAACTATACTTATTGCGTTGATGTTTTTGATGGCTCTCTAATTTGGGACTTTCAAACTGGAGGTTGGGTGTACTCTTCACCTGCGGTTTTTGATGGAAAGGTCTATATTGGGTCCTGGGACAAAAATGTTTATTGTCTTGATGCATTCAATGGTTCTAAGATATGGAGCTTCAAAACAGATGACAATGTATTTTCCTCTCCAGCAGTTTTTGATGGTAAGGTCTACATAGGTTCTGATGATGGTAACATGTATTGTTTAAATGCAGAGAATGGTAACGAGATATGGAATCTTAGTACTGATAATTGGGTATGGTCTTCACCTGCAATATCTGATGGCAGGGTATTTTTTGGTTCTGGAGATTGTATTATATATTGCTTAGATGCAGAAACTGGCTCTAGGTTATGGACTTTTTCAACTGATCATTGGGTAGATTCCTCTCCTGCAATATTTGATGGTAAGGTTTACATCGGTTCATATGATTATTATATTTATTGTCTGAACGCAGAAAACGGAAATGAAATATGGAAGTTTTCAACAGGTAATCATGTGGATTCATCACCTACGATTTGCGATGATAAAGTATACATTGGATCCTGGGGTGGTAAGATTTTTTGTCTTGATGCATATAATGGAACTGAATTATGGAACCATAAAACAGCAGACGAAGTACGGTCATCACCTACTGTATATAATGGTAAGGTGTACATAGGCTCAGGTGATAACTATGTTTATTGTTTTGGTGATGAGGTTGTAAATCATCCACCAAAGGTCCCAAAAATCAAAGGTCCAACTCAGGGTGTTAAAGATAAAGAATATTACTATATTTTCAATTCAAAAGATCCAGAGGATGACAAAGTATTTTTCTATATTAAATGGGGAGATGGTCATATTGAACTCTGGGATGGTCCACATGTTTCTGGACAGGATGTAAATATATCGCATATCTTTGAAAAAGAAGGGATATTTACAATCCAAGCAAAGGCAAAGGATGAGAAAGGTCTTGAAAGTGATTGGATAGAATTAAATGTTACTATACCAAGATATAGAATCGATATAAAAATAAATATTTTTAATTTGTTTGAATTCTTTCCAAATATGCTATTATTATTTAGGTACTTGTTTAGATTTAAATAGTCCAAAATAAATATAAACCTTTATTTTATTTAGGTTTTGGGAGGTGTTAAAATAAAGAAACCAAAAATTTTAGGAATTATAATAATGATAATTTTCATATTATCGACAGTTCCAATTGTGCAGAGTGGTAATAGTGATGACGATCCACCAGTTGTAACAATAGTAAATCCAACTAAAGGATACTTTCATTTTTCTGGAATAAAACTAGTTCCTACAATAATTAATATTGTTGCTGATACAATGGGTTTTGGTGGTTTCAGGGTAAGACCTGTAAGAGTTCAAGTAGAAGATGATGTAGACCCACCTGAGGATATCAGTGTCTATATGTATGTAAAAGAAGATGAACAGGGAATTATGACATATAATAATGATAGCAATCTTTTTGAAAGAAAATGGATTGGTCCTGACCTAGGTGTTTACATATTAAACATTACTGCTGAAGATTCTGGGGGAAATATTGGCTCTACAGAAATGGAAGTATGGTATTTCTGTTTTATACCTGAATAATTTTTTTTTTTTTTTTTTTAATACATTTATAAAGCTATATCTGGAATAATTTATACTACCAAAGATTTATATAATAAAATATTGGTATAATTTATGGGAGGTGAATATATGAAAAAAGTCATTATATTTAGTGGACTGGTTGCTATCTTCATTATTTTAGGTGGACTTTCACCAAGTATTGTTTCAAAGGACATCGTACCAATACGAATAGATGAAGATATTGAAACAATAACTGTTGAGGTTAACAAATATTATGGAAACCAGGAAACAATCTATACAGATCTTACGATTGAAGAAATTGAGGAACTTGAAAAAATATTAACAAAACTTGATGAGGCAATATTAAAAAATGATGATAAGACGATTAATGAATGTGAAAAATCACTTAATGAAAAAGGAATTTTCGGAGATAAATATGAAAATTTCTATTCATATGATTTCCTTTCTAAAAAATTCAGGTCATCAAGACTATCTAAGTTTTCAAAAATTTTACCACTTAATGGTGATGATCTATCAAACTTGATGTGTTATTTCCATGCTAGAGGACAAGGTATGTTCTTCTTTTTCGTTGAATTAAGTATTCTACAAAGCATTGTTGATGCAATGAATAATGCATCAAGCTTAATTGAGGCATTTATCATTTTATTTGCACTTCTTCCAATCTATGTAATGATAATGCTACTTACTCATATTGTACCATTCCGACTATTGATGCCTAAGGGTATTTGCAGAATGGATAATGGAAAGATGACAAGTATTGGACTAAAAGGGGTAAAAACTGTTGAAGCATCTGGTAATGAATCTGTTATGCTAAATTTGAGCTTTTTTACAGGTATTACAATTTCATGGCCGATAGAGGACAACAACATACTCTTTGTATCTGGAATTGCAGTTAGTGTTTCAGAACCTGACTTCTGAAAAATAAGTGGTAAGAAATTTTCTTACTCCTTTTTTTATTTTATTTATATTCAAATTTTACATCTTCAAAGAAGGATCCAAGATCTATGAGATCTTGCTTTGGTCTATCTTTAAGATATACCTCAAAAAACATCAGTTCAAAGATTCTTGTGATATTTATCATTCTTTTTGGTTCTATTGTACCAAAGCCCAGAATTTTTGGAGGAATCAATGGTACCAGATGATTTAATAAAATTCCTACATCTGTGAACGCATAATGGGTCGAACCCTCAATTTCAACTAAATATGAATCTCCAAACAAATGCTCCCACATATCTATTACGTTTTGACTGTTGAAGCGGTTTTCTGCAATAAGTAGCATGAAAGGTTTGTATATTCCATCAGGTATATAATCAATGTAGAATACCCCATCTAGAGTAAGGCCACAAAGAAATCTTTCGTCTTCATAGCAACAAATAGATGTTGAGGCACCACCAAATGAGTGGCCATACATTCCAACCTTTGATAGATCAAATTTCCCACTAAAATCTGGGTCTGAAACATTCATCTCTGTAATGTTATCAAGTACAAATTTTGCATCCTCAACTACGCTTCTGATTCCTAGGTCGCCTGATGAGTTCTGTGCAGTGTAAACTTTTCTTCCATCCGGAAATACTGTAATTCCGGATATATAAGGATGATTTATTGATACAACGATAAAGCCACCACTTACAATATCCTCAATTAAGGATGTATATATTTGATATACACCATCATAACCCGGTGAAAAAATAATTACTGGGTACATCTCTTCTTCATCTGAGATTGGAACCTCATTTTTTCCATGCGGTCGGACAAATTGATATGCATTATCTGGTATTGTTATAAGTGGTACTGGTGAGCGTCCCATAAGCCAGGCAAACGTTGGTTCGTCCATGTATTCAATTCTTGGTTCTTCAATTTCTTTATCAATCGGATACCAAATTCTTATCATCATTTCTCTGAAGTCGTCAGGATCTTCTGTAGTAAATTCCTCAAGCCTGCTTTCATCTATTAGATGCAGGTCTTTTGTACCAACTCCATATAAACCTGTTAGACTTGGCAGAAAGGATGCTTCATATTCCCCGCTAATAGACATAAAACCAATTTTTAATCCAAATATTGCAGCCTTAAAACCTGTCATTTCAAAATTTAAAAATCCAAAGAAACGAGAGGTTTCTTGCTCTCCGTCAGAAGTTATTTTTCCCCTTAAAATTTTGTTATGAAACTTGCCTATGAGCGTTCCAGATGAGCTGTTGTCATATGTATTAAATTTTCCAAGGAATTCTCCAACATTTGAGCTTCTTCCTAGGTTTATATCTCCCCATATATCTCCGCTAGTTGAATCCTTTTTCTCCCATTTTCCAGTAAAATTTCCGTCAAACCATTCATCTGATCTATCTGCTGATTTTCCATCAGGAAAAAAAGTTGCTGTTGCAAATATGTTACTTGCAAGAACAAAAACAGTTACAAGTACAGAAATAAATATGTTCTTTTTACTATATTTTTTTGATATCGTGGAATATTCCCCCAACTATATATTGTATATAAATTATTAATAATTTATATTTAAAATTTTGGTTAAAACATATTACTTCTTAAGAATAATGTAATTCTTAAATAACCACTCCCTCATTATATGTTAATTATTTGGGGATATTATGAAGGTAATTCTAAGAGTTGTTTCTCAAAAAGGATTCTGTCATCTTGACCATAAACCTGGTGATGAAATAATTATTTCAGAAAGCGGTATTGAAGGTAAAATCTGCCTACATGCACTCTACAGCATTCTGCCGAAAGCATTTGCAGTTATGTATGGTGCAAAATTTCCATGGCTAGAAGATGGACAACTTCCAAGGCATGCATGTCCTGATAATAAAAATCCAGTTGTATTTGAAATTGAAAGAGTGGAATAAATTATTAAGGACATATTTATATTAATATAATTTATTACTAATACTATCTGAGGGAGTGAAAAGAATGCGATATGCAATTATTAGAAAATCTCTTGTCCTGAGTTTTATTTTATTATTCTTAACAATTTCGTTTTTACCTAATATCAATAACAATTCTTTATCTGTTAACGCAATTGGTAGTGCAAATAACCCAAATGTAGAAATAAATATAGAAGCTTATTCCGAGGTTTATGAAGGAGACATAATTGATTGTGCGATATCAGGTAATCCTACCATAATATATTGGCAGATAAATGATCAATCCCATCATACTACATTTTTAGATGACAATCCTGTAATTTTTGATCCAGAACCAACACCTTTGAATTCTGAATTTGTAAATCTAACTGTTTATGCTGAAAATGAGAATGGAAGTGATTCTGATACTATTCCAATTAAGCTCTTTAGGATATTTTTTGGAGATATTCACTGGCATACAGTATTTTCTGACGGTGATTTTGATATAGACACCCAGTACAAAAATGCAGTAGAAGATAATTATTTAGATTTCACAGCTTGTACAGACCATGCTGAACTTCTAGATGGAATTACGATGAAATTTGGAGGAGTAAGAGAATGGGATATAATAAAAACCTTTTTTGAAAAACTCCTTGGATTTTCAGAATGGCAAACCGTGAAGGACAAGTGTGTTGAGTATTATATGCCTGGAAGATTTACTACAATTCTTGCTTATGAATGGACTGCTGCCCAGTGGAGTTGGGGTGGAAAGGATTGGTCACCACATGGTTTTGAAGATGTGGGTCATATAAATTTCTATTATAGGGATGTTTATCCTGAAGCTCGTGAATTTGCTGATTACCAGAAATTCAATTACGATAGCATCCTTAAAACAATGGCAAATGAATATGATAAGGGTCTTTTGAACTTATGCTACCCACATCATCCTCTTGGGAGAGCAAGTAGTTATAATTTCACGACAAATTTTACCTTTTTAGCAGATAATATAAAGCATAATTGCTGCAGGGATAAGATAATTCGAGGTGTTGAAATCTTTAGCAGATGGGGTAACTCCATTGGAGAATTTACTCAAGGTATACCTTGGAATTGGCCTTATAACTTAAGTCAATTTACAAACCAGACAGACGCCTGGGTGGAAAATGCTTGTTGGGAATGGAGTGAAGACGAGATGAAAGGTACGAAATTCTCCTTCATTGCAAGTTCTGACACTCATGACTATGATAGACCTGGTAGTGCAGAGTTTAATGTGAGTTATTTGGGAAAACCATCTGGTATTGTTGCAGCCTATAGTGTTCATAACACACGTGGTGAGATTTGGGATGCGTTATATGATTGCAAAAGCTATGCAACCCAACTCTTGAAAATAAGGGCTAATGTTAGACTTGATGGAAAACTCTGTAATGGTGGATGGATAAATTGCAGCTCTCCTTTAAAAATTAGAGTTTCTGCTCATTCTACATTTCCTGGAATTGATAGTAGTGGACGGCGAATGTGGCCTCATGGTTACTCCCCTGATGAACTAGACCACCCAATAACAGATATATGGATTGTAAAAAAAGACGAGAGTCGCGGTAGACCATGGTGTAAGGTAATTAGTCATACAAAACCAGATACAAATCTTGCTATAGTTGATTTTTCAGATTCTGAGGTTTCACCAAATGATTTCTACTGGGTAGCAATTAGACAAAAGGGTCAAAAACTTCTTCCAGAAAATGGTGATGAGTTCATAACATACATTGGACCGTTTTTTATAGATAATGTCAACTAGGAATATTCAACAGGAAATAAGATTTAAATTGTAAAAATATCAAAACGGACGATTGAGCTTTTTGTAATAATTGAGATACTCTAGTTTTTACAACAAAACTTTATTTATAACTTAATTATATATATGAGTTCGATGGGAGATGAAAGCAAACAGAAAATTCATTAATGATTATAATGCAATTTCTGCTGTTATTGGTGTGATTCTTATGGTAGCAATAACTGTTGCTATCGGTGCTGTTGCATTCGTCTATTTTACTGGAATGCTTGGTGGACCGGCTGAGGAAAAGGAGAATGCAGGTATAGCAGTTGTTCAAGATATGGGAAGAATAAAGATAACCCTAATATCTGCTGGCGATCGGATTGCAGATGATGGTTATTCTTTTGCAAATGTGGTTATTAGACTTAATGGAACTGTTCTTGACGAATCAGGTTTTAATATTGCAAATACAGGTTGGGAGATTGGTGAAAGCTTGTATATTGGTAATTCAAATCCTACCTTGGACGACACAAGAGGAGATGTTATTGCTCTTGATGGGGCAGACTATTCAATTACCGTTACAATCCTGGACACAGTAATATATGATGACAAAGTAACAGTTCTGTAATCATCTATAAATAACTTTATTTATTTTCATTTAATTTACTATTTGAGGAAAGGACAGATGAAGGATAATTTGTTAGTTTTTGGATTGATTCTTATTGCTAGCATCTTATTCTTCTCTGGTTGTACTGATTCAAAAACTGGAAATAAAGGATCCAATAATCATTATATAGAAATACCTCCAAGTGTAATGGTTTTGAGTGATACTGGTAGGATTAGAATAATTCTTTCGATAGGTGGAGATAATATACCTAGTTATGGATATTCTCTAAAAGACAGTGTAACAATCAAGCTTAATGATACTGTGCTATCTGATGACAACCTTACTGGAAATATCGGTTGGGAAGAAGATGAATCACTTTTTATTGGTAGCAGTCCACCTATACTTGATGATGAAATATCAAAAGTAGATAGACTTGAACATGGTTATTATAATGTAACTGTAATCATCCTTGAAACAGTTATTTATGATGATGAAATACGAGTAATATAAGATTTTTTTTGGGTTTTTATAAAAAGCCTAGGTAACTTTATTATATTAAGACCTTATAATAATACATCTGTTGGATAATTTATATGAGAGCAAAAATCGTAATAGTATTTGGAATTCTATTCTTTTTTCTTTCAAGTAGTAGTTTAATGGGAATTGAAATAAATTCAAATAAAGAGGCTTTTTTTGATTTTTCATCAAATCAAATTATGCCCGCGGGTGATTCTTATTTTATTTTGCTTAGTGATTACACTGATGGTGCAGGTGATGAAAACCTTTGGGCAGTTCAACTAAGATTTGACATTGAACTTGGAGTTGTGGAAAGCGAGTTTGATAACAAAACCCTTCCCCTTGTTACAGATGAATGGGTAGAAATTAGAATCGAAATTGACCTGAATAACGATTGGATGGAGATGTATTATAATGATGAACTTCTTCATCAGAAAGATTGGTCAGCAGGACCTGAAAACACTGGTAATGGAATTGTGAATTTAAGTGCTGTAAATTTGTTTTCCGATACCTCTACATCTGTTTATTTTGATGATTTCGTCCTTGAGGAGGTCGGTAGGGGGATTATATGGTCTGATAACTTTGATACTTATGAAGATGGTAGCGAAATTCATGGACAAGGTGGTTGGAAGGGTTGGGACAACGATCCAGAGTTTACTGGTTATGTAAATTCCTTTAAAAATCGTAGCTTTCCAAACGCACTTGAAATTTCTTATGGTACTGACATCGTGAGGACTTATTTTGGAAATTATTCTGGTGAGTTTATTTATTCTACTTGGATGTATTTTCCAGTTAACGTTGCTCCAAAACCTCCGGAAATAAATGGCCCAGAGGGCGGAGCAGTTGGAAAAAACTTAAATTATTCCTTTGTTGCAACCGATCAGAATTCAGATGATATCTGGTATTATATTGAATGGAGTGATGGTACTTTTGAGGAGTGGATAGGACCATACTCTTCAGGTGAAGAGGTGGTAGTAGGACACAATTGGTCAGAGACCGGTGAATATACAATTCGGGCAAAGGCAAGAGACTCTCTTTTATTTGAAAGTAAATGGTCTGAGCCTTTTTCTGTAATAATCAGCAATCCGCCAGATGCACCAGAGATTTCTGCTCCGCAAAAAATAAGGGAAGATAAAGAGTATGAAATCATCTTTTCTTCAACAGATCCTGATGATGACGATGTAAGATTTTTTATTGACTGGGGGGACGGTAGCACTTTTGAATCTGAATATGTTGCGTCAGGAACTGATGCAAAGATAAAGCATACATGGTATGAGAAGGGTAGCTATATAATAAAGGTCTACGCAGCTGACATATATAATGCTGAAAGCGAAGTATCAACTAATGAAGTAATTGTTCCAAAAAGTAGGGAACCTTATTCTTTCTTTGACCTTCTAAGACAGCTTTTTTCCTTTTTTTCTAATATATTTGAATTGGTGTTTTGATACTAAATTTATCTTTTTTATCAGATAACATTTAAATATTCAATAAAAGATGTAAAATATGAGGGTGGGCAAGAAAATATGGACACACATCCTGCTCTGTTTTTTAAAACACTGGTAGTTGGTGTTATAGTTCTATTTATTGTAGTAGGGATACAACCTGCTTTTGCAGATGTATTTAATAGTTCTGTTTCTGAAAATGAAACCTCATTAATTCCTGACCTTAAAATACTTGGTATAGTATCATATTATGACATTGCTTACCGCTATATTCTTTTTAGACCGTTAATTGTTTGTAAATACGCAGATTATGATGGTGATTTTACTGTTAAGGGTAAAATCTTTAAATGGAATTCCATTAATCCGATTTGTTCTGTTAAGCATAAATATTATCGTATGAAGAAATGGGAAACATTCTTTGGTATAGGGCTTGATGAATATGATTTACCTTACCTATATCCTAACATATATAGAATTACATTCACGATTGTCCCTAATGGTATAGAAGTAAATAAATTAAATAATATACGTTCAAAACACTATTTTCTCTTTGAAAATTCATATCATAATATAGTTAATGTCAGAGCTTTTGTTAATATGTTCTGGGCTCTTGGTATTTAGCATTAAGATTATTAACCTATAGGAGTTAAATTATGAAAAATAGAACAATCTGTAAAGGTTTGACTGTTGCTGTCATCATAATGTTTATTGGACTTGCTATACAACCGAGTGTAGCAGTTCAACCAGAAACAAAAATTTCTGCGGAACCAAAGGATTACTTGTTTCAGACAATCATAGATATTGCTAATAACCCAGATGTAAAGAAATTTTTAGAGAATTATAAAAATGATTTATTAAAAGTTGATATCGATAGAAGTGTTTATCGTAAGATATTATTTGAAAATCCACGATTGTTTCGTTCATTAATATTTACAAAACCATCTATTTCGCAGGAATATCTTTATAAATGCTACAATAATGGAAATGAAATTACTAATATTCTTGGAGAAGACAAAGCATTGGATATGATGAACTCTATTGAGGTTACTAATTCAGATTTGTTTGATGAGTTTAATATTATTATTATGAATGATGGAGAACTATCTGGTAGACTTGAAACACTTAAGGAGATGAATGAGGAAAAAAACTCTTATACGCCTTTTTGGGAGAATTATCCTATTATTTGTAGTATTATGGCTTCAATAATAATTTTTATTATTCCAATATACTGGATATCTACTGCTATTAATTATATAGCATATTCGTTTTTTTCACTATTAAATATTAGTATAATTGCAAATATTTTTTACAGTTTCGAAATAATAAAAGAACTCACCATATTTTGTTTTTTATTTTGTTGGATATTATTCATGTTTGGTGCCTTGGAATGTTGGGATTTATTTCCTTATTGGTAAATGTGCATAAGAACATCAGCAAGGGTTGTCCTTGCTTAAAAGAATAAAAAAGTTATCTAAGAAATAAGGTTTTTACAGATATCCTTTTATGTATGAAGTGTATATTAGGCCTTGAAATCGATTTGTTGGGGCTAGGTGACAAGATGATCTGCAGAATTTGTGGGGTTAATCAAACATACAATTTTGATGGGGTTTGTGACAATTGTAAATTTTCAATTATGAGTAATGATGAAATTCCGCCTTACTTTGAAAATAATTAAATAAATTTATCACAAAACTTTATTTATTTAAAATTAATTCACTCTTTGAGGAGAAGGGAGATGAAGGATAAATTTAAGAAATTTGATAACATCTTTAACTGTCCTAGATGTAACAAGACCCTTTGGCAGTATTCAATTCTTAAGGATGGAACAAAGGTATGCCCTGAATGTTATGAAGTTTACATGAAAGAAGAAAATAAAAAATCAGAACAGAATCAGGGTTATGTTGAAAAGAAGGTAAAAGAACTGGAAGACAAAGGGCATTCTGAAATTATATTTAATTTCTTTGAAAAGATCTATAACAACAATCCAACTGAAGAGGAAGTAAAGAAGCTCTGGAAACTGTTCAAGATAAAACATAAGATTGAGATTGAATATGACCAATTCTTTAGGATTATAACTAATATCTATGAAAAAGATAGGGAGCATAAAGAGCTAGAAAGCTTTGAGCAGACCTTGCTTCAGGAAGGCGGTCCTACTGAAGAACCTGCTGAATTTCAATGTGCTGTATGTAAAAGGATAATTGATAAGCAGACTCATGAAGCATCGATTAGAAGTTTTAACAAAGCGTTGTGTACAGATCATCAGGGTTCTGAAAACCATCGTAATCTTTTTTTTGCACTAAAAAAGAGAGGAGTCCCTGTTGAGTTTGAGGCTTATGACGGATTTAAGCATGTCGATATTGCAATTCATGAGCTAAAGCTCTATATAGAAGTTGAGGGAACTCTTAATCAGATTGATCCCAATCAATTCTTTGAGCAGATGAGAAATGATAATTTCTCAAACGAGGGCAACTATCAGACTAAAAGGCTGAATAGTGAGTTTGTTTCAGGTAATCTAGATAGGCTTGCTGACACAATTAAGGAAGTTTATCTTAAGTCTAGGGTTTTTTAATATAATAAAATGTAATTTTAAAAGTCCTATTGTAATATTTATATATCCACATATTTTTTTAGTAAAGATTAAATAAAACTAAAACATACCAAATTGCACTTATTCAACGGGAGGAATGAAAGAAGCATGTATAAAAAATTAGTTGGAATAT
>Ga0209536_100006577_pt1 | contig 17728 bp, 19 predicted proteins | sample DeeMarSeWOR28_12_FD_187461 | JGI IMG/M metagenome (GOLD analysis project Ga0209536, IMG submission 187461) | Marine sediment microbial communities from White Oak River estuary, North Carolina - WOR-2-8_12 (SPAdes) (version 2) | ecosystem: Environmental > Aquatic > Marine > Intertidal zone >... | reverse complement strand
CAAGAAAGACGCAGGAAACCAGCATAACAGTTTCGTTGGTAATTGACGGCTCGGGAAAGCATTCTATATCAACAGGCGTAGCCTTCTTTGATCACATGTTGTCCCTTTTCTCAAAGCACGGTTTATTTGACCTCACGCTGAAGGCCAAGGGTGATATTGAGGTTGATTATCACCACACAGTTGAAGATGTGGGAATTTCCCTGGGAGAATCATTCAAAAAAGCCCTCGGCAAAAAGGCACGCATCGAGCGGTACGGTGACGCAAAGGTCCCCATGGACGAGGCGCTGTCCGAAGTTGTTATCGACATTAGCGGCCGTCCGCACCTTACCTACAATGTAAGCATAATGAAAAAGAGGTTCATCGATTTCGACACAGAGGTTGTAAAGGAGTTCTTTGAGGCGTTCGTTCTCCATGCCGGAATGACGATCCACATAAACCTCATACGAGGCAAGAACATGCACCACATACTGGAATCCATCTTCAAGGCCTTCGGCGTTGCTCTTTCTAAGGCCTGCGCAATCTCCCCCCGCAAGAAGGGAATCCCGTCAACAAAAGGGATTCTCGAATGACACCAAGCTGCAATTATTGTATACTTGTTCCCGATCTATGACCCACGAAGAAAGACATTACCGAAAATCCATCAAGGCCGAAGGGCTTTCCAAATTCACGGCCGTGGACAAGGAAACCGACCTTCTCATTCTGGCCCGAAAGAACCTTCAGAGAGAGGCGCACGCGTCCGTGCTCCGCTTCAGGTCTGAACTCGAAAATTACATCACCAAGGACCCTGATTTTATGAAATCTCTAAGCCCGAAAAGGGTCGGCCTAAGGGCCCCAAAAATAGTGAAAGACATGGCGTCAGCTGCAAAACGCGCCAAGGTCGGGCCGATGGCGGCCGTGGCGGGAACCATCGCGGAATATGTCGGCAAGGATCTCCAGAGGCATTCAAAAGAAGTGATCGTTGAGAACGGCGGAGATATTTACATGAAGATCACTCAGCCGCGACGCGTATCGATATTCGCCGGCAGTTCTCCTTTTTCGGAGAGGATCGCGCTAGAGATAGATCCGGATCAGACGCCGTTGGGGGTCTGCACCTCCGCGGGAACAGTGGGGCATTCTCTTTCTTTCGGCGCGGCAGACGCCGTGGTCGTCACATCAAAATCAACGGCCCTGGCGGATGCGGCGGCAACAGCCATAGGGAACACCGTAAAAACAGTTGCCGACATTCAGGGCGGGCTTAATTTCGCCAGGCGCATTAAGGGAATAAATTCCGCTCTCATTATCAAGGACGATCACATCGGCGCCTGGGGAAGAATGAAGATAGTGGCCGTTAAATAATCTTCGGCGTGATCGTGAAAACAACCTCGGTTTTTGACTCCTCCTTGACCCTGTTCTGAAAAAGAAAACCAAGCAACGGAATGTCCCCGAGAAGGAATATCTTTGAAAGATTTTCACGCTGAGATTTGTTTATCAGGCCGCCGATAATTATGGTCTCTCCTTCCTTTACGCGGACGCGCGACTCGGCATTCCGCGTGGTTATCACGGGGAACTCTCCGGCTGAAGTTGTTCTCCACTCGGATATCGAACTGACCTCGGGCCTGAAAAAAACATCAATATAGCCGTCCGCAGAAACCTTTGGAACGATTTTGAGACTCACTCCGGCATCAATATATTGTACAGTCCACTGGACTGTGTCAGAATTCACCCCGGCCGGCACGGCATACGGTATTCGGCTGCCGATGTTGATGGAAGATTCACATCCATCGTGTGACAGGACCTTTGGCTCCGCCAGTATTTCGGCTTTGCCTTCACTTGCCAGCCTGTTCAACACAACCATGATGTCCTCTGTCAGCCCGAATTCGCCCGTCTCCCTGTCGATTGCAAATTTAAATCTGCCGGTTTCACTCCCCCACTTTAAGCCAAGCTCTTCCATCCCGCTCTCAGAAACTTCAATAACGCTTCCCTCTATAAGTATCTGCGCTCCAGGCCTATCGAGTTGTTTTACTAATAATCTGGCCCTCTCCACATTTTCGGAATCTCCTCTGATTATCAAGGTGTTGGAGGCGGGCCCCGGACAATGCAAGACATCGGGGAATATCTTTGACACGAAACTCCCCGCTTCTTCGGCAAAAGTATGCTTAAGGTCCAGCACTTCCTCTTTGTTTCTGTAAGCGGAAGAAACAATATCATGAGGAAGATTAGATATCAGGATCGTTTTGTCTCTTATTTCATACCTGTAGCCTGACATCTTAAGCACGTGATCTATCGCCTCAAGGCAGCCGACATCCTTCATATGAAGCGTGATCTTCTTAAGCGACCCGTTGGCCGGAATTGACCCCATAACTAAGCTGTAATCTCCCCTCTCCGCGATCATCCTCACAACATCCATCGCGTTGGCGTCAATAAAGTCCAGTCGCCTCAAAATAACTTCTTCATCATCGGCAAGACAGCTCCCGAACGCGAACAGTCTGAAACATACCATAAATACTAAGATCCTAATGATCACTGTCAGCCTCCAGCGCAACCCGAACATGATTTCCATTAATCTGATCAACTACATACTGCCCGATCATATCTCCCCACCGAACAATAACTCCTTTGCCGCCCACCTCCAACAACGCGATACTCGGCCTGTCAATTATGGCTCCCTTGAATTTAACGAAACCTTTTCCAGGTATTTCTACGGGGTCATTATTTAATATAATGTATATCTCAGGAATTCTCTCAACCGGGTTTTTTGCTTCTTCATATGTAAAAACAGGGCTTTCTTTTGATCCTGCTTCTTCACTGGTGGCAATCTCAGGATTTTCCTTTTCAGCAACAGAAGAAATCTCTTCGCTTCCGCCCGTCGAGCAGGATAATTGAGAAAAACTTACAAAAAACATAATAACTATAATGATCAATTTCAGCATTTTGGCCTCCTGTCTCACTTATGCAATTTTTATGCCAGGATATTTTGAGGTTAAACACTATAAAAAGGTGTCGAATTATGCTTCAGATGTAGGTTTTTTCAACACCCGATTTTCAAGAAAATGTGAAATTATCCCCAATATTTCACGATAAATAAGTGACGCATATTTAGTCAGATAATAAGGAGGAAAATTATGCCCGGACCTATTTCAAGACTCACAAATTCAAACGCCTGGAGATGGGCCAGCCACCCGATTGTCATGGCAAGGTCGAGGAATGGTATTGACTACGCAAGGACCAAGTTTAACTTACAGGTTCAACGGCTGGAGGGAGGCTTTCTCAGGCCGAAAACCCTCGGCCTTGAAGTAAAGGAAGACATCCGCAGACACAACCTATCAACCGCCTTCAAGATCGGACTGAACATCCTGGGTTTTTCCATTCTAACCGGCATCGCCGACGCCGCATTTGGACCGATCTTTGGTTCTCAGGTGGATCTCGTCAACGATATGCACTGGGGCCTTTCTTTAGGCGTTCCTTCATTCTTCGGCGGAAACAGGATCCTCCAGGCAAGAAGGATAGGAAGGATGAAGATACTGGCTGAAGTCCTTATAGACAATCATAAGTCACGCGTAATATCCGAGGCTCTTGATTCAGCAAGGCCGGGCACAAGAGAGCTTATTGAACGCAAATTAGATTTAGATTTGTTCCCCGGTGCTGACGCCTTTGCGGAAGAACTTAAACAGGGCGCTGTGAGAGAGGATGACCCTGTAAGGATCCGCACAGAAGAAGATGAGCGCCCCGGCCCTTTAGACTTTGCAAAAGAACTTGAAACGCCCGGAGCTGAAGACTTTGCAAAAGATCTCGGAGCCGAACCCTTCGAAGCAAAGGAAGCTTCAAGCGCCTCGAGTATCCTTTTGGATGCCGAACGCGCACTAGAGGAAGACGAGTAAAATGAAATTACCGCCGCTAACAAGAGCGAATAAGCCGGCAGCGGCAAGGTTCTCCCGGGCAAGACAAGTCGCGGGAGAGCTCAGACGTACTATCTCTTTCGGTATGCGCGACCCGCGCAATATGTTAACGGCCCTCAAAACATCGTTCAATCTTCAGCACGAAAGAAAATCCTTTGAGCTTTTCAAGCTTTTTAACGACGCCAATTTCCTGATGAAGAGTTGTTTCTCCGCAGAGGCAAAGGAACAGGCCTCAATTGCCAGAGAAAAGCTTGGGATTGGCAAAAGCGCTCCGTTTTTCGCCTTCGCATTTGACGGCTCAGGGATGAGCGAGTCGGAAATGCTGGAAAGCGAGATCGAAAACCTGAGAACCCTAAGAGATGCCGACAAGGATGAAATTGACACTCTTAATAAATCACTTAAGGCTGTTTTGACAGAAAAGCAAGTCCCGAAAAACGAATGGGATTCTTTTATCAGTTCAGATTCTTCGCTTAAAGACGCTCTCGCCAAGATCCAGTCACTTACAGAGGGAGTAAAGGGCTACAACGCGCAGATCAAAGCAAGGAAGGCAAAGCTGGAAGAGCTCCAGCAGGCTTCAAAGCTTGTCGATAGCCCTGCAGTAAGTGAGATAGAAATCCTGGAAGGCGAGATCGAGAACCTGAGAGATTTAAGAGATTCCGCCAAAGAGAAAATTACACCGCTGAGGGAAGGACTTGAGCAGGCCCTGCGCGCCAACAATGTCGATAAAAGCAAATGGGATAATTTTATCGCATCAGATGTTCAGTTGAAAAAAGCTCTGGACAGGATCCAGACGCTTACACAGGAAGTACAGGACTACAACGCGCAAATCAGAGAAAAGAAGGCGAGGCAGGAAGAGCTCAAGGAGGCCCGGAAACCCGCCGCTCAGGTCCCAAAAAGAGAACTTACTCTTGATCGAGCCATGGAGATAGTAGAAAAAGCGGAAAGGGCCTCGAATGTAAAGCTGGAAAAACCAGATTCCGAGTTGTTCTCAAGCCCAAATCAGCTAATTGTCAGCAAGGCAAGAGAAGTCAGCAATCTTATTGAAGAAGCGGAAAGACACAGATCAACTATACAATCAAATCTCAGGGAGATTATGACTGACCATTTCTTTGAAGTAGGAATATCAGAAAGGGACGCTTATGTCGAGGCACACAGGAAGGATCTTTCCGATGACATCAAAATTTCTCACAAGGCTAGCAGGTTTAAAGTAGCGTCTCGGGAAACCGGCGCCTTCAATGAGCTTATTCCTCAAATCAAGGAGAAACTTATTGAGCTCGAAGAAATGCTAAAGCCGGAAAGCCGGCTCAATGCCATAGGCGAAAAGCGCAAACAATTGATGGTGCTATTCAATGAACTTTTTCAGAGTGGAATCATTACCCAGGGGCAACTTAATACTATTCAGAATAAAATAAAGGCAGCACTGGACCTGCTGAAGGATTTTGATGTAAAACAAAGAACTCAACCAGAATCGGTCGGAGTAATACTTCAAGAGGTTGAACGCCAGCTTGTAGCAGTTGAAAACTGTCAACACAACCCAAAATACATTGAGGAAACTTCAGCTGGAACAATTACTCCAACCACACCTTTTCCGGGAATGTCTCCGGCTCCGCAAAAACCCTCTCCCTGGGCTCCGGAACCACCGGCCTCCGACCCATCGTTCGTTCCGCCGTCTGCTTCTGCGCCGCCAAAAGAGAAGGATCCAAATAGTATCAGCCAGGTTCTTCCGGACCTGAGCCAGGTCGGTCAGAAGAAACCGCCGTTTGAAGTTGCACCAGATGACATCGGAGATCTCTTCGATTCAAGTGCTCCATCAGTAGGACCGGCTCAACCGTTCCAGATGGAAACCGCAGATAAAACAACGCCACCGTCAGATAAAGCCGATGCGGCCAAGGACGCACTGGCAAAACTCAGACGCTCAAGAAAGAAAAAAGATCCGGGAGAGAGCGAATAATGGCTATAACAGCATCATCTAAAACCCATTCTCTTCGATTGCTGCCGGGCAGGGCTTTAAACAGACTCTCCGCGAACAGGACAATAAACAGGGCACTGTCAACGGCCCTTCCAATATCCTGCCAGGTAAAATGGGGAATAACTTCAAAAATGACCCCAGCCAGAGCTCTAAAGATTCTGAGAATGCCTGTTCCAGAGATGACTTCAACAGGTTCTCAAATAAGCGCAAGGCTCGCCACAGCCGGAAAAAAACTCTTTTACGCACCCCTCACGGGCATTGAAGCCATAAAGGGAGGACTAAACAGAGTAAGGGATTATATTAATTTTGACGGGCCGTTCTTCGGGATGGAACTTGCCTTTGAAGCAGCCGGAGCAAGCGCCTTAAAAGGAAAAAGAGCGACATCATCGATACTCTTCTTTGAGGGAAACAGCGGTGAAGGAAAAGGCGGAAAAAAATTATCACTCACTGATGATACAACAACGGAAGAAGTCTTCGCAGCTGTTTACCCGAAAGACGTAAAGAGAGCGGACATCTTAAGACAACTCGCGGAAATCGAGGGCGCAATGGACGCCCTGGAAAATTCCGGGTTGACCCTCGAGAGAGAAATTGAAAGAAGTGCCCTATTCAGCGAATACATCCTCGGCCTCGCCGAAAAAAAAGAAGAACTTCTAAATAAACTGGCGGAACTCGGGCCTTTTGAGGGTGACGCTCAGGAACTCACTAATCTTCGCGCAGAAGTCATCGAAAGAAAAAGCACAATCGAGCAACTAAGAGAAGAAATGAAAAGAGCAGACAAAGAAAGAGAGGCCCACGTTAAAGCACGCGAAGAAGCGGAAAGATCAAGAGATGACATCCAAAAAAGATTCGACGAACTGCTTAAGGTTTTTAGCGGGTCAGATCTGGGCAAGGCGAATGCCGAGATCGAATCGCTTACCGAAAGGCTTACTGCCGCGGAAGCAGCACACAAAGATCTTAATGATAAGTTTGAAAAGGCAAAACCTCTCTTAGATCAAAGTGAAGCATTCAGAGACGACTTTGAGGAAATACTTCGCGCTCTCACAGCACAGTATCCTGAGCAGATTGACTCAAAAAATCTTGCTACCGAACTTGGCATACAGATAATCGACATTATCATCCCTCATATGAAAGAGTTAAAAGAGTTGAGAGAATTAAGGGATAAATCACTGGTTGATCTCGGAAAACATGCGGAGTCCATCAAGAGCGCCATCGCTTCAATTCAGGATTCATTCAGGGCCCAAATCGAGCAGTTGGAACATACAAACCTTGCCAAAAACAAGAGCCTTGAAGAAGCCAGGCAATCCGCGGCTGAGATTAATGAAGAACTTCTGGCCTTGAGACAAATTCATGACGCCTATAACGAACTGACGGCAATTTTAACGGGTTTCGGCAGTAAACTGGACAAGGCTCGAAGAGGAAGGCTGTCAATGTCAGAAATTAAAGCAACAGCTGTCGGTCTTCAGAGTATTCTGGAACAGATCGACACGGTGCCCGGTTCTGAAGCGTTGATTCCGGAACTGCTCGATAAAATGGTTTACAGGCTAATCGAGCTTACGCTAAAAGAGGAAATGATAAAAGAGACGGCAAACCTCACGAAAGAGCTGCTAAGAATTTGCAGGGAAAAAGGAATTAACCTCTCCGAAATCAGCGTAGTCAAAGGAGAAACAGACGCTAAAAAGGGACTTGAAGAACTTCTCGAAAGACTCGATGAGGCTTTCGACTTTGAAGGGCAGGCACCGAGTAAAGAATCCGGTGATAACGGAAAAGATAAACCTTAATTTATTCCAGCTCCCTCTTTAACCTGTCAACTATCCTTTTGCCAAAAAACCCCAGGTCTCTTCGATGACCAAGGGCTTTTACGATTTCTTCAAGCACTATTCTTCGATTCTTGTCGTCGCTTTTCCGCCAGCGGTCCACATCCTGCCCGAACCTCCATTCAACGTCCTCTTCCTTCTGAGTAAGATCCCTGAACTTTGATTCGGTTTCTTCCCTGTCCGCAGCCGGCCTTACCTCTCTGTATACCAGGCCGCGATGAGTCCTGATCCAGCCAAGCTTGCTTAAATACTCCCGTACAATCCTCTTCGCTTCGGCTATATAATCGGCTTCTCCCCAAATAGGCGGTTCAGCCATAAGTTTTATGCCAGCTTTCCGGCTTTTACCACGATTTCTCCGCCGACAATGGTGACCTCGACCGACCCCCTGAGCTTCCATCCGTTGAACGGCGAATTCCTGCTCATCGAAGCGGATTTTGAAACATCATAAGTATACTCGTTTTCAGGATCAACAATGATGACATCAGCGTCAGATCCGGGCTTAAGGGTCCCCTTTCGCAAATTAAGCGCCCTGCTGGGTGAAGATGTCATCTTATCCACCGCCTGCCTTAAAGTAAGCGTTTTAGTTCTCACAAGCTCGGTGAGGACAAGCGGCAGCGCAGTTTCAAGCCCGATCATTCCGGATGCCGCGCGGTCGAACTCAACCCGTTTTTCCTCGATTGTGTGCGGAGCATGATCCGTAGCTATGGCATCTATTGTCCCGTCCTTCAATCCGGAAATTATCGCGGCAACGTCAGACTCCGTTCGCAGAGGAGGATTAACCTTGGCGTTAGTATTATAGCCTTCAACAGCTGAATCAGTCAGCGTAAAATAGTGAGGCGCGGTTTCACACGTTACGGCCATACCGTCATTTTTGGCTCTCTTAATCAATTCAACCGATCTTGCGGTGGAAACATGCGCAATATGAAGTCTCGCGCCGCCCTTCCTGCAGAAAGCGCTGGCAAGCATGATGTCTCGCGCAACCATAATCTCCTCGGCAAGAGGATGAATTCCTCTCAGCCCGACCCTCGTTGAGGTTGCTCCTTCGTTCATCATTCCGCCGGAAGACAAGTCGAGGTCCTCGCAGTGAGAAATTATGACCGCCCCGAACTGATTTGCGTATTCCATTGCCCTCCGCATTGCGGAAGTATCAACCACGGGGCTCCCGTCATCAGAAAACGCAACGGCCCCAAGCTCAAGCAGTGTTCCCATTTCTGTTAACTGTTTACCTTCTCTGCCCTTTGTTATGCAGGCGATAGGCAGAACGTTGACGACTCCCTCGAGTTTCGCTTTTGACAGGACGTACTCAACAACAGCCTCAGTATCAATGGGTGGGTCAGTGTTTGGCATGCAGGCAACCGTCGTAAATCCTCCCAGAGCCGCAGCACGCGTACCGCTGGCTATGGTTTCCTTGTCGGGCCTGCCGGGATCACGCAGGTGGGTATGAATATCTACCAGACCGGGAAGAACGATTTTCCCACTAGCGGGGATGGTAACCTGTGCTTTCGTGGAGATGGTCTTTTGAGCCTTGGAGATCTTGCCGCTTTCAATCAGAAGGTCCATCTCGGAATCAACGTTCTGAGATGGGTCAACTACCCTCCCGGATTTAATCAGAATAGACTTTGACACGCTCTAGCCCTCGTCCTTATTACCGGGCCTTCGCACTACCTTGCGAATAAACCTCCTCACCCCTCTAAAGGGAGCCCTGCCGCCGCGCCTGCCCTTCTTAAGTCTAAGATAGGCCTTCTTCGCGGCTTCCTGCTCCGCCTCCTTTTTGCTCAAGCCCTTTCCACCACCAAAGACCCTGCCCTTGATCTTCACGTTCATGTAGAAGACCTTTTTATGCTTGGGCCCGGTCTCTCTTGTAACGTAATATGACGGGAGCCCCCATCCTTTTTTCTGGACAAGCTCCTGAAGCACGGACTTATAGTCGCTTATGTAGCCCGCGGTGCTCATTTTCTCGATCTCTCCTCTGAGGAAGTCAAGTATGAGATCCCTTGCCTTTCCGATGCCGCCGTCCAGATATATAGCTCCGATTATGGCTTCAAAGGCGTTGGCTAGATTGGAGCGCCTCTCCCTTCCGCCGGATCTCCTCTCATTTGAACTCAGGAGAAGGTACGCCCCTATCTTGAGACGATGAGAAACTATGGAGAGTGTTTCGTCGGAAATCGCCGACGCGCGGATCTTTGTGAGATCCCCTTCTGAATGGGACGGGAACTTATTGTAAAGGTATTCGCTGACAACAACCTTAAGGACCGCGTCACCAAGGAATTCCAGTCTTTCGTTGTCGATTATTCCCTTTTGTTTTATCTCGTGGGCGTAGGAGCTGTGGGTAAGTGACTGATTGAGGAGGGCTTTGTTAATAAATGTAATTCCTAACTTCTTCTCCAGCTCCGCAAGTTCTCTTTCTCTATCTTTATTTATCATAAACTTATCCGTGACATTCTATAATAAAAAGCCCAAATTGACAAGCTCATTTAATTTACATTATAATTACCAATGCTTGGAGGAACGGATGTTTTTCCTTGAAAGGAGAAAGAAATGATCATCTCTCCGGTTATGACTTTCATCATTGACAAACAGGGGGGGTACCCCGCCCCGACAGAAAGGGAAAAATTGAACAGGGCGATAGAGAAGTTCAGGAAGATTTTGAGGAACCTGAGCGGCACATTCAACATAGCGGAAACAAAATTCGGCCTGGCCGATATGCTGGTTGGAAGGAACGAGGGAGGCGACTACGCCGAGGCAATGAGACTGTACAATTACATTCTGGAGGTCGCTCCGACAAGCTATCTAAGGGCAAGGGCGCTTATCGGCAAGGCTGAGCTGCTGATCAGCAGCAAGGAAGAAAAGGACCTCAAGGAGGCGCTTTCGCTTTGCGAAAAAGCCAAGGAAATACTCAAGGATGATTTAAGCGATTTCTTTACGTCAAAAACCTTTGTGGTCGAAGCCGAGGTGCTGTCAAAGCTGGGAACCCCCGGGAGGAAAAAGGCGGAAAGCCTTTTGAAAAAAGTTATTAGGAGCAAGCAGGCAAATCCATATTTCAGAGCAAGGGCAATGGTCGGCACGGCGGAATTACCGCTTTACTCACCAAAACCTAAAAATATCGCCGCCGCCATAAAGTTATGTGAAGAAGCTCAAAAGCTTATGGCAGAACGGCCAAAAGACTACTTTGCCGTTAAGGCCAAGGTCGTCGAGGCGGAGCTTCTCATCCGCAGAAGCAAAAAGAACGATCTCTCAAAGGCCTCGAACCTCGCGGCAAAGGTCATCTCAAATAAAGCCGCTGACAAGGCGCTGATCGCCCGGGCAAAGCTCGCAATCGCCGAGGTCTCAAGGCATCCTAAGGCCCAGAAGCTCTCAAGAGAGGTTCTCGAAATGGAAGGAATAGATCCGTACCTCATTCAAAAGGCAAAGGCGATCGAGGCAACACAAAGAAAATCCGGTAAACGCAAATGACGGAATTTATTGAAAGCAAACCGGGAGAATCCAAATTCCCGCGAATTATCGATGAGTTCCCGTCTCCGACCGAGAAGGAAAAGCTGACAAGCCAGATCGAAGAGGTTAAGCTTCTTATCTCGGGAGCGGGTGAGGGGCTCCCAAAGAACAGGGCCAGGATAAAGCTGGCGGACCTTTACGTGGGAAGGAACGAGCCCGGAGATTACCAAGAGGCGGCAAAACTTTACAGCGAGATTTCCTCATCATCGCTTCCGAGAGACGAGGAACACGCCAAGGCCCTTATCGGAAAGGCGGAGCTTGCCTTAAGAAGCCCGGACACCGCCGAGATCGATGTGGCAATCTATTCCTGCGGAAAGGCGCTTGACCTTTTAAAGAAAGACAAAAGAGGGTTCTTCTGGGGCAAGGGAAACATTCTTCTGGCTGAACTTCTGCTCAAAAAAGAGAGCGAAGAAGACAAGCGCTCCGCGCTGGAGATTTACGAAGACATCGCTTCTCACCCCGAAGTGCACAAGTACTTTAAAATGAGGGCGGCTGTCGGCAAGCTGGAAGTCCTGTATCACTTCTTCAGGGATCTACTCAAGGATAAAGCAGGCGGAGCCATCGCCGAATGCGAGAGCTCTCTCCTTCCGTTCAGGGACAAGAGGGCGAACGATTACTTCTATTTGAAGGGCATGACGGTCCTCTCTGAAGTCATGCTATGGAAAGACAAGAAACAGTTCGGAGATAAAGCGAAGAAAATGCTGCAGGAAGTAGCGAACAACGAATCGGCGGGAGACGACCTACGCGCCCGAGCAAGTCTGGATCTCGCGGAGGGATCAAGCCCGTCACTGGCAAAGACCCTCATCAAGGGCGTGAAACAGATGGAGGGACTGGACCCGTATCTTCTTAAGAAAGCGAAGGCAATAGAGGACGCCCTTCCTCCCCGTTAAGACAATTCCATGAGCAAAACGATATCTGAAAAGATTCTGTCGAATCACAGCGGCGTGGACGCCCGCGCCGGGGATATTGTTGTGGCAAATCTGGACTTCCTCATGGGACAGGACGGCACCTCCGGCGTTGCCATCGATTCCTTCAGGAATATGGGAGCAAAGGCTGTTTTTGATGGAGGCAAAATCGCCATCTGTATAGACCATTCCGCTCCCAGTCCCAACATGGGAGTTTCGGAAATTCAAAAGAAGATCCGAGGCTTCACAAAGGATACAAAGATCCTTCTATACGATGTGGGGTGTGGAGTCTGCCATCAGCTGATTCCCGAACAGGGTCATGTGGTCCCCGGAGATCTAGTGATAGGCGCGGACTCGCACACATGCACCTATGGGGCAATCAACGCGTTTTCAACGGGCGTCGGATCAACGGATCTCGCCGCCGGCTGGATCTCGGGAAAGCTGTGGTTCAAGGTTCCGGAAACTTTCAAGTTCGTCATTAATGGCAGACTGCCTCAGGGAGTTTATTCAAAGGACCTGATACTGAGCATCATCGGCGACGTTACGGCGGACGGAGCAACTTATATGGCGGCCGAATTCGTCGGCACAACCATCGATGAACTTTCGGTTGAGGCACGATTCACGATATCAAACATGGCGATAGAGATGGGCGGAAAGGCAGGACTGATGCTCGCAGACAAAAAAGCTCTCGACTGGATATGCAAGCATTCCAAGAGAAAGCCCAACCCTGTCGAGTCCGACTCACACGCAAAATTCGCCAACGTAAAAGAGTATGATGCTTCAAAGTTCGGTCCTGTGGTCGCAAAGCCGCACACGGTTGACAATGTCTCCCCCGTGGAGGATGTTGCCGGAACCCCGGTCCAGCAGGGTTTTTTGGGCACGTGCACAAACGGAAGGCTCGAGGACATGCGGATCGCAGCGTCAATACTTAAAGGGAAAAAGGTCTGCGGCGATTCAAGGCTTATCATAGCTCCGGCCTCAAGGGAAATTCTCAAGGCAATGATAAAAGAGGGGCTTTATAATCTGTTCATAGACGCCGGAGGAGTCATTGTGACTCCGGGCTGCGGCCCCTGCGTCGGCACTCAGACGGGTATTCCCGCCGACGGAGAGAGTGTTATATCGACCGCGAACAGGAACTTCAAGGGGAGGATGGGAAATCCAAACTCCTTCATCTATCTGGCGTCGCCGGCAACGGTAGCCGCATCAGTGATCGAAGGGAAGATAACGGATCCGAGGAAATTCTTATGATACTTAATGGTAAAGCCAGAAAATTCAAACAGAATGACGACATTAACACGGACTACATCATATCAGGGCGCTACAAGTTCAAGATACAGGACCCGAACGAGCTTGCGAAGCATGTTATGGAGGATCTCGATCCTGACTTCGCGACAAAGAGGCTTGAGAAAGGTGACTTCATAGTTGCCGGCAGAAATTTCGGCTGCGGGTCCTCCCGAGAACAGGCTCCAATGTCTATCAAGTACGCCGGTGTTTCAGCCGTTATCGCCAAATCGTTCGCAAGGATCTTTTACCGCAACTCATTCAACCTGGGGCTTCCGGCAATTGAGGCTGATACCGATTCTATTGATGAAGGCGACGAAATAGAAGTTGACCTTAACGCCGGACTGATCAAGAACAAGACTAAGAATCAGGAACTTAAAATCGCTCCACTTCCAAAGACAATGCAGACCCTCCTTGCCGACGGAGGACTTGTTGAGCACTTCAAAAAACACGGCGGGTTTAAACTAGGTTAATCATGCGAGCTGTTGTTCAAAGAACAACAAAGGCAAGTGTTAAAGCAGAAGACAGGATGCTGGGGGAAATTTCAAAGGGTCTTGTCATCTTTGCCGGCATAGGCAACACCGATTCCGCTCAGGACCTCAAGTATATCGCTGACAAGATAGTCAACCTAAGGATCTTTGAGGATGATTCCGGGAAAATGACGCTTTCTCCGCTGGATATCAAAGCCGAGATACTGGCTATATCCAACTTTACGGTATACGGTGATGTAAGGCGCGGCAGGCGACCCGACTTTACCGCGGCGGCAAAGCCCGAAATGGCAAAAGACCTGTACCATAAATTTGTGGATATTCTAAAGGCATACAACCTCAAGGTGGAATCCGGCGAATTCCAGGCCATGATGAACATAGAGGTCGAAAACGACGGCCCTGTAACCATTCTTCTGGACAGTAAAAAGGGGTTTTGAATGAAAAGATTTGAATCTATCGATCACCCGTCCGACATCGGCATAGTCGCTTACGGGAAGGACCAAAAGGAACTTTTTGAGAACGCGGCTTGCGGAATGTTCAGTCTTATGACAGACCTAAAAAAAGTCAAGGATAAGGATAATATTGAGGTTAAGGTTGAGGGGGACAGCAAAGAGTCGCTGCTCGTTAACTGGCTGAACGAACTTATCTTTCTTGAGGATTCAAAAAAGAGCATCTTCTGTAAATTTAACATTTCAAAAGCCGAAAATAAGCTAATCATCGCGAAGGTTCGTGGAGAAAAAATTGACCCCGCTAGGCACGCAATGGCACGATCGATCAAGGCTGCAACTTATAATCAGTTAAATATTAATGAAAAGGGCAATTTATTGAGCGCTCGGATCATCTTCGATGTTTGAAGTGGGCTCACAAATTGTGGTAAACTAGGAGACCTTATGACGGAAAACGAAATAATCATCAAGCTTCTTCTGGCCTGCTTCTTCGGAGGGATAATCGGTTATCTGAGGGAAAAAGAAAGAAAGGCCGCCGGACTCAGGACACACATAATGGTCAGCATGGGCGCGGCGCTTTTTATGCTGATCTCAATTTACATGTCATTGATGTTTGCCGGTGCCGATGCGTCAAGAATAGCTTCTTCAGTTGTTGTCGGCATAGGGTTTATAGGCGCGGGCGCAATAATCAGGGAAGGCGGCACCGTAAGGGGCCTCACAACCGCATCGTCCGTGTGGGCGGCCGCGGCAATAGGCCTAGCTCTCGGATGCGGGATGTACATGACGGCTATAACCGCCACGATTCTCGCGTTCATTATTCTTCAGGTGCTTTCCGTCGTTGAGAGAAAGTACATCTACCCTTCAAGAAAGCAGTGAACAATAATTTATGTCCAGATTCCTAATCATCATAACCAGTGCGGTTTTAGTAAACAACTTCGTTCTCACCCGGTTCCTCGGGATCTGTCCGTTCCTCGGCGTTTCCGGACAGATCGATTCCGCGATCGGCATGGGGTTTGCTGTTATCTTTGTAATGACGCTTGCTTCCGCGGTGTCATGGGTCATTCAATATTTCGTCCTAATACCATTTAACATAGTTTTCCTCCAGACGGTTTCATTCATTCTTGTAATTGCATCTCTCGTCCAGCTTGTCGAGTTCATAATCAACAAGACGAGTCCGACGCTCAAGCAGAGTCTTGGCATATATCTGCCACTGATAACAACAAACTGCGCGATACTCGGCGTGGCAATACTCAACATGAGAACCAATTTAAATTTTCTTGAGAGCGTATTTAACGGACTCGGTTCAGGTGTGGGGTTTACCCTCGCGCTACTATTAATGGCCGGCATCAGGGAGAGACTTGAGCTGGCACCAATACCAAGGCCGCTGAAAGGAGTTCCTGTAACTTTCGTTGTAGCGTCGCTGTTATCGATCGCCTTTTTAGGCTTCGTCGGACTGATCGCAGAATGAATAACACGCAGGTCCTTTTATCTTCAATACTGAGCCTCGGTCTTCTGGGGCTTATCGCCGGCGTGATCCTGGCGGCCGCCTCCAAAATCTTTCACGTCCGGGTGGATCCCAAGATCCAGAAACTGGAAGAACTCCTCCCCGGCACTAACTGTGGTGCTTGCGGCTACGCGGGCTGCAAGGCTTACGCCGAAGCACTCATAACAAAAGGGGCCGGCGTCGGCCTCTGCAGGCCGGGAGGAGAAGAGGTCGCGAGCCAGATTGCCGAGATTGTGGGCGTCCGTGATTACGAAGTAACAAAGCAAAAAGCCGTAATTCTGTGCGGGGCCGGAAAAGAGCTTTGCCAAAGCAGATCAGAGTATTCCGGCGAAAAAACCTGCAGGGCAGAAACGAGTACCGCCGGAGGAAGCTCCTCATGCGCCTACGGCTGTCTTGCTTTCGGCGATTGCGCTGCCGTCTGTCCGGTTGACGCCATCAAGTTGAACGGAAAACTCCCTCCGATAATCGACAGGGAAAAGTGCATTGGATGCGGAAAGTGCGTTGATGCCTGCCCGAGAAACCTTATCTTACTCGAAGATGAAAAAAACCAGACCTTTGTTCTGTGCAAGTCCGACGACAAAGGAGCCGTCGTCAAAAAGATCTGTAAGCTCGGATGCATAGGCTGCAAGATATGCGTAAAGGCCTGCCCCAACGAGACAATAACCATGCCGGGGCGCATCCCCATCGTACATTACGAAAAAGGTGAACCGACCGACGAATGCATCGCAAAGTGCCCGCAAAAAACCATAGTTAAGTACACATGAACATAGAGATCCGCGGTTTTCTTGAAACATCTCTTTTAGACTGGGACGGTAAAATATCCTCGGTAATCTTCCTTCCGGGATGCAACTTCCGCTGTCCATACTGCCATAACTCTCCTCTGATAAGCGACCCGCAAAGCCTGAAAAAACACGAACTTGAGGACGTTAAAAAGTTCCTGGTCGAGCACAAAAATTGGGTCGACGCTGTCGTCATCTCGGGCGGCGAACCTACCATATACGAAGAACTTGAGTCATTCATAAAGGAGTTCAAGGACCTTGGCTTCCTTGTAAAACTCGACACCAACGGAACAAGGCCACACATGCTTAAAAGCCTCGTTTCTAAAGGCCTGCTCGACTATGTGGCAATGGACATAAAGGGGCCGCTCAACGGGAAGTATGAAAAACTCGCCGGGAGCAAAGTCAACCTGAAAGACATTATGGAAAGCATAGAATTCCTGAAATCCTCCGGCCTTGAATATGAATTCAGGACAACGGTCGTTCCTGGACTGCTTGACATCGAAGACATCAAAAGGACAGCGGAGGAACTAAAAGATTCAAAAAAATTCGTCATTCAGCAGTTTGAACCAAATAATTCGCTTGATGAGGGTCTTCGTGAAGTGAAGCCATACACCCCCGAAAAATTGGCTGAAATAGCTGAAGCCGCAAAGGCCTCTGTGCCAAATACCGTCCTTCGCGGAGCATGATACTATCCGGTGACTTCCAGGTGGATTTATGATATAATCCCCCTTTGCCAAAAAGGGAGGAAGCGCGGATGTTCTTCTATTACGATCCGACTTTTTTGCTGCTTATACCGGCCTTAATACTGGCCGTCTACGCCCAATACAGGGTCCATTCAACCTACAATAAATATTCAAAGGTCCCGACCGCTGGCGGTCTCACGGGCGCTTTCGCGGGCAGAAAACTTCTAAATGACGCTGGATTATATAACATCCCTGTTGAGCCTGTCGCAGGAGAGCTCACCGATCACTATGATCCCCGAAACAAGACATTACATCTTTCGCGCGGAGTATACGGCAGCAAGTCGGTCGCGGCCATCGGTATAACAGCTCATGAGGTCGGACATGCCATTCAGGACGCGAGAGCCTACGCGCCGCTTAAGCTCAGGAACAACATCGTTACATTTGCGAACTTCGGAACGACGCTTGCGTTTCCCCTTTTCATCATCGGCTTTA
>Ga0209536_100006576_pt1 | contig 17729 bp, 13 predicted proteins | sample DeeMarSeWOR28_12_FD_187461 | JGI IMG/M metagenome (GOLD analysis project Ga0209536, IMG submission 187461) | Marine sediment microbial communities from White Oak River estuary, North Carolina - WOR-2-8_12 (SPAdes) (version 2) | ecosystem: Environmental > Aquatic > Marine > Intertidal zone >... | reverse complement strand
TTCGTTGATTGTCTGGATGCCCAATTGTCGCCGGCAGCTCGCGAGACGGTCCGATTTGTCGATGTCAAAGAAGTCTTTGTTCGTGACAGAGGCAACAAGATATCTGAGAATTAAGTGAATAACGGAGAATGGATCTATGATCTTAGGGAAATATTCTTTTGGAATCGGCGACAGGTTCTGTCATCAGGGCAAGGCCCAATTGTCCGCTGTGATCAAGGCGAAAGAGCAAGGACTGGACATCACGCCCGTCTGGAACAAATCCCACAGGGAACATACCATAATAGGGACCGTTCCCGACGACACACGCAAGGAGGCTCTCGACGCCGTAGCTGCCCTCAAGTGGGACGGGCCCTACTATGTGGACGCCGATCACATCGGGCTGCAAAATGTGGATCCGTTTCTCGAATCCAGCGACTTTTTCACGCTGGACGTCGCCGATTTCATCGGAGAGACAGCGGACAAAGCTGACGTGGATTCTTTTGTTCGAAAGCATGAGAAGTATATGGGTTCACTTGCGATTGACGGCCTCGACGAGACTCTCGAAATTACCGAAGATCAGATCAGAACCATCGCTGGCAAATCTCTGCTTGCGGTTAAACAGGCAGGCAAGATCTATCGCCATATCGAAGCGGCCAAAGGCGCCGGCACCTTTATTACCGAAGTCTCGATGGACGAGACCGAAGAGCCCCAGACGCCGGTCGAGATGCTCTTTATCCTGGCTGCCATCGCTGACGAAGGCATCCCGGCACAGACGATAGCGCCCAAATTCACGGGCCGATTCAACAAGGGCGTCGATTACGTTGGTGACGTAGCCGGCTTTACGAAAGAGTTCGAAGAGGACCTGGCGGTGGTGGCTTTTGCGACGAGAGAGTTTGGCCTGCCAGAGAATCTCAAGCTGAGCATTCACTCAGGCAGCGATAAATTCTCAATCTACGCCGCGATCGCCCGGGCCCTGAAGAAATTCGATGCCGGTCTTCACGTCAAGACCGCGGGCACTACCTGGCTGGAAGAGTTGATCGGTCTGGCGATGGCCGGCTCCGGCGGGCTGTCGATTGCAAGGGAAGTCTATGGCCAGGCGCTGCTGAGGTTCGGCGAGCTTTGCGGGCCATACGCCTCCGTCATCGACATCGATACGACGATGTTGCCCACTGCCGAGAAGGTCGATGGATGGGACGGGCACACCTTCGCCTCAGCCTTGCGACACGACCAATCGTGCGAGCAGTACAATCTGCACCTGCGTCAGCTTCTGCACGTGGGATACAAAGTAGCTGCTGAGATGGGGACACGCTTCACCGATGCACTTGGCGAATACGAGGACATAATTGCAGAGAACGTGGCGGAGAATATTTACGACCGGCACATCAAACCAATCTTCAATCCTTGAAGGGTAGTAAATGCCCGCGAGCAAGACCATAACACGTTATTGTATACCCTTGAAGGGTAGTAGATTCCCGCGGGGAAAACCATAATCTGTTATTGCCAAGGCACTTGCCCACGCACAAACGGGAATTTTCAATTGGGAGCACTATGAAGCTGCTTAACCGCGCAAGAACGGGAATTCTCGATCAGGAGCACTTTACTTAACACCTTCCAACCAGCGGGCAGCGAAGATCTCAAAGTCGCTGAAATCGACTGTGCCTGAGCCATCGACATCGGTACCTTCGCAATTGCCGTTGCCCGGGCCACAGCCCTGGCGGTGCCAGCGCCGTGCGAAAAAGGCAAAGTCGATGTAATCGACGCCGTCCGGGCAGCGATAGTCAGTGACGGGAATCTGCCAGAAGAATGCAGGATAATTCATGCCCTCGCACATCGTCCAGGTGCTCCAGAAATCCCAACCCAGGTCGGTAAACGTGCTGATTGTCTGCATCTCGGCGGTTGTCTTACCTATGCCGCCGCCACTGGTCGGCTGGCTACTGGTCTCGGTATCCCAGATGCTGCTCGAAACCCTTCCCAGAACCCTGACGTATCCCGTCAGGCCGCCGACGAATTGATTGCCCGAGACGCTCCCTGCCGAATAGCTGCGGTGTGCGGCGCCGCGCTCGACCTGTCCGACCAGACCGCCCACGTAGGAATCTCCAGTGACACTGCCGGTCGCATAGCTGTTGGAAACGGCGGCTTGTTCATCGGCCGTCTTGCCTACCAGGCCGCCGACGTCTCTATTACCCGAAACGTCGGCCTTCGAAAAGGAAGTGGTCACCGTCTCGTCGGTAATCAATCCGACCAATCCACCGACATACGCGTCACCGGAGACGGTGCCGGACGAATAACTCCTGAAAATTCTTCCCGCGCTTCGCCCGATAAGCCCGCCGACATCATCGGCGCCCGAGATACCACCGCCCTTATTGTAGCAACCGGTGACCTGGCCATGGTCGAGATAGCCCACCAACGCACCGACCCTGCTTCCCTGTGCAAGGACAAAGGGCTTGACCAATCCCAGATTCTTGACCTCACCGCTTACGCACCCGAACAGTCCCGTGTAGAACTCCTGCGTCGTAGTCACACTGAAATCGAAGATCTCATGGTTACTTCCATCGAAGACGCCGCTGAAAGGTTGTGTATTCGAAGTGCCGATGATATTGTAAGCGGCCCCGGTGTAATCGCTCATGTCCAGGTCGGCGGCAAGCCTGAAGTGCTTGTTCCAGTCGCCGGGCGAGGCTCCGATATCGTTCATTTGCTGGGCCGTGCGAATCAAATACGGGTTGGCCTCGGTCCCGGCGCCCCCGTCATACTTGGCGCAGGCTGGAAAAGGAAGAAAGCAGACGCCAAGCACCGCCAGTGAAAGCGTTGTCAGCAGAGCATTTCGTCTGCAAGGCCAAGACAGGCCAAGAGCATTGCCTAAACTGTACATAATTGCCCTCCTTCGGCTAAACCCGTTGGACTAATCTATGTTGCTTCTAAGGACCCAGTATACCGTCTGGTCAGACCGTAGTCAAGTGTTTTCCTGTTCGTAACCGTTCGTAACGGCCCTTCAACAAACGTGTTGCGCGGGCCTGATGCGCGCGGTCCGGATCTATATCAGCGGTGTTTTGCCCGGGATTGCAACCGGTCCGAGGGACATATCCCCGAATTCGTATTTGTCAGGTCTCAAGTCAAGCTTCGAAGCGTTCATCGCCCAGGTCCATTTCAGGGCCCGGCCGGTGTAGGCGCTCATCCTTCCGATCACCGCGCACATTGTGCTCTCGGCGATGTTCTTCGCCTCGTTGAGGCCCTTGCCCTGGCGGATGCTGTTTATCAGATCGCGATGCTCCTGATAGTACGGGTTCTCGTCCGGCCCGTCGTATTTGTAGGTTGTGTTGCCCTTGAGGTCCTTGATGTACCCGAGCACCTGATCGGTGTACATCTGGCCTTTGGTGCCGACCAGTCGCTCGCAGACGTGATAGGCTGCTCCCGCCTGTTGTTTACACATGCTCGATACTCGAACGCCGTTGGGATATTCGAACTCACAGGCGAAATGATCGAAGATGTTGCCGTACTCCGGCGCTGTCCGGGCCTGCCTGCCTCCCATACCGATCACCTGAACGGGATGCTCGCCTATACCCCAGTTGATAATATCGAGATTGTGCACGTGCTGCTCGCAGATGTGGTCGCCCGAGAGCCAGGTTGTGTAGAACCAGTTGCGGCACTGCCATTCCATGTCACTCATTCGGCCCGTGCGGGCTACCTTGAACTGATCCCAGGGCAGGGTCATGTTCCAATAGCACTGGCCGGAGACAATCTCGCCGATCGCGCCGTCGCGGACGCGTTTGAGAATGTCGATGTAGTGGTTCTGATGTCGACGCTGTGTGCCGGCCACGACGGACAGGCCCTTCTGTCTGGCGATCCTACCCGCGGCCAGGACTGTGCGGACACCCGCCGGGTCCACCGCGGCAGGTTTTTCCATAAAGACGTGCTTGTCCGCCGTCACAGCCGCCATGAAATGCTCGGGCCTAAAATGCGGCGGCGTTGCCAGCAGCACCAGATCCACGTCACTGCCAATTACACCCTTGAACGCATCGAAACCAACAAACCGCCGCGATTTAGGAACATCCATTTTGGGCAACAGCGACTCGAAAGCCTCGCGGTCGTAACGGCCCTCGGCCCCCTCGCTGAGCATCTTGTAGGACCTATCAAGCTGATCCGCGAACAGATCGCCCATCGCCCAGAGTTTCACCGATGTGTTCGTGCTCAACAACACCTGTGTGGCCGCTCCCGTGCCGCGACCGCCGCAGCCGATCAGGCCCACCTTGATAGTATCTGAGCCGGCGGCGTAGACTTTGCTCGCTGCTGTCGAGAAGGCCGCAATCGAAACGGCGGAGCGTTTGACAAAATCTCTCCGCGTCAACTCGTGATTGTTTGTGTCTGCCTTGGTTTTCATCGATGCTCCTTTCGGTAATTGATTTTCGCCCTATCGAAGTGTCTCCGGGTGCCGCCTTCGAGGTTACCTGTGTTTCCTGAGATAGCCGTATTTGTGCTGGTAAAGCTACTTGCGACCGGCCGCGCAGTCAAGTGCAATATCGATACGGCTCTGCCGCAGACGCGACAAAAGCCGCGGGCGCAGGGTGGCTTCTTACGGTTCGATTTCCTCCGTAGTCAGACCCGCTCCCAACGTTATCCAATCATACCAGCCCGGCTGTGGCCTGGATCTTCTGTTTCGGTTCCGGAAATGTCGATCGAGATCCAGGTCATTTCTCCGGGCCGTTCTTCTGGTTGCGCAAACAATCGTCTCTGCCGCGGCCGCGCTCTTGACGATGCTCGTCTGGTACGGCAGGTAGTACTCGATGCCGGCCGGAGCCGGCTGCTCGTGACCACCCTGGCGGCTAACGATCATACTCGCGCCGCCGGCGGCCGAACTTGGGTTCGGCAGATCCGACGGATCGGCGGCATTGACCACAGCTCCATACTTGGCATATCGCAACATCAAGAGGTTCCTCTGTTTTCTTACGACAGCCTCGTCGGCAGACGCGTCTGATTGGTAACTGATGTGGAAGTGAAGGTACATGCCCCGATTGGCTGCAAGGTCGGCTATCTCCACCCAGTCGGCGTCGTCGCCTATGGTGACAATAGCGTGCACTCCCTTAACCGTAAACCACATGGCCCTGGCGCTCAAACCGGGGGCGAACACGTCTCTTCGATTGGCTGCGATCTGGGCATAGCGCGTCTTCACCTGTCCGTCATCGCCTATCACGAGCGCACAGTTTCGTCTGGCGCCGGCAACGTCGTACGGCATCCCAACGACAACGTAGATGCCTTTGGCCTTTGCCTGGTCACCTATTCGAGTCAGTGCTTGGTCCATCGCCGGCTGACTCGCCGCCAGGATATCATCTTTTAAATAGCCTGTCACAGCCAGTTCCGGAAACACGACAATGTCAGCCTCTTCTTCTGCCGCCTCGCCGATATAGTTGATTATTGTCCCTATGTTATCCTCGATGTTCCTAGAACATGCCATCTGCGCTGCCGCTATTTTGATATTGCGTTGGGCGGACGAATAAGGCGTGATACTAGCTGCGGGTTCGGTTGTGCTTCCGACGAGCAGCCTCTTGCCCATCTCCCAGAAGGGCCCGAATATCGGATGGCTTCTTCTTCTGTCGGCTAGTACTCTCGTTGCCTGAGTCGTGTCTATCTCTTCTGCGAACATCACGTCTTTTTCATGCGTGCGAGAAGTTTGAATAGATCCATCGGGTCTGACAATCGCGCTGCCTCCTCCCCAGGGGCAGTTACCCATAAAATCCGTATCGTCATGAACGGGATTGCTTACGATTGTGTAGGCGCCGATCCTCGTCGCCCACGGCCTGTAGCGTATCCATCGCAGGTCCGGCCTGCCGTCGTCGCCGCCGTGGCCTCCCGATATGTCGATTATCACCTGCGAGCCCTGAACAATGGAAGGTAGATCGGAGTACTCCAGAAATGTCCGGTCCGAGCATATCACCAAATTGCAGACAACTCCATTAACCTCGAACGACTGAGGCACGTCCCTTGTTTTCCAGCATGAGATCAAAGTCTTGCCGTCCGAGTCGAAGACGAAGCCCTTGTTGCGCCACTCTGCGTCGTCACTTGGTTTGTGTGACGTGCCGAAAACGACACAAATATCCGCTCGATCGGCATGATTTCGGATTCTCTCAACTGCCCTGTCAATGTCGCCTTTTGTCGCGTTGTCGATGGAGCTATCGGCCCAGTAAAGTGCGTTTTCCGGAAATACCGTTAGCTGGCATCCGTGTTCTTTCGCCTTGTCGATGAAACGCTCAATCTTGGCTAAGTTATCTACCAGCCGGTTCTCAACAACTGTCTGTACCACGGCGACTTTGAGCTTCTGAGCTTGCGCAGTGATCGCGAATACTCCCACGACCAAAAGCGCCGCGGAAACAAGAGACTTTCGTACGGTAATCACATCATTGTCCCCATCTTTCACACTTGGTTGTCGTCTACATCAATGGCTCTTTTGCTGCGATTTCTCTCGTAAGTCATAGCGTCTTCGCCGCAACGCTCGCCGCCGTCACGCAAATATTCCCGATGCAAATCGCAGAGGATTAATCTTCCTCCCGTGTTGTCGGCATCAATTGCAGACGCAGGCAGGTATTAAATCTCTTGCGGAAGAAAGGATTAGTGAATCCCAGAATCATGAAAGGTAAGTTGAGTACATACAAACACAGACCGAAAGCCAGCCCGACAAATGTAACCATCAAGAGCGCCTCAAGATTGTATGGTACCGAGCTTCCCGAGGACATAATAAGATTGCCGACAACGAAGAACCCGTACGTGGTAAACACGCTTGCGACAATGGTCCAGAGGGCCAGCCAGAGCATAAAGCGCAGAGGGCGATACTGCCCCTTGCACAGCTTGCCTGCTGCAGTTGCTGCTCCAATCACCGTAATGGAAAAGAAGACAAGCAGGGCCAAAAAGAGAGCCGCTTCATTCGAAAGCTCAGTGGAGTAGGACAAGATACCCAAACATGCAACTGCCACCAGAGTCCCAAAGAACATCAAGAATCGCACAAAACCTCCGAAACTGTCAAAATAGTCTTCGACCAACCACAATACCGCTATTCCCACAGCCATGGAGTGAAATACCGTATCGAACTGAGATGCAGTTGCCGAAGGCATACCTGAGACTTTCTTTAAGGCCAACCAGAGCAGATTCACAATTGCAAGAGGGACCAAGATCAGCAGAATACGCCGATCACGGTTTGCCTTGGGAAGTACAATCGCACCGATCAGTGCCAGCCAGATAAGCAGTCCGGGCGCAGAGTATGACCACTTCCAGTGAAAAACTGCCGCCTCGCCCTGTTGCGGTCCGGTTTCGCCAAGGTCTGCCGATGGCACGATCCTTAACTTGCCGAACGTCGTCGAGGGCACTCGCCACGAGTACGCACAGGTGCTGCCTCAGCCAAACTCGAACTTATCTGAGGCGATCTTCTTATCTGCCTTGTAGACAGCAAAGGTTGGCGGCTCGCGTCTGTCTCCGCTCGTGTATTGTTCCCCGCCGACTCCGAGGAGTTCATAATTCATAACCAGAATGCGTCCCTCTCGACTCACTTTGACGGTCTGTTTCAGGGGACCGCCTATCTTCAGTGTCGCGGGCTCATCAGAGGTGACAGTCACCCAATGGCTTTTTGGACCTCTCGATGCATAGTAGATGTATCCGCCGTCGAGATGAACCTCCTGCACAGTGTATTTACCTGTCGGCAGCTCTATGATCTGCTCCGGCCGGCGAAATGTCTCGGTCTGGTTATCGCCCTCTCGCTTCAATACCAGACGCACAATAGATTCTCCCTCCAGCCTCAACTCGCCCAAAGCGGGATCCTGGTCCCGGGCTTCGCTGAAACTGCCCCCCAAATACGACAAGAGCAGAATCCCAGCAAAAGAAATGACGAATCTAAGCTTGTTTGTCTGCGCAAAGACCATATGCTGCTCCTGGTTTTCTATTATAGACGGACCATGGTATTGTTCATTACAAAAAGACTGAGAAAACAAGATTTCTTCTCTATCTTGGCGCTCGTCTGATCGCGACAAATAGAACCGGTCCGCAAGTCGAGTTGTGTGCACTCACTGAAAATGCGCTACTTCTTCAAGACTATCTGGTACCGGACTGTATCGACTGCATCTCCGCCCTCCGGCATCTCCGACTCCAACAGGGCCCCTATGGCAGTGCGTTGGTACTTGAAGGCCTTGTCGCACCAAACGTCCTTCGGCAGTTCGAGATCGCTTATATCACTTAGCTTCTCCGGCAGCCGTCCGTCGTGTGTGGCTGCGTAATTACGTAGAGCCTCCACACACTGCGACGCGTTGAGGTTGTTATCCAACCTCTTTGCGATCAATAGCATTCTATCATGGGCCGGCTTTAGCTGTTTTTCAAACTGTCTGCGGACAAGAAAGTTGTAGTCTTTCAAATTTGACCTGTCGCTCTCTATCGCTTTATTCACGTCCGCCAGCGGCCTCGGCAGATTGGCCAGCGCCCAGTACAGATTCGGCGAATCTTTGCCCTTGATGAACAGTTCCACTTCTTTACACATCGTCCCGCCAATCGCCGTTCCAACCATAGCCTGCGTGCAGGTAGGGGCCTGGCTGAGGTGTCTGGCCATCCCGAATGCGGTCTGCATTGTAAGCAGTGCCTGGTCATAATCACCGCGAACAATCTCTAATCTCGCCTTTAGCTCGAGCAAGAAGGAAAAACCACGATATTCACTCAGATCCGGGGCCATTGTCCCGGGCTTCCATTTGGGCCAATTGCACCGTTTGCATCTCCCCGCTTGCGCCAGGAGTCTCAGGCTCTCGGCATGTTTTTGCATTACCTCTTCAACCTGCTTGTGTGGCAGTTGTTCGGCCGGCAGTTGCAGCCATGTCCGTATCTGCTTGTCTTGTTGGCGGCCTCTTGGCAGCGCTTGAATGGCCTTTTCGTACAATGGCAGCGCATCGGCATCGGTCTGCTCATCACCTTGCGCAAGAAGAGAGTACTTCTCGGCAGGCTCAGGAATTTTCGCCGGATAGACTGCCAGCTCGAACGGACCCGAAGCAAAGCGGCGCGCATTAGCGACAGTCACAGCAAGTAGTAGAATGGCCAGATAGAAGAGTTTGCGTTTCATTGCACATATCCTTAAAGATCGGAAATCAGCAGTGACTGTATATTTCACCAACACAATAGACGCGTGAGCCGGGTGCTCGTTACAATAATTCTCTGAGAATTTGGGGAATTTCGGACCCTTGTGACTAGGCTCTGTCTGATGCACAGGTGTGTCCGGCGTTCCATTTGTGGCAGAATGCTCACCGCTGTCGCCCGAATATTCCTGATGCAAGCCGCGGAGGGTAATAACCGCATGCGAAGTAGTGTCCAAGACATTCGGTATCATGCTCCGAGTTCCCCTCAGAGGTTCTTGTGGAGTGACATGATTCAGGCGCACCATATCTGTATGTCAATTTTAGAATGGCAGGCCACCCGACAGGCCAAACGTCGAGGCCGAGAGGAAAGCGTACAATAAGTACCATACCGCTTCAATACCACGCCAATATTTATTCTCCAGTTCTACAGTAGTCGCCAGACTATTTTCGTTTCAAGAATACAAAGCTCAATCGCTCGCTTTTCACTTCTAATCTAAAATTGACAATTATGTTTTCAGAACTTTTTGTAAAAGTAATATCTCCCCTGGAATAGGCAAATGCTTCGTCTTCCACATGGCGTAAGGGTTCATCCAATCTTGTAGAGGTGACAAACAACTTGTCATCTTTCAAGACTACTCTATAGGTCGCCATCAGTTCATCACAGTAATATTCACCAGTGAATTGTGATATTTCTTCAGCGGTTAATGGTTTGACTGCAGCCGCTCTTTTTGCAACCATCGCTTTTCCCATCTGATACAGTGTAATCCCATCAACCTTTCCAGAGTCATTCTTATTGAATTCAACCTGAACATCAGCAGCTTTCATGAAGAACTTATCTTCCGATTCAGGGAAGAACTCAACTTTTGGTTGAGGCCCAGCTTTCATCATTAAACGGCCATCTTCATCCGTAAATCTCATTAAAAGGCCAAAATCAAACCGATAGTCACCAGCATATGCTTCAATTATAGATGGTTCGAGTTCAATCTCGGTTCTTTGGATCGCCGCTGGCTTTTGCGTGGGATTGGGTGCTTCTGCTTCAACAATGTAATCAGCAAGGTACAAATCAGCCACCTTCAAAGCAAGCCGTCCTGCTCGTATTCCTCCAAAATTTGCCAGACAAACCACTGTTATATTTTGGTCTGGAAAGCGAGTCATATTTGCAGAAAATGATTCGGTATAGCCCGTATGTCCGACCGTTTTTAAGCCTTTGTGGTTCTTGACTTCCAGGCCACATGCATATTGGACAGTCTTCCCATTGTTGAGTTTTGCAGGCGTGGTCAACGTGCTGAGAAAATCTTCTCCGCCAATACTGCTTCTGATAAAATTCTGATCCCATATGAACATATCCATTATCGTTGAGTGTACACCACCGGCACCCTTTATTATGGACTTCTGTTTGAATTTAAAGTGTTCATTTGGATCTGGCACATATCCTTTTGCTGCATTCTTGATAATCTGTGAATGACTTTCATGAATAACCGTGTTATTCATTTTCAGTGGTTTGAAAATGTTCTTGTCTGCAAATTCACCAACGGTTATCCCTGTAATTCTCTCTATTATAACTCCCAGCAAGAAGTAATTTGAATTGCTGTAGTAATATTCATCTCCCGGATTAAACTGAAGTCCATCTTGTCGTGAAATTAGATTCAGAATTTCCTCGGTCTTTCGCTTTGTTTGAGCTTCAAAAGACATTCTGGCTAAAACCATCAGCCATGTGTAATCACGGATTCCACTTGTATTATTCAATAAATGTTGAATGGTGATCGTATTGCCATAATCTGGAAATTCAGTAGCATATTTTCGGATATCATCTGTGAGAGATAATTCTCCCTGTTCTGCAAGTAGAATGATACATGCTGCGGTGAACTGCTTGGACATCGAGCCAATGTCAAATACAGTATTCGGAGTGATTGCTGTCTTAGATTCCAGATCCATTAATCCATAACTTTGATGGTATTCAATTTTATTGTCCTTGAAAACAGCGACTGCACATCCGGGGGAATATGAAGTATTCCATTCTGAAAATATTTGATCAACTTGTGATTCAGTTGAGTTGTTATCAGCGGCAAACACAATAGAGGCAAAACGCAACATAATATTCATTGCTATAAAGATCACTGTTAGACATCTCTTTGTACTGTTCATACTTTGTAGCGCCTTCCATATAATATGCTAGATTTTACGAAGTCTTGGTGTCGGCGGATTCAATTCCCCCCAGGATTTCCCATTTGCACTTCACAGAGCTCTCCTGCAAATTTTGAAACCATGTTATATCCTGTCCAATTACACCCTTCCTGGGGTATTTCAGAACTTCCCGACGTAATCGAGGAACTTGCGCGCGGTTCTGTCGAGGTTCTCGATGCTTCCCCCGCCGGCCAGTTCGGCGCACATTTCGTATCCTACGTATCCCTGATAGCCGATCTCCTTGAGGCTGTTGAAAAAGGTTTCGTAATCGACAATACCCTCTCCCATCGGCACCGCCCGAATCAAGGTCTGGTCCTGCGAATAGTTTATGAGCGTCTCGGCATAATGATACCTCGGCAGGCGCACGTACTGTGCTGCGGTGGTGTGGACGATATAGGGCTTCATCTTCAAAACGGCGGCTCTCATCTGCTCGGCGTCGGCGCCCTGCAGCGTCGGGGTCCATGCGTCGAACGCGGCTTTAACGTTAGAGAGGTTGACCTCGTCGAGCAGCCAGCACATCATATCGTGGCCCGATGCAATGTCGTGATGATTCTGCACGGCGAGAGTGACGCCGTGTTCGGCGGCCTTCTGCCCGGCGAGCTTCAATCCCTCGACTACCATCGCGTATTGCGTCTCGAAGGGTATGCCGGGGCGTTCGTAGCCTGTGAATACCCGCACCATGTCGGAGCCGAGGTCGCTGGCCAGCTTGGCGAGTTGGCCGACGTAGCAGGCCTGGATTTCGGCGTTGGGGATCCCGGCTTTGTCGACTCCGGCCGTGAAATCCGTGTAGCCGGCCATGCAGACCAGCTTCAGGCCGAGTTTCTCGATTCTGTCTCTCAGTTGCGTGCGGGCGGCCGCATTGTAATCCGAGACAGAAACGTGGGGCCTCTTCGCCGTAAGCATCACGCCATCAAAGCCGAGTTGCCTGGCCTTATCCAGAAAGTCCTCGACGCCCAGTCTCGCCTGGCCGCGCCAGAAACCGGCGTAGCTGACCGAATGCAGGCACGTCTTTATCTTGAAACTCCTCGAATCACTCATCTGTGGTCCTCATTGAAATTGCCTGGCGTAATCGCAGTTTCCGGCCGAAAAAGGCTTGACCATGCTGCGGATGGCTCATACTATATCCGTCACTCGATACTGATTCAATGGCGTTGTTGTACTTTCAGCCGTGGATTCAAGAGTTCTGCAAAATGGAGACTTAGGCAAGGTTCTTTTTCAGGGAGTTACGATGGCTTCTATCATCGTGATGTCAGGGGCTCAAAAAGGCGACTATTACCCGCTTGGGCGGCGGACGAACGTGGTTGGCAGGGATGAGGGGGCTCCAATCCAGATTCTGGACGAGCATATTTCCCGCAAGCACATGCAGATCCGCTTCGACTCGGACAAGAATCAGTACTGTGCGCTCGACATGAAGAGCAAGCACGGTGTGTTCATCAACGGTGGCCGGATCCATGATGAGACCGTATTGGCCGACGACGACCAGATCCACATAGGTCAGACGGATCTGCTCTTCACGGAGAAGGACTTTACCGATCGAGAGAGTGCACTTTCGCATTTCAAGAAGGTCGGCGAGCGGATGCGTGCGACGTTGATTGACTAGGGGTTCGTTAAGCTTCTCGCCTGCAAGAACAGCCAGCGGGCTTAAATCTTTTCCCGGGTGATTTTGGCACCTACTGGATTGAGCTTTTTCTCGATCCTCTCGTAGCCTCGATCGATGTGATAGACTCGGTTGATCGTGGTTTCGCCCTCGGCCGCCAGGGCGGCCAGGACCAGCGCAGCCGACGCCCGCAGGTCGGACGCCATGACGGGAGCGGCGATCAGCGTCTTGACTCCGGCCACGATGACGGCGGGACCTTCCTTTCGCAGATTCGCCGCCATCCGGCTAAGTTCCGCAACGTGCATGGACCGGTCGGGAAAGACCTTCTCGATCACGACGCTGTTGCCGTCGGCGAGCGACAGAAGAGCCATGAACTGGGCCTGCAGGTCGGTGGGGAAGCCTGGATACGGCTGAGTGGTGATATCGGCAGTCTTGATCGGACCGGTTCTGCTGACGAGACAGCCGTTGCCGTCGGCCTCGACCGTCACACCGATATTTCGCAGCGCGTCGACCGCGGCCATCATATCGTCGAGCCGGCAGTTTTCGATCCGCAGCTCGCCGGCAGTGATGGCGGCCGCGACCATAAACGTCCCGGCCTCGATCCGGTCGGGGATGACCTCGTACTGGACGGGCTGCAACCGCTCGACCCCCTCGATAATCAGCCGGGGCGAGCCGATGCCGGTGATCCTGGCGCCCATGGCGTTGAGGCAGTTGGCCAGGTCTGCGATTTCCGGCTCGCACGCGGCCGATTCGATAACGGTTTGTCCCTTGGCGAGAGTCGCCGCCATCAGGATATTTGCGGTCCCCAGGACGGTGGATCCGAACGGGCCGCCCATGAAGATAGCTCTACCAGTCAGGCCGTTCGGGGCCTCGGCGATGATGTAGCCGTTCTTGAGATGGATTTCAGCGCCTAGCGAGCGGAGGCCTTTGATGTGGAGGTTGACGGGCCTGTCGCCGATTGCGCATCCGCCCGGCATCGAAACCTCGGCCCTGCCGCAACGTGCGAGCAGCGGCCCGAGTATGCAAATACTGGCTCTCATCCGGCGGACAATCTCATACTCACCAACCGGGTTGTCGACTGTTGTTGCGTCGATGCACATTCGGCCTTCCGATTCACGGGTGACCTTACAGCCCAGCTCACCCAGCAGCTTGGTGCATACAAAGATGTCGGAGAGGTGGGGGATGCCCGCGAGAGTGGATTTGCCCGCCGCCAGCATCGTCGCCGCCATTATCGGCAGAGATGCATTCTTTGAGCCGCTTACTGTCACGCTGCCCGAAAGCCTGACCGGTCCTTCGATCCGAAATATGTCCATGATCCATTTTCCTTTGACAATCGGAGGTTGGCAATTGACAATTGCCCAATGGTAAGTATTCGACGGACAATAGTCAATGAAATACGCTGAGATCGCAATTTGTCTGGCCGGGATAGCCCTGCTGGCTTACTGGCTGCTCAAAACATCGCTGGGCAGGCGGGCCCTGGCCGATTCGGCGCCACGCAGAAACAACATGCCATTCTATCTGGCCCCTATTCTGTTCTGTTTGTCGTTCGCAACGGTCTCATCGGCGGCGATGATTGCCGGAGAGTTGACCAGGGGCCTGCCGGATTGGCAAAGCGCCGTCGTGGACAATGTCGTTTCCTGTGTCGGGGCGACAGTGACGGTGGTCATAATCATCGTTCTGGCGAGGGCCCATTTTGCCCGGCGATTAAGGGGATTCGGTTTGAGCATCAGGGCCCTTCCAAAGGATGTGATCGCAGCCCCGCTGTATCTGCTCGCGGCTCGTCCATTGATGATGCTGGCAGTCAAGTTGACGATTGACATAGCCCAGTACGCTTCAGATCCGGAATACCAGATGCAGCAGCATCAGCAGCTTGAACTGGTCACGGAACATCCACAGCTGCTGCTCCGCATACTGGTGGTCGCCGGCGCCGTTGTAATAGGTCCGCTGTTCGAGGAGTTGCTGTTTCGAGGGCTCGTTCAAACGACGATACGCTCCTTTTTGTCCGAGACGGGAAACCGAGTCTGGCTGGCGATTGCACTTAGTTCGGTCTTGTTTGTCACAATGCATCAGGACCGGAGCCATTGGCCGGCTCTGTTTGTACTGGGTCTGTGCATGGGCTATGCTTACGAAAAGAGCGGATCATTGTGGAGGCCTATCTTCATACACGCTATTTTTAATGCAACAGCAGTTGTAGCAACTCTGAATCAATGACCGTTCTAAAGACGGAGACCCAAATGCACAGCAGATCACAATGTCCCCATGCGAGAACATTCGTGACCTTCGTTCACATCCTGATCATCTTCACGGCGCTGTCTAAATGCGCCGGCACCGTTGAAGCTCGGCACACAGTTGAATCGCCCAACGGAAACGTTGTTGTCAAATTCGACGTCGCCGACGAGCAGGGCGGCCTGAGCTACTCGGTTGCTTTTGACGGCCGACCTGTAATCGTCGACTCGCGCCTCGGGCTCGTTCTGAAGGATGCCGCTTCGTTTGAGAGAGGCTTTGAAATCAGCAGCGTCTCAGCGAGCGGCCATGACAACACGTACTCGCTTGTCTACGCAGAGCGCAAGACAATTCGCGACAACTACAACCAGCTCATCGTGGACCTGAAAGAAAGCAACACACCCTATCGCAAACTGCGGCTGACATTCCGTGCATACAATGAAGGCGCTGCGCTGCGCTATACCGTGCCGGAGCAAAAGGCCCTGAAAAGCTTCGCCATCGCAGCCGAAAAGACGCAGTTTCGTTTTGCCGGCGACCATCTCGCCTACGCCGTGTATTCTGCTCAGGGCCAGTACAGCAAGGTGCCGCTGAGTAAGCTCAAGAATGACTGCGAGAGGCCGCTCACGATTGAGGTAGACGACGGACTGTTTGCCGCAGTGACCGAGGCCGGTCTCGTTGATTATGCCCGTATGCGCCTTTCGCCTGATAAGGGGCAGGACCACACTGTTGTGAGTTCGTTGGCAGGCCATGTCAATGCCGCTGCCCCACTAACCACGCCCTGGCGCGTTATCATGCTCGGCAGATCGCCTGGAGAGCTTCTGGAGCGCAATTATCTTCTCCTGAATCTGAACGAGCCCTGCGCGATAGCGGACACGTCGTGGATCAAGCCGGGCAAGGTTATCCGTGAAGTGACTCTGACGACCGCCGGCGGCATGGCATGTGTCGATTTTGCGGCCGGGCATAATCTGCAATATGTCGAATTCGACGCCGGCTGGTACGGCCACGAATATAGCGACGAATCCGACGCCCGGACTATCTCTGTCGATCCGAAGCGATCCAAGGGGCCGCTGGATCTGCATGCCGTTATCGAATACGCAAAGCAGCGCGATATCGGGATCATACTGTACGTCAATCGCAGGGCGCTGGAGCGCCAGCTCGACGAGATCCTGCCGCTCTACGAGAAGTGGGGGATCAAGGGCGTCAAGTACGGCTTTGTGCAGGTCGGCTCACAGAAGTGGACCACGTGGCTGCACGAAGCGGTTCGCAAGGCAGCCGAGCATCATCTCATGGTCGATATCCACGATGAGTACCGCCCGACCGGATACAGCCGAACGTATCCGAATCTGATGACACAGGAAGGCATCGCAGGCGATGAAACGAGACCCTCGAACAATTTGACTTTGACCATCTTGTTTACCCGCATGCTGGCCGGTGCGGCCGACAACACGATCTGCTACTACGACGCGCGGGTGGATGAAAACGCAAGTCACGCTTACCAACTGGCCAAGAGCGTCTGTCTATACAGTCCCTGGCAATTCCTCTACTGGTACGATCGCCCGGCTCGCTCGCCACGAAGAACAGGCGGCGCCGGGGGCAGCCGCAATGTCATCGGCGACGAGCCTGAGTTGGAATTCTTCGATCATGTCCCCACCGTCTGGGACGATACGAAGGTCATCTGCGGCGCAATCGGAGAATATGCTATCATCGCCCGGCGCTCGGGCGAAAGCTGGTTCATCGGCTGCATGAACGGAGAGGCCCCGCGCACTTTGGATGTTCCATTGGACTTCTTGGACCGAAACCGCCAATACGTTACCCACATCTACTCGGATGATCCCGCTGTACAGACCCGGACGCACGTCAAGATCAGCCGCTGGCTGGTGGATTCAGCGACCGTCCTGAAAGTTGACTTGGCCGCCCGGGGCGGCGAGGGAATCAGGGTTTGCCCTGCTACCGCGGATGATCTGAAGGCACATGACAAATACTAAAACACAGAAATCGGAGTATGTCCGGAGCGAAGTCGAAGTAGGCAGAATTGAGCTGGCCACGGGGATTCACCTTGCTTTTTGATGGTTTCGGCGCGGCTTTTTGTAAAATGCTACCGATTCTAACGCAAAACGGGGGTAGATCGCGCCAAAGTGCACCGCCATGATAGATAAGCGGTTGACGGTCAAGTAAAATTGTGTGCCTCTGGCCTTGGGAATGATCCGCAGCTGAAAAAAGAATGCGAAAAAGTCACTTCTTCTAAATTGTGTTGTCTACATTTGTCCCCTGATAAACGCCATGTATATAGAAGACGTAGGATTCGAGTGCCATGGTGGACATAGCCAAAGCAAAGGAGGTAAAACATGATAGTCAGAGTAGGGACGTTCAACCTGAACAATCTCTTTTCTCGATTCAATTTCCAAGCCGAAATTGGTCAAGCACCCGATGATGATCCAGGCGGGATCACATTAACATTCGGGGAGGATCAATTCAAAGCGCGGACCTTTATGGGCCGTCTGGTGCGAGCGAAGAGCCTTCAAGATACGAATGAGATCGCCAGACGTATCGTCGATACGGTGAATGCGGATGTGCTGGCTGTCCAAGAAGTCGAACACATCGACATCCTTAAACAATTCAACCGAGAACATTTGCAGAATCTCTACCCGCACATCGCA
>Ga0209536_100006575_pt1 | contig 17730 bp, 11 predicted proteins | sample DeeMarSeWOR28_12_FD_187461 | JGI IMG/M metagenome (GOLD analysis project Ga0209536, IMG submission 187461) | Marine sediment microbial communities from White Oak River estuary, North Carolina - WOR-2-8_12 (SPAdes) (version 2) | ecosystem: Environmental > Aquatic > Marine > Intertidal zone >... | reverse complement strand
AAACAGTGCTGATTGGCAATTCAATGGTCAGTCTGGGTCCTTTGGATTTTGGGGAATTTGAAAATTGTTTAGGATTTAGATATTGGGATTTCGGATTTAGATATAGTCGGGAAAGAGAATGCGAATAATCGTGACCTTGGCCTGTTCAGAGTGCAAGAGGCGAAACTATACAACGACCAAGAACAAGAGGACCACTCCGGATAAACTGGAGTTCCGCAAATATTGTCGATACTGCGGGCACCACACCGTGCACCGAGAGACGAAGTAGGATGCCGACCGGACTCGGGTGAGCATGCTAATCAAGGAGGCGTAAGGCGCTAGGAGTTCACAGGTCAATTATTCGCGCTCGCTGCGCTCCCGCTCAGACCAGCGAGCGCGGGTTCCCAGTTTGGCGTCGCCGTCACGTCGCTTTGCGGTCATTAGTAGTCATTGAGTTACCAGGTCGTTGGATAATTAGATCTCCCAATCATACATTTACTACGACGGTGATAATCTTCTGAGGCGACCTAATGACTCAGTGACGGGCTTAAAGCCCAAATGATCTAGTGACTGTGCAATCTTATGACAGCGAAGCGTGGTGACGTAAAAGTGCTCTGAGCCGTTCCCTTCTAGGTGAAGCTCAAAGCCTTTTGGGCCGGAATTCTTTAGTATGATGCAAGTGCGACTGACACGGTTGTTCAATTAGATACCTTTTGCAGCAGGCCAGTAGCTCGAACGGCTAGAGCGCCGGACTCCAAATCCGGGGGTTGGGGGTTCGAATCCCTCCTGGCCTGCCATTTATTTTTGAGACTATGAAGAAGCTCAAAAAAAAGAAAAAATCAGGTGCAGGCGCCAAACGAACTGCCACCGCCAAGTCCAAGGCGGTGGCAGTCGCTGAAAGCAAGCCGACCAAGAAGCGCAAGGCAGCACCCGGGGTCAGTCTCAAAGACAGGACCTTGGGCGTGGTGGACACGGTGAGCCAGTTTCTTCGCGAGGTCCGGGCTGAGTTGAGCAAGGTGACCTGGCCTTCGCGCAAAGATACTATAGCTTCCACCTCGGTTGTGCTGGTCATCGTGATCTTGATAGCCGCCTTCTTGGGCATTGTCGATCTCGGTCTGTCCAAGATTATGCGGCTTGTGCTCAGTTAGGGCAGAAGTGGTTTCAGCCTTTTTTCCAGGAGGCGAACTCCTGGGGGATGGTCACAGAGAGGGCTTTCAAGCCCAAGAGATCGGAGATATTTTTCCAGCTATGCAGTGGTTCATTGTTCATACTTATTCAGGGTACGAGCAAAAGGTAAAAAACGCCTTGGATGAGCGGATCAAGTCCCTGGGCAAAGAGGAGTTTTTTGATCAAATCCTCGTGCCCACTGAGAAGGTGGTGGAACTCGTCAAAGGCGAGAGGAAAACCTCGGCTCGCAAATTTTATCCGGGCTACATTTTGGTGCGGATGGAACTCAACGATGAAACCTGGCACATAGTGAAAGACACACCAAAGGTGACAGGATTTATTGGTGGCAAAGACAAACCGACGCCACTGAGTGACGAAGAGGCGGAGAAAATTATTGAACAGATGACTGAAGGTGCACTGAAGCCTAAGCCGAGATACCTTTTTGATCGGGGTGACGAAGTGCGGGTCATTGATGGTCCCTTTTCCAACTTTAACGGCGTGGTGGACGAAGTTAATCCTGAAAAGGGGAAGGTGCGCGTTCTGGTGAGCATATTTGGCCGCTCGACCCCGGTAGAATTGGATTTTGTCCAGGTGAGCAAAGTTTAGACGGCTCCGACTTGCCAAGCTCAGTTTGTCGGCACAGATCATTTCATTTAAGCATGGGCCACTGGAAATCAGGAGAGAAGAATCATGGCGAAAAAGGTAATTACAAACATCAAGCTACAGGTTCCTGCCGCTCAAGCCAATCCATCTCCTCCCATCGGCCCCGCTTTGGGTCAACACGGCGTGAACATCATGGAGTTTTGCAAGTCTTTCAACGCCCAAACCCAGGGGCAGGAGGGCATGATTATCCCAGTGGTCATTACAGTTTATGCCGATCGTTCCTTTACCTATGTGACAAAAACGCCACCTGCCTCGGTGCTGCTCAAAAAGGCGGCCAAAATTGCCAAAGGGTCCAGCGAGCCCAACCGAGAGAAAGTGGGTCAGGTCACGCGTCAACAAGTTGAGGAGATTGCTCGTCTCAAGATGCCCGATCTGAATACGACCACTCTGGAGGCAGCAGTCAAAACCATCGAGGGAACTGCCAGAAGCATGGGAGTCACAATCGAGTAGGTTTGGAGAACCGACATGGCTAAGAGAGGAAAAAAGTTTAGGAAAGCCAGAGAAGGTATCGACCTCTCCCAGCGATATGATTTTGCCGAGGGGGTGAAGCTTGCCCTAGAGAGCGCCTGCGCCCGGTTCGACGAAAGCGTTGACCTGGCTGTCCGTCTTGGTGTGGATCCACGTCGAGCGGACCAGATGGTACGTGGCACTGTGGTTCTTCCCAATGGTACCGGGAAATCAGTGCGCGTGTTGGCTTTTGCCAAGGGAGAAAAGGAAAAGGAAGCGCTCGAGGCAGGCGCGGATTACGCTGGCAGTGATGAACTCATCACCAAAATCAAAGGTGGATGGTTAGAGTTTGACAAGACTGTAGCCACCCCGGACATGATGGGATCTGTGGGCAAAATCGGCAAAATACTGGGGCCTCGAGGTCTCATGCCCAACGCCAAACTGGGCACAGTCACCTTTGATCTCGCGAAGGTCATAAAGGAGATCAAGGCTGGAAAGATTGATTTTCGCGTGGAGAAATCCGGCATTGTCCACGCGCCGGTAGGTAGAGTCTCTTTTGGGGCGGACAAAATTTTGGAAAATGTCAGCTCATTCATTGAAACCATCGTGCGGATGAAGCCGGCAGCCAGCAAAGGTACGTACTTGCGCGGTATTGCCATATCTACCACTATGGGACCGGGCATAAGGATTGATCCGGCCGATGTGAAAGCGTTGCTGCCGTAAATATGGGAAGTTCCAAGTTCCACGTTCAAAGTCACGAGTTTTGATTTGCAGAAAAAATGAACTCCTCAACTTTGAACTTTGAACGTGGAACTTGAAACTTAAAAATTAGACTGCCGAGTCGATGCTTTGATTCGTCGAAGACAGTAGGTGCCTGGCCTGCCCGGATATTTGGTCTGAGCTTCTGGGTTCGGCATGGGGATAATTGACACTGGGTCGGCCTACCGAGACTGAAACAGGCAATGCGCCCCTTGATATTTGGCACCTCCCATGACTTTGTCAGAGCATGATTCGAAGACGCACTGGCAGAGGAAAGGAGGGAAGAAGAGATTTGAACCGTCAAGAAAAAGAAGCAGTGGTGGACGAACTCCGCGCTATGCTGGAGAGATCCAAGGCGGCAATCCTAACGGACTACCGCGGCCTAAAAGTAACGGAGATCACTGAGCTGCGCCATAAACTCAAAGAAGAGGGCGTGGAATACCGGGTGGTGAAAAACAGCCTGACTCGGCTGGCAGTTCAGGGCACTTTGGCTTCAGCGCTAGAGGACCATCTCACCGGGCCCAATGCCCTTGCGCTTTGTTACGAGGATGAGTTGAAGCCAGCGAAGCTATTGCTGGATTATGCCAAGAGCAACGACAAGCTTGAAGTCAAGGCGGGGGTGCTCGCCGGAAGGCTCATGCTCCAGGAGGAGTTGAAAAGGACAGTCAAGTTGCCTTCCAAGAAAGAACTTCAGGCTCAGTTGCTGGGGATGATGTCAACTGTGCCCTCAAGATTGCTGGGTGTTATGAATGCTGTTCCCAGGGATTTTGTCGGCCTGCTGGCTGCCGCACCGAGGAATTTCTTGGCTGTGCTCAAGGCCATCGAGCAGAAGGGTACACCAGCGTCATGATCTGAATAAGACGTGATCGTGGGACTAGAAATAGAGAGCGATGAAGGAGTAACACTATGGCGAAGGCGAAAATCACTAAAGATGATGTCAAAGAATACATTAAGAATATGCCGGTGTTTGAGCTGGCCGAATTGGTTAAAGAGTTGGAGGAAGAACTTGGAGTCTCTGCAGCAGCACCTATGGCTGCAATGCCAATGGCAATGCCGGGAGCAGTTCCTTTAGCTGGCGATGAAGCCGCTGCAGAGGAGGAAAAAACTGAATTTGACGTGGTGATCACCGCAGTGGGCGACAAGAAAATCCAGGTAATCAAGGTGGTGAGGGCGATCACCGGCCTAGGATTGAAGGAGGCCAAAGCCCTGGTGGATGATTTGCCCGGCAACGTCAAAGAAGGTGTGTCCAAAGACGAGGCTGACGACGTCGTCAAGCAACTGGAAGAGGCTGGCGCCTCAGTCGAGGTAAAGTGAACCGCTTAGGTGGCTGAAAGTGTAAAAGCTGCCCTGGCGAGCAGCAAGTACTTTCGGTTTCGCCTGGACTTTTGTGGTCGCCCGAACGTGCAGGGTCTTTTGGGGCGACTGCAATATCAATTTACTGGTTTCTGTCCCCTGCATTGTTTGTTCAGGGGACAGGGACCCCCTCTCCGTCACCGCTTCGGGGTGATGAACAGTTTGCCTTAGGTCAGGTGATGGAGCTGGCGCCAAAGGGGAGAGAATATGGCAACCTCATTGGCCAATGAGTATCGCGTGCGGAAGAGTTTTGGCAAGATCAGAAAAATAGTCGAGATCCCCGACTTGATAGAGATGCAGAGACAGTCCTATGAGCGGTTTCTGCAAAAAGAGATGGATCCCGACAAACGCGCCGACAAGGGGCTCCAAGGTGTCTTCAAGGGCGTCTTCCCCATTCGCGACTTCAGCGGAACGGCGTCCCTGGAGTTTGTCCGCTATGCGGTCGGCGGGGTAAAGTATGATGTTGAAGAGTGCTTGCAGCGGGGAATGACCTATGAGGCACCACTCAAGATCACCGTCAGGCTTGTCGTCTATGATGTGGATAAAGATAGCGGCGCCAAGAGCATTCGGGACATTAAAGAACAGGAGATCTATTTCGGCACCATACCCCTGATGACTGAAAACGGCACCTTCATTATCAATGGGACAGAACGGGTGGTGGTCAGCCAGTTGCACCGCTCTCCGGGGATCTTCTTCGACCACGACAAGGGCAAAACCCACTCAAGTGGCAAACTCCTCTACTCGGCACGAATCATCCCCTTGCGCGGGTCCTGGATTGATCTGGAATTCGACCCCAAAGACATTCTATTTGTGCGTATCGATCGGCGGCGAAAGTTTCCGGTCACCATCCTGCTCAAGGCCTTGGGTTACAGCACGGACGAGCTACTGAACTACTTCTACCGGACTGAGCGCGTTTATCTCAGAGACGGCGGAACGGCGAAGCCTCTAGATGAAGCTTTTCTGATGGGCGTGCGGGCGCCTGGAGATATAAGCCATCCGGAAAGCGGCAAGGTTCTGGTCAAGAAGGGAAGAAAAATGGGGCTCAAGCTCATCCGGCAACTCAAAGAGTCAAACATTAGCGAGATTAGTTTTCCGGATGAGAACCTTGTAGGGCGAGTTGTCGGCCGTGATGTGGTGGATGAGAACACCGGCGAGGTGCTTATCCAGTGTAATGAAATTCTAGATGAAGAGAGCCTGGTCACCCTTCGGGCCCGCGGTATCCAATCATTGGATTTGCTCTACATGGACGGCGTCGACGTAAGCCCATCTTTCCGAAACACCCTTCTCATGGACAAGATGGAAGATACGGAATCGGCGACCCTCGAGATCTATCGCAAACTGCGGCCCAGCAATCCTCCGACACCGGAGGTGGCCGCCGAGTTCTTCAAAAACCTGTTTTTCAGCCCTGACCACTATGACCTGTCCGAGGTGGGCCGATTAAAGCTGAATCAGCAACTTGGCACCAACGAGATACCACTCAGCAAGAGAACCCTCACCCCGGAAGACATTTTGAGGGCGGTCCGCCAGTTGATTAAAATCAAGGATACCCAAGGCGCGGTGAACGACATCGATAACCTGGGCAACCGTCGGGTGCGCGCCGTAGGGGAACTCCTGGAAAACCAATATCGCATCGGGCTGGTCCGTATGGAGCGTGCTATAAAGGAGCGCATGAGTCTTCAGGAGATTGAGACGTTGATGCCCCATGACCTCATCAATGCCAAGCCGGTATCAGCGGTGGTCAAGGAGTTTTTCGGCACCAGCCAGCTCAGTCAGTTCATGGACCAGACCAATCCCCTGAGCGAGATCACCCACAAACGGAGACTCAGTGCCCTTGGCCCTGGAGGTCTCACGCGAGAACGAGCCGGCTTCGAGGTGCGGGACGTACATCCCACTCACTACGGGCGTATCTGTCCCATTGAAACCCCAGAGGGCCCGAACATCGGTCTTATTGTCTCACTGAGCACCTACGCTAGAGTGAACGAGTTCGGCTTCATCGAGACTCCCTACCGGGAGGTGGAAGCCGGCAAGGTGTCCACTAAGGTTGCATTTCTGAGCGCCATGGATGAGAAGCTGCACTTCTTCGCCCAAGCCAATGCCCCGCTGGACAACAAGAACAAGTTCGTCCGAGATCAGGTTTCCTGTCGGCGTGAGGGCGAGTTCGTCATGGCAAGCCCTGACGAAGTGGAATTCATGGACGTGAGTCCGAACCAGTTGGTGAGTGTGGCCGCCTCTCTCATCCCCTTTCTCGAAAACGATGATGCCAACCGCGCCTTAATGGGCTCTAACATGCAGCGTCAGGCGGTACCTCTCTTGCAGGCTAAGGCGCCGCTCGTGGGCACCGGGATCGAGAGGGTCGTGGCCAAGGATTCAGGGGTTACGGTCATTGCCAGGCGTGAGGGAGTGGTGGAAGACGTAGATGGTTCTCGTGTTGTGATTCGAGCCGCCCAGGATGACGGCGAAGATCAGTCGCTGGCCTCCGCGGTGGATATCTACAAGGTGACCAAATTCCAACGCTCTAACCAGAACACCTGCTTCAATCAGAAACCCATAGTTCGTCCCGGGCAAGTTGTGAAAAAGGGCCAGATCATTGCTGATGGTCCAGCCACTGAGATGGGAGAACTGGCGCTGGGTCGGAACGTCACCGTGGCTTTCATGAGTTGGGGTGGCTATAACTTCGAGGATTCCATCCTGGTCAGCGAGCGCGTGGTCAAAGAGGATATATTCACCTCCATCCACATCGAGGAGTTTGAGTTGGTGGCCCGTGATACCAAGTTGGGCAAGGAGGAGATCACCCGCGACATTCCCAACATCGGTGAGGAAGCATTGAGGAACCTTGACGAGAGTGGAATTATCCGGATCGGGGCCACCATCAATACCGGAGACATTCTGGTGGGAAAGGTGACACCCAAAGGTGAGACTCAGCTCACCCCGGAGGAGAAACTGCTCCGCGCTATTTTCGGCGAGAAGGCTGGCGATGTGAAAGACACCTCTCTTCGGGTACCCCCGGGGGTGGAGGGAATTGTCATTGATGCAAAGGTCTTTTCTCGCAAGGGGGTGGACAAGGACGAGCGGACAAAAACCATTGAAGATGAGGAAATAGCGAGGCTATTGAAGGATCAGCGTGATGAGATCAAGATAATCAAAAAAAGCGCACTAAATAAACTCGAGCACTTGCTTACCGGGAAAAAGACGGCCAGACCGATCAAGGATGGTAAGAAAACCATACTTAAAAAGGGTGGCGTCTTTGATGCTGACCTCCTCGCCCAGATGGCGCCGGGCCAGTGGATGGAGATCGAAGTGGAAGACGATCCCGAGGCATTTGTGCAGGTTCGGGCCATCTGGGAGAACTACCACGAACAGATCGAGCTGGTGCAGATGGTCTTCGAAGACAAGATTGCAAGGCTCAAGAAGGGTGACGAGTTGCCGCCAGGGGTAATCAAAATGGTCAAGGTCTATCTGGCGGTGAAACGCAAGCTTTCCGTGGGCGACAAGATGGCCGGCCGCCACGGGAACAAAGGCGTGGTGAGCCGGGTATTGCCCGAAGAGGATATGCCCTACTTTTCCGATGGCGCCCCGGTGGATATCGTTCTGAATCCTCTTGGAGTCCCTTCCCGCATGAATGTGGGGCAGGTTTTGGAAACGCATTTGGGCTGGGCCGCCAAAGGGCTTGGAGAGCAACTTGCTCTGCTAATTCAGGAATACAGGAGTCGGGAGACCATAATGCAGAAGCTCAAGCGGCTTTATTCCAAGCGGGAGTTCGAGGAGTACTTTGCCAAGGCGGACGAAAGTGAACTCAAAGCCCTCATTCCCCACTATCGCGAGGGTTTCCATGTGGCAAGCCCGGTCTTCGATGGGGCCGAAGAGACTGAGATTCGTGAATTTCTCCATGAAGGTGGGCTTCCTGAGTTGGGACAGGCAACCCTGTATGACGGCCGCAGTGGTGAGCCATTCGATAGTGAAGTCACTGTGGGCGTCATGTACATGATGAAACTGCATCATCTGGTGGATGATAAACTGCACGCGCGCTCTATTGGTCCATATTCTCTGGTAACCCAGCAGCCACTGGGCGGTAAAGCGCAGTTTGGCGGTCAGCGTCTGGGCGAGATGGAAGTCTGGGCAATGGAGGCCTATGGTGCTGCCTATGCCCTGCAAGAGTTCCTTACAGTGAAATCAGACGATGTGGCTGGAAGAACAAGAATGTATGAGAAAATCGTCAAGGGCGAAAATACTCTTGAGGCTGGGTTGCCGGAATCGTTTAACGTGCTGGTAAAGGAACTTCAGGCACTGGGCTTAGATGTCCGGCTCTTGGAAGACGTGGACGAGTAACCGGGGTGCATGGGAATTTCGTTTCCCAGGTATTAAGAGGCGTCTAACAATCCAAGCGGGATGCCAAAAGAATCCCAAATCCGAGATTCGAAGCAAGAAATAAGTTCAAATTTCTCAATGCTCCAAACAGTTGTGACTAGCAGTTCAATGATCAGTTTCAGTCATTTGGATTTTGAAAGTTTGATCATTCTTTAGGATTTCGATATTCAGGTGTAATCAAGAAAAATCTTGAGCGAGGGGAAATTTCCCCTAAGGAGGTTGCAGTGAAAGAACTGTACAACCTTTTCGTTCGGCCCAAAGATCCCTTGAGTTTCAATGCGGTTCGCATCTCTCTGGCGTCTCCGGAGAAGATCCGAGAGTGGTCTTATGGCGAGATCAAGAAACCAGAGACCATTAATTATCGGACTTTCAAGCCCGAGCGGGACGGCTTATTCTGCGCCAAGATATTCGGGCCCACTAAAGACTACGAGTGTAACTGTGGAAAATACAAACGGATGAAGCACCGGGGAGTCGTCTGTGAAAAATGTGGCGTCGAGGTCATCCAATCCAAGGTGCGCCGAGAACGAATGGGCCACATAGAATTGGCAGCTCCCGTGGCACACATATGGTTTTTGAAAAGCCTGCCCAGTAAGGTGGGTAACCTGTTGGATCTCACTCTCAAAGAGCTGGAAAAAGTCCTATACTTCGACAGCTATATTGTGCTTGATCCCGGTGATACTCCGCTGCACCAACGCGAACTGCTCGGTGAAGAGCGCTACCGCCAGCTGCGCGAACAACATGGCAACAGCTTCAAGGTGGGAATTGGCGCTGAAGCGGTCAAAGAACTGTTGGCCGGCCTGAAGCTGGAAGAACTCGCCGAGGAGCTGCGCCAAGAGATAAGCAAGACGAACTCGGTGGCCAAACGGAAGAAGTTGGCCAAGCGACTAAAAGTGGTCAATGCTTTCCGAGAGTCCGGCAATCAGCCGGGCTGGATGATCCTCGAAGTGATCCCGGTGCTGCCCCCGGATTTGCGTCCGCTGGTTCCTCTTGACGGCGGTCGTTTCGCTACCAGCGACCTCAACGACCTTTACCGCCGGGTGATCAATCGAAATAACCGTCTGCGACGGTTGCAAGAGTTGAATGCACCCGAGATCATTATTCGCAATGAGAAGCGGATGCTGCAGGAAGCCGTGGACGTTTTGTTCGACAACGGCAGAAGAGGCAAGACGATCACCGGTCCCAACAAGAGACCGCTGAAGTCGCTTTCTGACATGCTCAAAGGCAAGCAGGGGCGCTTTCGCCAGAATCTACTGGGCAAAAGGGTGGACTACTCCGGGCGTTCTGTGATCGTCATCGGTCCCAATCTGAGGCTGCACCAGTGTGGCATTCCCAAAAAGATGGCACTGGAGCTGTTCAAACCTTTCATTTACAACAAGCTGGAGGAACGCGGCTATGTGACTACCATCAAAAGTGCCAAGAAGATGGTGGAGAAAGAGACAGCCGAGGTCTGGGACTGCCTGGACGAAGTGGTCAAGGAATATCCGGTGCTGCTGAACCGCGCCCCAACTTTGCACCGCTTGGGCATCCAGGCCTTTGAGCCCATTCTCATCGAGGGCAAGGCCATTCAGATCCACCCGCTGGTCTGTGCTGCTTTCAACGCTGACTTCGACGGCGACCAGATGGCGGTGCACATTCCCCTGTCCATCGAAGCGCAGATTGAGGCTCGGGTGCTGATGATGAGTACCAACAACATCTTGAGCCCGGCACATGGAGAGCCCATCATCGTTCCGAGTCAGGATATTGTGCTCGGCATCTACTACATGACCCGGGGAAAACCCTTAGCCAAAGGTGAAAACAAGGTATTTGCCAACGCTGAGGAAGTGCGTTGCGCCTATGATGCCGGCGAGCTGGATCTGCATGCCCGGATATCCGTGCGCATGAACGGGACCCGGGTGCAAACCACCACTGGGCGAGTGTTGCTGTCAGAGATTGTACCCCCCGAGATTTCCTTTGAGCACATCAACAAGATCATGAACAAAAGGGCTTTGGCCGAGCTTTTCGATGTGAGTTACCGTAAGGCCGGGGTAAAGAGCACGGTGATTCTGGCCGACCGCATAAAAGACATGGGCTACAAGTTTGCCACCCGCTCGGGTGTTTCCATAGCCGTTTCCGATATGGTCATCCCGGAAAAAAAGCAGCAAATTCTCCAACGGGCTTCGGAAAACATTCGTGAGATCGAAAGGCAATACAACGAAGGCCTCATAACCGACGGCGAGAAGTACAATAAAGTAGTGGACATTTGGGCCAAAGCTACCGAGGATATCGCCAGCGAGATGATGTTCGAGATTGCCACGGAGAGAATAACCGGCCCTGATGGTAAGACCGAGGAGATGCCCTCATTCAACCCTATCTTCATGATGGCCGACTCAGGCTCCCGGGGGAGTAAGGATCAAATGCGCCAGCTCTCCGGGATGCGTGGTCTCATGGCCAAGCCTTCGGGCGAGATTATTGAGACTCCGATTACCGCCAACTTCCGGGAAGGCCTCACGGTGCTGCAATACTTCGTCTCCACCCATGGGGCTCGCAAAGGCTTGGCAGACACAGCGTTGAAGACCGCAAACTCCGGTTACCTGACTCGGCGTCTTGTGGACGTAGCGCAGGACTCCATCATCAACCAGGAAGACTGCGGCACCATTGATGGCATCTGGGTGGAGGCTCTTACTGAGGCTGGGGAGATTATTCAACGTTTGAGCGAACGCATTCTGGGCCGCGTGGTCTTGGAAGATATAAAGGATCCAATCACCGATGAGTTGCTGGTCGGGGCCAACGAGGAAATTGACGAGCTGGCGGTGGCAAAGATTGAAGAGGCCGGCCTAGAGCGACTACCTATTCGTTCGGTCCTCACTTGCCGGAGCAGGCGCGGCGCCTGCATAAAGTGCTATGGCCGCGATCTGGCCCATGGCCGAATGGTGGAGATTGGTGAAGCGATTGGCATCATCGCCGCCCAGTCAATCGGTGAGCCCGGAACCCAGCTCACCATGCGCACCTTCCACATTGGCGGAACGGCCAGCAAACGTATTGAGCAGACCTCCATCAGCAACCGTAACCCGGGTACAGTGAAATATGTCAACCTGAGCACGGTCCAGAACGTGGAAGCAGATCTGGTGGTGATGAACCGCAACGGTGAAATCACCATCGTCGGCGAAGGGGGACGCGAGCGCGAACGCTACCAGATTATCTACGGTGCTAAACTGAAGGTAACCGATGGCCAGGAGGTTGAAGGCAACACCTTGCTCGCCGAATGGGATCCCTTCACCACTCCGATCCTCACTGAGGTGCCGGGTATTGTGAAGTTCGGCGACATCGTCGAAGGTCTCACCATGCAGGAGAAGGTTGACCCGGTTACCGGTAAGGCCAGCAAGGTGATCGTCGAATTCAAGGATACTGACGTTAGACCTCGGGTTTCCATCAAGGATGAATCGGGCAAGACGACCAAAGTGGGCAAGAGTGCCGCCCGTTACTTCATGCCTGTGGGTGCGATCATCATGATCACCGAGGGTGATCAAGTCTCCGCTGGCGATGTTCTTGCCAAAATTCCACGGGAGACTACCAAGACCAAAGACATCACCGGCGGTCTGCCGCGAGTGGCTGAACTCTTTGAGGTTCGCAAGCCCAAAGAACAGGCAGTGATCAGCGAAATTAGCGGTGTTGTCACCTATGGCAAAGATACCAAGGGCAAACGCAAAGTTGTTATCACACCTGAGCTGGGGGAGAGCAAGGAGTATCTGATCCCAAAGGGTAAACACATCAGCGTCCATGAGGGCGACACGGTGCGGGCCGGAGAAGCGCTTATGGATGGCGCTGCCAACCCCCATGACATTCTGAATATTCTGGGTGAAAAGGAGTTGGCCAAGTATTTGGTGGACGAAGTCCAACAGGTTTACCGGCTTCAGGGGGTCAAGATTAATGACAAACACATCGAGGTCATCGTGCGTCAGATGCTCAAGCGGGTCAGGATCACCGATCCGGGTGATTCCGATTTTCTCATGGGTGAGCATGTGGAGAAATACCGGTTTGAGGAGGTCAACCAGAGTTTGCTCGATGCGGACAAAAAGCCGGCAGTAGGCGAACCACTTTTGCTGGGTATCACCAAGGCATCACTTAGCACTGAAAGTTTTATCTCCGCAGCCTCGTTCCAGGAGACCACGAAGGTGCTCACCGATGCGGCAGTTGCCGGCAGGGTTGACTATCTGCAGGGCCTTAAAGAGAACGTGATCATGGGACGGCTGATCCCGGCGGGGACCGGTCTGAAGAAGTACCGGGATGTGGCCTTGGGAGCAAAAGAGGAAGTAATAGCATCTTAGATAGAAAAAGATCTTGACAATTTGGAGAGAGACTAGTAGCTTTACTAGATTTTGGTGGCGATGCCTGGCATCGGCACATTAATGGATTTTGCGAGCAAGCGAGAATTAATTATTATGCCCACCATCAATCAGTTGGTTCGGAAGGGAAGAAAGCAAGTTAAGCGGAAAAAGAGCACTCCGGCTCTGCAAGGGTGTCCACAGAAGCGTGGTGTGTGTGTACGGGTTTACACCACAACCCCGAAGAAACCTAATTCGGCGCTCCGTAAAATTGCCCGGGTGCGGCTAACCAATGGCATTGAAGTGACCTCCTATATCCCAGGCGTGGGCCACAACCTCCAAGAACACTCTGTGGTGCTGATCCGGGGTGGTCGGGTCAAGGACCTCCCGGGGGTGCGTTACCATATCATCCGAGGTACCCTGGACGCCACAGGAGTTCAAGATCGACGCCAGGGTCGCTCGAAATACGGAGCCAAGAAACCCAAATAACCAAGAGGTGAGCGGTCTCACCACAGCATGGGCCACAGGCGCGTATTGCCGTGGCCCATGTCATGTATCGGCCCGAAAATTCTTTTGGCCAAGGAGGGGGCTGACAGGATAAATCCCTCCATTTGAGGAGCATTCCGATGCCGAGGAGAAGAGAGGTCCCAAAGAGAGATATTCTGCCGGATCCCAAATATGGGAGCAGACTGGTGACTAAATTCATCAATAACGTCATGCGGAAGGGTAAAAAGAGCGTGGCCGAGCAGATACTCTACGAGTCATTTGACATTATTGCCAAACGCACTAAACAGGACCCACTGGAGGTTTTCAAAAAGGCACTTGACAATGTCAAACCGGTTTTAGAGGTAAAATCCAGGCGGGTGGGGGGCTCAACTTACCAGGTACCGGTGGAGGTGCGCAGTAGTCGTCGAACGGCGCTGGCTATCCGCTGGCTTATCGGCTATTCCCAGCAACGGAGCGAAAAGAGCATGACCCACAAGCTGGCGGGTGAACTCATGGATGCGGCAAACAATCGCGGCGCCTCGGTGAAAAAGAAGGAGGACACCCATCGCATGGCCGAGGCGAACAAGGCATTTGCGCACTATCGGTGGTAACATTGGGCTGCAAGTGGTAGGTCGGGTGATTTTCGTCCCGGCGGGTGAGTAGTATCTACACCCTGTGATTAAGGAAAGATTACAGATAATGGCGCGGCAGGTTCCACTCAAAAGGGTTCGTAACATCGGCATCATGGCCCATATTGATGCCGGAAAGACGACCACGACCGAGCGGATATTATATTACACCGGGGTCTCTTACAAGATGGGGGAGGTCCACGAAGGCACGGCGGTGATGGACTGGATGGAGCAGGAGCAGGAGCGGGGGATTACGATTACCAGCGCTGCCACTACCTGTTTCTGGGAAGATCACCGCATCAATATCATCGACACTCCGGGGCATGTGGATTTTACCGTTGAGGTGGAGAGGTCGCTGCGGGTTCTCGATGGGGCTGTGGCCATCTTTTGTGCGGTAGGGGGGGTGGAACCCCAGTCGGAGACGGTTTGGCGCCAAGCGGACCGTTATGGGGTGCCCCGAATTGCCTTCATCAACAAGATGGACCGAGTGGGAGCCGATTTTGACCGTTGTCTGGAAATGATGCGAACAAGGTTGGGCGCCTCTCCCGTTGCAGTGCAAATTCCCTTTGGCGAGGAGCAAGATTTCCGCGGGGTTGTCGACCTGGTGACCATGGAAGCGGTGGTCTGGGAGGAAAGTGCTCTAGGGGCCGCTTATCAGATAATTGAAGTGCCCGATGAACTGAAGGACGAAGCGGAGGAGTACCGGCGAGCACTGGTGGAGGCGGTGGCTGACCTCGATGAGAGCATCCTGGAGAAGTACCTGGAAGGTCACGCCATTAGCAATGACGAGATCGAGACGGCCTTGAGGAGCGCGACCCTCGAGGCAAAACTGATTCCGGTGTTTTGTGGCGCTGCTTTCAAGAATAAAGGTGTACAGTCACTGTTGGACGGCATCATCAAGTACCTTCCCTCGCCCCTGGATGTCCGGGCTATCTCGGGTATCACCTTTAAAGGTGAAGTGGAAACTCGCTCAGCCGATGATGGTGCCCCGTTTGCGGCACTCGCCTTCAAGCTGATGAATGATCCGTTTGTCGGGCATCTCACTTTTCTCCGGGTCTATTCCGGGCATCTCGAGAGTGGGACCCAAATATTAAACAGCACCAAGAACGTTAGGGAGAAAATAGGCCGGCTGATGAAAATGCACGCCAACAAGCGTGAGGAGATCAAGAAGGTTTATGCCGGCGATATTGTTGCTGCTTTAGGGTTGCGCAACACGACTACCGGCGACACTCTCTGCGACCCGGCCCGACCGATTGTCCTGGAGGCAATGGATATCCCAGAGCCGGTGATTTCAATTGCGATAGAACCCAGGAGCAAAGCAGACCAGGAAAAATTAGGGACTAGTTTGGCGAAAATTGCTGCTGAAGATCCTTCATTTACCGTGCGGACCGAGCAAGAAACCGGAGAGACCATCATTTCCGGCATGGGGGAGCTCCACCTGGAAATCATCGTTGATCGCTTGCTCAGGGAATTCAACCTGAACGCCAATGTGGGCAAGCCTCAGGTAGCTTACCGTGAGACCATAACCCGCAGAGCCCGGGCAGAAGGACGCTTCGTCAGGCAAAGTGGCGGCCGAGGGCAGTTCGGCCACGTCTGGTTGGAACTGGAACCCAACGAGCGAGGTGCTGGGTTTGAATTTGTGGACCAAATCGTGGGCGGCGTGGTGCCCAAAGAATACATCCGTTCTGTGGGGCGAGGGGTTCAGGAGGCTTTGGGGCATGGTGTACTTGCGGGTTATCCACTGGTGGATATCCGGGTTAGTCTGGTGGATGGCTCCTATCACGAAGTTGACTCGTCCGATATCGCATTTGCCATCGCCGGGTCCATAGCAATTAAATCAGGTGTCAAGGATGCTGCTCCAATCTTGCTGGAGCCGATCATGGCCGTGGAGGTTGTGGTACCGGAAGAGTACATTGGCGAGGTGGTTGGTGATTTTAACGGTCGCCGCGGTCGCATTATGCGGATGGAATCCCGCTCCAATGTGCAAGTGATCGAATCTCGTGTTCCCTTGGCGGAAATGTTTGGTTATGCTACTGACTTGCGCTCTATCTCCCAAGGTAGAGCTACATTTCACATGCAATTTTCGCACTATGATCCGGTACCGCTTTCAATCACAGAGGAAGTTAAGGCGGCGGCAACCGGCTGATCCATGAATGAAGGCTGTCACGGGCGACTCCAGAAGCCAGCGTAGATGGTCACGTATCCACAAGGAGGAACCGCCATGGCGAAGAAAAAGTTTGAGAGGACGAAGCCGCATGTAAATGTAGGTACGATTGGTCATATAGATCATGGCAAGACGACATTGACGGCGGCGATAACGAAGCATTTATCGAAGAAGGGCATGGCGGAGTTTGTTCCGTTTGACGAGATAGACAAGGCGCCTGAGGAGAAGGAGCGTGGGATCACGATAGCGACGGCTCACGTGGAGTATGAGACGGACAATCGTCATTATGCGCATGTGGATTGTCCGGGTCATGCGGACTACATCAAGAACATGATCACGGGTGCTGCACAGATGGATGGTGCGATATTGGTGGTGGGAGCGGATGATGGTCCGATGCCTCAGACGCGGGAGCACATTTTGTTGGCTCGTCAGGTGGGGGTTCCTTACATTGTGGTATTTTTGAACAAGGTAGACATGGTTGACGATGAGGAGTTGATTGAGTTGGTTGAGTTGGAGTTGAGGGAGTTATTGTCGAAGTATGAGTTTCCTGGTGATGACATCCCGATCGTGCGTGGCAGTGCGTTGAAGGCATTGGAGAGTGACGATTTTGAGAGTGAGGAGGCTGCTTGCATATTTGAGTTAATGGAGGCGGTTGACCGTTATGTGCCGGAGCCTGTTCGAGATGTTGACAAGCCGTTTTTGATGCCGATTGAGGATGTGTTCAGCATATCGGGTCGGGGTACGGTGGTAACGGGTCGGCTGGAGCGTGGTGTGATCAAGATTGGGGAAGATGTAGAGATAGTAGGTATCCGGCCGACGCACAAGACGGTATGCACGGGTGTGGAGATGTTTCGCAAGACCTTGGACGAGGGTCAGGCAGGAGACAACATCGGCGTATTGTTGCGTGGTGTGAAGCGCGATGATGTGGAGCGGGGTCAGGTGGTAGCGAAGCCTGGTTCGATTACGCCGCACCGCAAGTTCAAGGCTGAGGCCTATATATTGAAGAAGGAGGAAGGTGGTCGTCACACGCCGTTTTTCAATGGTTATCGGCCGCAGTTTTATTTTAGGACCACGGATGTGACCGGGGTGGTGACGTTGCCCGAGGGCATAGAGATGGTGATGCCTGGGGACAACGTTTCGATGGAGGTTGAGTTGATCACGCCGATAGCGATGGAGAAGGAGTTGCGGTTTGCCATCCGCGAGGGAGGCCGCACGGTGGGCGCTGGGGTGATCAGCGAGGTGGTGGAGTGAGAGGAAAGCTCGAAGTCCCAAGTTCGAAACAGGAAACAAATTCAAAATCCGAGTTTTCCAATGTTCAAAACAGTGCTGATTGGCAATTCAATGGTCAGTCTGGGTCCTTTGGATTTTGGGGAATTTGAAAATTGTTTAGGATTTAGATATTGGGATTTCGGATTTA